>Ga0172375_10000160_pt1 | contig 102527 bp, 69 predicted proteins | sample LakKiv1m_FD_114537 | JGI IMG/M metagenome (GOLD analysis project Ga0172375, IMG submission 114537) | Freshwater microbial communities from Kabuno Bay, South-Kivu, Congo - kab_092012_11.1m | ecosystem: Environmental > Aquatic > Freshwater > Lake | place: Democratic Republic of the Congo...
GAATCAAAATCTATCGCAAGCACCCTGAAACGAATGGTTTATCTAAACAAATCACTCGGTTACGAAAGAGACAGTAAAAGTTAACCGGACAGGTGTGGTCGGGAGACCTGAACCAACCTGGAGTATCGACGGCAGGCAGCGCGCCGGTTGTCTTTTATTTCCGTTTTCTGCGGAGGAGAATTACCAGTGCGGCGGCGGCCAGCAGGGCCGGTATGGGCAGGAGGTAAACCCAGATTGGCACAGCGTCGTCTTTAGGCGTGGGTGGAGGTACCGGCATGTTCTGCAGGGTGTTTTCTTTGGGAAGATCATCAAATGTTTTTGTTATTTCATAACCACGCTCTTTAAGCGTTTTCTCTTCAAATACTCGGTGGCGTGTTATTGCCTCATGCTCATCTGGCGGCTCTTTACCGCTTAATATGGCATCCTCAATTTCCTGCCAGGCGCCGTAGGGCACGCCAGTACCCCAATTATCCGCAACTTTTCTGATTTTAAGTATCCATTCGTTAGGGGCTACCGCTTTGGCCGGTGGCAGATCCAGGCCCCATTCCGGCTCGCGCAATGCAGCCTGTATATGTGTCAGTTCCAGGTTGTTTAGTAGTGCTCGCTGTCGTCTATAACCGGTACAGCTACTAACCCAGCCGACTCCACTGCCCCTGCAAGCCGGTTCATCCAGACTGGTCGCCCACTCACAATCGCTCCCTCTGAAATTTCCCTTTTCTTCTTTACATTCCGGCCATACATGGTAACCCCATTCCTTTGGCATAACCAATGCCAAGGCTCTTACAGCAAAATCGCTCACAAGTGTTCTAGTATTGTATTCCCATCTTGAAACACGATGATCAAGCAAGGCCTCATCCAGCAGGTTTATCATGCTTTTTTCCCGGGCAAAGCCAATCCCGATAACTGCCACCGATCTGGTGAAGACATTGCCGTTAAACAGCCTCTCTACAACAGGACGCGACCTCGCGGCATCAATATGAATCAGCCAACCCAGATTCTCTCCACACGTCACTGGATCTTCGTAAAAATCCGAAGGCCGTAATTCACCGCAGCCTTTAATTCTCTGTTCAAATACTTCTTCCCAGGATACAGCCGCAAAAGCCTGCAAGGGAAAGACAAGGAAGATAACGACAGTAAGCAACAGTTTTTTCATTGTTGTTCCACCGCTCCGCATATAATCTCTCCATCTGTATATTGCCCGGCGCTGTTTATTATTTGAACAGCAATATTCAAGTCATTTGTGCCTCTCGGCTTCATAACGTAGGAATCTGGATTCTCTCCTGTCCTCTTCTTCCAATTTGTATGCAATTTTTTCAAATCTTTATGCAGTTGCGCTTTTCCGCTGGCGTCATCCAGCATAAGCAGGGTTTCTTCGCCTTTATATTCGCCTTGTTTTGGATGGTTAATCTTGAACAAATGCGTCAATTCGTGCGCCAGCACACGGGCGGGATTATTATTTCCTGCGTAGGCCTGCGAAGATATTACCACAAAGTTGGCCGGTTCAGCAGCCCAGCCGGCAATCAGGCTTCCTATTTTGGGGCCTTCCGTAGCATCCGCACCTGAATTTTCATAGCCCTGCGTTAATTTGCTTACCAGAATTACACCTATATGCTCATCATCAGCCGGGAAATATCCCCCTGCACCAGAACCAGCGCCGATATAATTACTGCTGTACCCACAGACGGCTTCTGCAACTTCACCATACCAGACCGGACGACGGACATATTTAGTTTCTTTCCGTTCAAGTTCAATCGTTCCCTCGTGCCGCAGGTAAAATTAATATTGCCCTGCGGGTTCATTATCTGTTTCAGCGGTTCGATTATATCTGAGCAATCAGCAAGACTTTGCAGATTATCATCGCTCGCATTCCCCACCTCATCCACATAGAAGAAATCCAGCGTGAAATTAAGGGGAGCGAAGACATCGACTTCAATGGCACTGCCGGATTTGGCCTGATCTATCCAGGTGCCGATCAGCTCGGTGTGGAAGTCCCAGTTTGATGCATCTTTCTGGTAAATGGTAGCCCAGGTGCCTTGCACTTCAAGCTCGTCTCCGGCTGGCAAAAGATTCTCGTTCAGAATTTCCAGATAGTCGTAAACATAACCTGAACCCATACCTGCCAGTATATTTTCCGGCTTCGGGTCCATATTGTTATATTCCTTAACCTTTACGCCCAATTGAGTATCCTCATCCACATTCACCGCCCAGGCCAGCGCAGCCTGGTCGAAGCCGCCGTTTTCGGCTTTGGCAACAATATTACCGGAATCGTCGGGGCCATATTCCGTGAATTCCAACTGCAGCACCTGGTCTTCGATCTTCATTGTTGCCGCTGTCAGCGCCTGCGTTAATACATACTCAAGAGTCAGGGGATCCAGCGTGCGTAAAATGTTTTCGGTGTTCTCGTTGAAACGATTACGCAGTTTGCCTGCGCTCTCTTCGTTCAGGCCGCCGCCGCTGTGCACCAGTATGGTCTCGTTGGACGTAAGCATCTGCCGCGGCGTCTTCTGCTCCTGCATGGTCAGTTCGCTCCGGCGTTCAAGCATCGGCGCGTCCGCATCGAAGTTTACCGTCAGCCGCTGCCCTTCATCGTCGATCATTCCTTTTATCTCGAACTCTTTCAGGTCGTCCATCTTGAAACCGGCCAGCCGTATTCTGAAATACGACGCCATTATATCACGGTCAAAGCGCCAGAAGTCCAGTTTGTCGGCGCAATCGCTGCCGCTCGACCTAAGAATCTTTTACCTCACCCCTGCTCTTCGAGCTACGAATCTTCTCTACAAAAAGCGTAGGGGCGGGCGGAATGCAATGAAGTCCACCCGCGTTGAGGCAAGGCCATAAATTTTGCGGGAGGACTCCGCGCCTGCGGCGCTGCGCCACTCCCCTACGGAAAAATCAATTCCGCTGCCGCCGAAAAACATAATTGATGGGCATGGCAAATGCCCATCCTACTAATTAATGTGGAGAGGGGATAAGAGAGGTGAGGTAATTCCGATCTTTATGCATAGTAGGGTTTACAAATCGCCTCAAAATCTGTAAAATAGAGCGATTTCGTATCCGGTGTTCCTGCGGAAGAAACATCAGAAGTACAGTTCCTGTAAGTCGGGCAGTTTTTGCCCGACAATCAATTGTCGGGCCTGCATGGCCCGACCTGCTGCATCTGGATGCGCAGTACAAGGCAACTGAAAGGATGCCCATGATCCTGAAAATGTTTGAAGTCGGTCCGTTTCCGGAAAACGCCTACATCGTCGGCGACGACGCGAGCGGCGAAGTGTTTGTTATTGATCCGGGCGGCGATAACCACAAAATACTGGGCTATATCAAAGAAAACAAGCTCAAGCCCCTGGCCATAATATGCACTCACGGGCACATCGACCATCTGGCCGGAGCCGCCGAACTGCAGAGCCTGATGAATCTTCCCATGAGAATTCACAGCGCCGACGAGCCACTGGTGCAGCAGGCCCCCATGGCGGCGCGCATGTTCGGCATGCGGCCTGTCGAAATTCCGCATGTGGATGGATATCTGGAAGAGGGCGACATTCTGCGGGCCGGTAGCGTGGAACTGCAGGTCATTCACACGCCCGGACATTCACCCGGCGGCGTGTGTCTTTCAGGCGACGGTTTCATTATTGCGGGCGACACTCTCTTTCAGATGTCCATAGGCCGCACCGATCTGCCCGGCGGTTCATACAAAGCTCTTATTGCCTCCATAAAAGAAAAACTTTTGTGTCTGCCGGATGATACTGTAGTTTATCCGGGTCACGGGCCGTCTACGAGCATAGGATTCGAACGCGAAAACAACCCGTTTCTTTAACAGGAAAACAAATTGAACCACATCATCAACATATCGGAACCTTTGCCTTTGTTCGTAATGCCCTCGGTAGTGCTTTTTCCCGGCGCAGACCTGCCGCTTTTCATTCAGCAGCCCACCTACGAAGCCATGCTGCTGGATGCCGCAGCGGGCAACGGGCTGGTGGCCTTTGCTCTACAGAAAAGCCGCTTTGCCGATATCGACAACTACGATGTTCCGCTGGATCGCATATATCGTGTCGGCTGTATCGGTCGCATTGCAGCGCATCGCAGTCTGGCTGGAGGCGGCATCAGCGTCTATATCCGGGGCACCCGCAAAATTGTAGTGCTGGACGAAGCCTCGTCCCTGCCATACCGGCGCGTATTTGTGGAAATCTTGAACGAAGACAACGATCAGCTCGAACTGATGCGCATATTCGACGCCCGTGAGGAAATCATGCGGCTCTTCATGGAGTCCAGCATACAGAATCTGCTGGATCCCATTCCACGCGGTACGCTGGACAAAATCGGGCAGGTTTCCATAGAAAACTTTGTGCCGCTGGCTGCGGCGCTTTTAAGACTGACTCCATCCGAGCGCCAGCAATTGCTTGAAGACGAACCATTGCAGCGCATGGAGCGTCTGCTGGATCGCTTCAGGGAAAAGCTGCTTTATTCAACCACGCTGGGGGACGGAATGCATTATCTGCTGGGCGAGGAAATGACCCATTAGCTCCCAGCCGCTTGAGAGGTATTCATGCTGTATAAGATACTGACGATTCCAGACAAACGCCTGCGTAAAAAGGCCGAACCCATAGCAGAGATTACAGACGAAATCCGTCGTCTGGCGGAAGACATGGCCGAAACCATGTACGCCGCTCCCGGCGTGGGCCTGGCCGCACCGCAGATCGGCGCCAGTCTGCGTCTGGTGACAATCGATGTGGCTGAAGAAGGAGAGCCTTCACAACTGCTGACGCTGGTGAATCCGGAGATACTGGAAAAAAGAGGGCAGGACAGCATGGAAGAGGGCTGTCTGTCAGTACCAAATTACTATGAAGAGATCCCGCGCGCCGAGCATGTCAAGCTGCGCTATCAGGACCTGGACGGCGTTGTTCACGAAATGGAAGCCGACGGCATGCTGGCCATAGCTCTACAGCACGAAACCGATCACCTGGACGGCAAGATGTTCATCGATTATCTGTCAAGCCTGAAGCGTGTTTCGGCTCAGCGCCGCGTCAACCAGTGGCTTAAGGAAAAAGGCTATGCCGGAGTCGAATACGTCAAACCTTAAGGTCGTCTTTTTCGGCACACCCGAAATTGCACTGCCGACGCTGACCGCTCTGCACGAGCGCTACAGCGTGGCATGTGTGGTGACGCGACCTGACCGCACGCGCGGACGCGACCGGCACAAGCTGGAATATTCGCCGGTGAAAGAATTCGCTCTGGCTCACAATATCGCTGTTCTTCAACCCGAATCACACTGTGACGAAGGCTTCCGCGAAGCGCTGGCTGCTTTCAAAGCCGATGTTTTCTGCGTCATGGCCTTCGGTCTGATACTGCCGCAATGGCTGATTGATCTGCCGAGGCTGGGCATCTTCAACGCGCATACTTCACTCCTGCCGCAACTGCGCGGAGCCGCGCCGATTAACTGGGCCATAATCAACGGCCTGGATGTAACCGGCGTAAGCATACAGCGCATAGTTAAAAAGCTGGATGCCGGTCCGGTGCTGTGGCAGAAAAAAATCGCCATCGAAAGAAGCGATACGGTAGAGACGCTTACAGCTAAAATGGCCGCTGCAGCCCCGGATGGCATGTGCGAGACGGTAAGTCTGGCGGCATCCGGCGAACTTGTCGAACACGAGCAGGATGAAAGTCTGGCGACATACGCTCCGCAGTTGCAGAAGGAAGACGGACTGATCGACTGGAAGCGCAGCGCAATTGAAATAGAACGCCAGGTGCGCGGCATGAATCCCTGGCCGGGCGCCTTTACCTATCTGAATGATTCTTACCTTAAAATCTGGGAGGCCGAAGTGGCCGAAGGCGTTTCCGGCGAACCCGGAGCAGTGGCGGCCTGTTCTATACGCAAGGGCTTGATTGTAGCCTGCGGCAAAGACGGCCTGCTTATCAGAACCTGCCAGCAGGAAAACCGCAAAAAACTCGAATCGGCTTCCTTCCTGTGTGGCTGCCCGCTTGAAATCGGTTTTCATTTCAGCGACGGTGAAGAAAATTGAAGGCGCGCAATTTCTCGCACGCCTCAATGGTTGCGGCTGACCGTGGTTTCATAAACGCCCGTAAGGTGGCCTTGAAAGCACTGCTGCGCGTTGAGCACGAAGGCTCTTTTTCGAATCTGGTGCTGCATGGGCTCATTGATAAAGAGATCGACAAAGCCGCTGCTCATGACAGGCTGGACGCCATAAAATCGGAAGACATACGTCTGGCCAATGAGCTTTTATATGGCACTCTGCGCAAACGCATGTATCTCGACCAGTGGATACGCCAGTTATCGGCCCGCAAGACCATCAAGGTAGATCCGCCGGTGCTGAACATCCTGCGACTGTCGCTGTATCAGTTGATTTTTCTGGATCGCATACCGCAGCACGCCGTACTGGATGAGGCCGGCAAGCTGGCCCGCTTGGCGGAACGCACACATGCCGTGGGCTTTATTAACGCAGTGCTGCGTAAATATCTGCGGCTGTGGCGCGACGACATACACGAGCCCGACCTGCCGCGCGATGCTTTGGAGCGTCTGGCTGTGGAAAATTCGACACCGCGCTGGATACTGGATTGCTGGGCGGCAGAAATAGAGGCTTCAGGCGTGGAAGATCGCCGCTTGATACTGACGCAGCTCAAAGCCCGCGCCGAAGCGGTCAACCGCATTCCGCCGCTGACCGTCTGCGTAAACCGCGCCCGTCTCAGTATTGAGGAATTCTATAAAAAAGCGCAGGAAGCCGGAGCCGATCCGCGTCTGGGTGATTATGCTCCCGATGCGGTGTCATTCGAAGCCGGAGACTTCAGCGCTGTGCGCGGTTTGTTTGAAGCAGGTGATTGTCATGCCATGGATGAGGCCGCGCAACTGGTAGGTATTCTTCTTGACCCGCAGCCGGGAATGCGCGTGCTGGACATGTGCGCAGCGCCAGGCGGCAAGAGCCTGCAGGCTGCTGGAATGATGCGCAACCAAGGTCAGGTTGTCTCACTCGACATACACGGTGCACGTCTGGAACTGCTGAAGCATCAGGCTCAACTGTGCGGACTGGATAACATATGCATTACCGAGGCTGACTCAATGAAGCCGCTGGCCGGAATTGAAGAAGCCTCATTCGACCGTGTGCTTGTCGATGCTCCCTGCTCGGCTCTGGGTATTATCCGCCGTCACCCTGAAATCCGCTACCGGCGAGGCCCGCAGGACATCACCGAACGTGCCGCCGTCGCCCGCGCCATACTGGACAACGCCCGCCGTTATGTAAAGCCCGGTGGTGTGCTGGTATTTGCCGTCTGTACCTACACCCGCGAAGAAACGCTCGATCAGCTCGAATATTTTTCGCATTTTGAAGAATTCGAAGTTGTTGCAAGCGCAGAAATAAACCGCGGATTGTGGAAAGAACACGCCGGTAAGCCCTATATGGATACCCGTCCCGCCGCCGAACTTGACGGCTTTGTGGCCTTCAAGGCCGTGCGTAAAATCACCTGAATATCAGATAAAACATAATAAGGTCAGGAGACCTGAAGCAATAAAAAAAGGGCGAACAGAAGTTCGCCCTTTTTAACATTTTAAAATACGGCAGATTATTCGGCGCTGAGGGAGAAGTCCATGAGCACCCCGCCATCGCCGCACACCATATAAGGCGCAGACGCAGCGCTGTGTACGGAATTCACACCGGCGCCGGGGAAGTGCAGCAGTTCGGTCCACTCGGTTCCGTCGTAGTAGTAACCGTGCAGAGTAGCGGAGGCGTCGCTGCCGATGAAGAATATTTTGCCGTCAACATATTCGAGATCGACCGGCGTCAGAGTGGTCGGCAGGTCGCCGGTAATTACGCTCCAGCCCGATGTGCCTTTCTGCACGATTACCAGAGCGCTGCCGCCAGTTGTGCCCGCCGCCGCCAAAGCCGTATCGGAACTGCCGGAAACGAGCATGAAGGGCGTGACGGTCGCGCCGGCCGGATAGACCTTGTCGAGCTGTCCTGAGTTCATCTTGTAAATGCCCCAGGGAGTAGCTGCGTACAGGAGGCTGCCGTTAGTCCAGTATTCGTTGATGGTATCGTGCTGATCAATTCCGCCCCAGACCACCGGCAGGCAGGTGGTGCCGTTGCAGGAGTAGGGCATGTTGCCGGTATAAATTGAGGTCGGCGACAGCGCCACAAAATGATCCAGTGTGACATTGACCGAAATTGAATCCCAACTGGTGGTGGATGGATCGTAAAGAATTATCTCGTTGCCGCCTGCATACAGGTATAGACGACCGGCAGAGTCTCCCCACAACTGTTCAAACACGGCGTCGGCTTCAAGACCCAGCAGTGGATCAGGCGTCAGAGACGTCCAGATAGAGCCGTCATAATGCAGAACCGTGCTGTCTTCACCGGCGGCGTAGATGTCATCGTCGGCAAAGACCCAGGTGTCGTAAAGTGCTGAACGCGAAACGGCAGAGCTTACCGCGTCCAGGCCGTCAGTGATGTTATAGGTGTAAAAATCGCCGTCGGTCGAAGATACGAAAAGATCAGAGCCCGAACCGAAGACGCGGTTGAAGGTCTTGTCTGCGATGATGGTGTCGGCTGGATGCGTCCAGCTTGTTCCGTTGTAGTAATAGAGTGAAGATGCCCCGTCGAAGCTGCGTTTTCCGACCAGGTACAGATCGTCGCTGTCTGTACCCCAGAGATCCGAAACCTGGCTGATCTGTGCGTCGTAGGTCAGCTTCTCCATAGCGCCGGAGCCGTTATATCTGTAGAAATAGATGTTTGTCAGAGTGTAAAACTCGTCTACGCCGGTGCCGAAAATTCTCTGATAGGCCGTGGCCGAATCCGGCACCATCGAAGCCCAAACGGAACCGTTCCATTTGTATACTGAAGTTCCACTTACATACACGTGTGTAGAATCAGCAGCCCAGATATCGGTGGAATTATAAGCCTGCGCGGTACCCAGGACGCTCCAGGCGCTGCCGCTGTAATAATGCACTCTGAAGTTGTCGCCACGCGCTGTCTGGAATTTTTCGAGAACATAAAGCTTACCAGCGGCATCGGCGGACATGGCGAGGAAAACACCATCGTCCGGCTCAATTTCGAATGTGGCAACACCCAGACCGTCGTGTCTGTACAGCGCGTCGGAGGTGAGCAGGAAGAGATTATCGTTGTCGATTGCGGCCACATCCAGTATTTCCGCGCCGCCCAGATTGACTATAGCCCAGGAGCCTGTATCTTTTCTGACCACAGCGCCATCGCTACCAGCTACGAAAAGCTTTCCGTTTGGAGTGGTGCACATACCGCGCACATCCATTTTAAATGGCAGCGGATTGGCGTAGCACAGACACGAATCAGCGCTGCAGGCCCCTTCACCGATATGAGCGCCGCACTGCAGTCCGACCGGTATTTCCTCGTCGCTGTCGGCAACTTCGTCATCAACATCAACGAGGTCACCGTCAATAACTTCATCCGGGTCTGCATCGACTTCTTCATCGGCGTCGGCTGTTTCCTCAGCGTCAATTTCTTCATCGCCGTCAACTATATCGTCAGTATCAACTTCTTCGTCGCCGTCAACGTTGTCACCGTCGATAATATCCCCGTCTTCATCGCCGTCGGGTATTTCGTGCGGCTCCAGTTCACCATTAACCACATCTCCGCCTAAGCTGGCAAAGAAGGTGTTGCTCATATCATCACCCCAGATACCCGTTACCGCAGTTGCGCTCATACCGGTATCGTATGGGCTGAAATCCTTGCCGTTGAATGTAGCCCAGACCGCGCCGTTTTCTGCGGCGACAATTACTTCATTCTTGCTGTAGCCGTAAATTTTCACCAGATCGGCATCTGTGTCGAGGTCGATCTTCTGCCAGCCACGACTGTCAGAAGTCAGTTTCGCCATGAATCCATTCTGTCCTGCAACGAATATAACGCCGCCATCACCCCAGACGGCATTCAGAGCATCATGATCAAGCTGCAGGGCGAACTCATGCCATTCGTTGCCGTCGCTGGTGTTTTTCATTATGACGGTTCCGTCCAGACCTACAGCATATATTTTGCCGTCGCCATCGCCGTAAATGTCGCTCCAGATGGGATCAGCTTCAAGATTGCTTTCTTCTTCAACCATACTGACGCCGTTGAAGTGGAAGAGTAGCCCTTTAGTCGGAACCTCTTCTTCAATCAGCGTCTGCTCACCGGCCAGGTAAATGTCGTTGCTGGCCGCGCCATAGATGCTTAACAGCCTGACATTGGGCAGATCCGGGTCGGCGGCAATCAGCATGGAACTCTGCAGATCCCAACTGTAAAGGACGTCGGCAGCGACATAAAGATCACCATTGTCGGACATCCACATATCGTTTATACCGTTGTCGAAGTCGCTGTCGCCTATGTTTACTTTTTCTCCAGGCTCCCATGCATCGTCGAGAATGCTGTACTTGTATATGCTGCCGTCCGAAAGCCCCACAAAGGCCGCCGTCATCAGGCTGCCGCTCATGGCTTTTATATTCCTGAGTTCATAGGAATCCGGATCGTCTTCGACTTCCGAAGGCACCAGTTCATAGAGCGGTTTGCTGTTGACTTCATACCAGGTCGAAATGCTTTCAGCCGTAATTCGTATGTCTCCATTCAGGCCTGCAACAATAAGTTCGCCGGCCTCTGTAAGACCAACAGTGCGCAGATCGGACACAAAAGGCGCTTCGATCTTCTCCCAGTAATGTTCTTTGATGAACTGCGGAACATCTTCGCCAGCATTTGTATTGTCGCCTGCAACCAGATGCAGAATGGTGCTGTTGTCGCCAACTATGTAAACATTGTCGCCGACACCGAAAACATCGTAAAGATCGGGTATTTCATCGACGGTTTCCGCGTCGTCATCACCCCCGGCTTCGCGCATCTTTTCGGCGGCTGTTTCCTGTTCAGTGTCTCCATCGACTTCAACTGGAGGCTCATAGGCGAATTCCTGCCAGCCATTGCCGTCGAAATACATGATGGTTTCATCTTCGCCAACGGCAATAAAGCTGTCGGTTGCGCCGCCCCATACTGCATTAATGTTTTTTCCTTCAAACGGAGATTCGAACTGATTAAACTTGAATCCATCTGCGGAAAGAAGCCCGTTCCCGTTGTCGCCTACTGCGATGTAAACCGATTTGTTCTCATCAGTTACACCGTAGATGTCATTGAGCGAATAATTAACGTCCCTGAGAATCGACCAGACACCTTCGACGCTGTTGTAAACCGCACCATTTTCGCCGACTACATATATAACACCCGTGGTGTCTATAAATACGCTGTTAAGCATCACACCTTCGGAGTTTGGCGGCGCACTTACAGTTTTCCATTCCAGTGTGTCGAATTTACGAACCAGACCATTGCCGCCTACCGCAAAAACTTGCCCATCCTTGCCATAAATATCGTGGAAATCAGGATCTGCGTTGGAAGTGCGGGCGTTTTCAAAAGAGTTAAAGCCGTTGAAATCCATCAACAGGCCGCTTTCGCCTGCCAGCCAGACCGAACGTTCGGGTGAAATCCAGATTGCGTTGACATCGTTGCCCTGGGGCAATGAGGATATCCAGCATAAGCCGTCCGGGCTGCAGACCTGACCCGAGAATCCATCTTCAAAGTCGATATCATTCGTGTCGGCATCTTCGTCGCCGTCAACCGGATCCTGGTCCTCATCCGGAGTGATTTCATCTTCTGTTTCATCAACAACGTCGTTGTCTGCATCGCCATCGGGCGGATTCTCGTCAGCATCGTTTTCGGCCATATCGCCGTCGCCCGACCAGTCGTAGCATTCGGCTTCGGTCAGGCAGGTGCGGGTTACCGGACAGCAGATGATATGTTTGTTTACATCGCCCATGTTTTCATCCATGCCCAGGCATACTGCACCCTGAACACCGCCGAACGAATCCAGAAGCGGGCGCTTTTCAAAATCGCCCCAGTCCATTCCGACGCAGTCTTCACCATGACCGCCGAAGTTTTCGAGGCTGCATCCCCAGCTCACCAGAGATATAAGCACTGCCAGCAGCAGAATCATACGAGAGCCGGCATTATCTGATCGTTTACTATTAATGGCCATGATTACGGACCTCCGGATAGCTGACTAAAATCTGAACTCAGTGGACATGTATGCGCCGCCGTCAGTTGGAGTAACTGAAGCTCCGCTCCAGGCGTCGTCGCCGCCCGCCCCCGGCTGCTGTGCATCCAGTATGAAAAGCACTACCGAGCTTATCAACAGGCCGCCGCCCACACCGTAGAGTATGTATGAGGCCAGCATGTAGTTGTCGCGTTTGTCACGATTACTGTTCAATCCATCCAGGCTGGTGGCATTTTTCTGGTCGCTGGAGGCTTTTGCCGCCAGACCGGTGAAAACACCGCCTAAACCGGCAGTGAATAATCCTGTGCCCAGAGTGGTCCATTTGGCAATCTGCATGGCGTTGCTGCGCTCAACCACTACCGGTGGAGTTACGAATACGATGTCGTCGGCGCGACCGGCATTCGGATCATCAACCAGTTTGTTTTTATCTATAATATACCCAAGCTTTTCCAGCTCGGAGTACATGCGCTGGTAGGTTTTATCGGAAAGACGTGTTTCATCGCTTTCCACAATGAGAAACTCTTTTATTATGCGCAGATCCTTCAGGTCGACGAACCTGACGAGCAGCGTAAGTTCGATGAAACTGGTTTCAATATCTGCTTCGTTGGGCTGAATGACTTTGGCGCTGAGTTTACCGGCCACCAGCAGATTGGTATTTGAGCCTTCCAGCAGTCCTGCCAGGCAGCCCTGATCCACCCAGCATTTGTTATACATATACAACTGGCGCCGGTTCAACCCGCTCATGATGGTATCGTGCTCAAATATTTCAGTCGACTTGACATTAATGGCGCTTAAGGCTTCCTTCAACTGTTTGTGTATCAGCGGCACCATGTCGCGCGAAGTACGCTTTTCGGCATCTACAGTCTGACGCACATTGAAGAGAGCGATCTTCAAAGCAGGCTCTTCTTTAGTCTGTGGCGCTGTTTTATCTTCGTAATCTGGTTTCTGCGGAGTGTCCTGCACAACTCCGGCGTCATCCGGCTCGTCAGGTATTACTTCCGCATCATCGGGGACATAATCGTCATCCATCGCGGAACCCAGACATGGCATAAGAAAGATTGACAGTGCCAGCGCAACTGCCACGCATGGCTTGAGCATGGTACCCTTCCTCCGTAAATAAAATGAAACACTTGCGGGGTTGAAAATCTCCCCCACCCAAACACAGATCAACCATATAAGGGGTTATTTTACATTATCGAGCGTTTTTATGCAAATACCACGGACAGGCTTTTTATAGGCATTTTCAACTGGTTTCAATGCGTTGCCAACAACTGCATGGCTCGTTCGGCTTCGGCGGCCTTATCCTTCCGGGAAGTGGCTTCATAAGCCTCTATCATCATCTGCCAGACACGCGGATCGAATGGATTAATGCCGACCGCTTCTATCAGTGACGGCAGCGCCAGATTGGCCTCGCCCTGCGCCAGATAAGCTGCCGCCCGGCGGATGTGCGTACCCACATAACCCGGGTAAAGATCGACTACCTGGTTGAGGGCCTCCAGCGCCTTGCGGGGCTGTTTCTCGTCCAGGTAAGCCTGAGCCAGACGGTTCTGCAGGATGACGTTGCCCTGGCCTTCAATGGAGGTTGCTTTTTCATACTCGGTGATAGCAGCGGCAGAGTGCTGTCGGTCCTTAAGCAACTTGCCCAGCACCATATAATTGCGGGCGCGTTTGCGATTGAGTTTGATTTCCTCGGATTTTTCGTAGCTTTCTTCGTCCTGGTCGAAAATCAGCTTGTAATCCGCCCATGTTTCCGGTGTTTCGCGCAGTCCGCGAGACTGCATATTGCGTTTCCACTGTTCCTGCAGACTTTTTGTGTCGAAACCGTAAACGGTTTTAAAAGCGCGATCCAGGTCTCCATCGCGACCGATTTCCGCCAGCAGTTGACGCAATCCCGGAAAGCCTTTCTGCATGTAGAGAAACTGCACTATGGTCAGTACTTCGGCATAAGCCAGCGCGCCGTGTTCCTGTGAGGGCAGCAGCGCCATCGAAGGATGCATTTCCTCCAGCGTTACCAGTTTGTTTTCACGCAGGGCACGCGACAGCAGGGATTCGTATGACAGCTTCAGTTCGCCGCCGGGTTGTCTGCGCCAGCGCAGCTCTTCGAATTTAGCCAGACCTTCGTGCAGCCAGACCGGCACCTTGTTGTTGCCCACCTTTGAAACGAAAAGATGTACCAGTTCGTGACTCATGGTGTCGCGCCAGGAATAGCCCATGAGCGAGACACGCGGCGATGAAACAAGCAGGCGGTTGAATTTGCAGATGCCGATGGTTCCAGTGGTTTTCAGCGCCTCCATTGAAAGCCCGGTGGCACGCGCCAGCATGGAAAGATCGGGGTAGATTTCGACCGGAATCAGACCGGAAGGGCTGTAGGCGAAATCGGTTGCCATTTCCATGTAGGCTTTTTCGAGCGTTTCGATGGCGTAATCCAGAATGATTTCTTCTTTGCCGGGCTGATAGCGGATCTCGAAATGCGGGCTCTTTCTGCTTTTAAAGTCTTTTGTGTTTTCGTAGGCAGCTCGAAGATAAGGCTCGAAACCCGCTCCGCCTTTTTCCTCAGGAATTTCGCCTCCGGCAGCTTCGAGGTGTTCGAGGGCTTTTACATAATCGCCATTTTCAAACTGAAAACGAGCCAGATAATAGTGGGCCAGAGCTTCGCCAGAGTATTTATTCTCAATCTCGGCGGCGACACGCGCGGCTTCTTCAGTTTGCCAGCCGCTTATGGCCCGGTGACCTTCGGCCAGCAGGCGATTTAGGTCAGCGTTGGTGGCGGCCTGTGTGACTGCAACTGAAAGCATCATGAATATCAGAACAGGAAGTATGTATTTTAAGTGTTTCATTTGACCAGCTCCTTGTAGTACTGGCTGTTCTGCTCTTTGTAGTTTTCCGGAGCGGGCTTTTTCATTGCCTCTAATATGTCCTCGCGCAGTTCGGCGGGAGTTTTGTACTGGTCGGCGGAAGGAATGGCCACTTTGCCTTTGCGGATCTGACGTCCGCGACCCTCTCCCTGCATGCCCGGCTGCATACCACCGTATTTCATACCACTCATCATTTTTTTACGGGCCTCGCCCAGACTCTGTTTAAGCTGTTCCAGACTGTACAGGGCTTCCTGCTGCTGTTCGGTGGCCTTGCCGGGGCGCATCTGTTCCAGTGACTGTACGGCGCCGTCCATGCCGTTACGGGCTTCGTTCATGCGCTGATTGGCATCAGGCGGCATGAAGGGCATCTCCTGGCTCATCTGACCGATACGGCCCTGCATCTGTCCGGCTTCCTGCAAAAGCTGTTTCTGGCGCTGCGAAAGTTCTTCCAGTTTGCGTTTTTCGTCCTTGCCCAGCAGTCGTTCCGGATCGGGCATCAGGCGGCGCAGCTCCTCTTCGACCTCGCGCATGAGCTTCGCTGCGGAACCGGCGCGCTTTTCGTTGATGTCGCGCTCCATAATGTTCTGCTGCGACGGGGCAAAGGAGTCTTTTATGAGGCGCTCCAATATTTCGAGATAAGAGGCCGATCCGGCGGCCATGTCCAGCGCCTCCTGAATGTCCTTGAAGTCCAGCGCTTTCTCCAGATTGTCAATGTAACTGAGCACTCTGGCTTTGTATGCTTCAACATCCAGACTGCCGTTTTCCCTGACTTCGCCCGTTGTTTTGCGGGCCTCCTTAACCTTACCTTTGATACGATTCAGGCCGTTGTCAAGGGCACGGCTCAAATCTTTTCCCATGCGTTTTTTATATTCTTCATAACGGGCGTCGGTGCGGCTTTTTATTTCCTCTTCCATTTTTGCCAGCTCAGCGACTTCTTTCTCGAGTTCGTTCAACTGCTGCATGGATTCGCCATACAGATTCTCGCCCATTTCCTCCGAGCCTTCCTTGAGGCTGTCCAGCACCTGATCCAATTCAGCCGACATGTCACCCAACTGTGAAAGAGCCGCCTCCAGATCGTCGGCCTGCAGCAGTTTTTCGAGTGTAACCAGATCTTCGTCTATCTGGCGCGTGTCCAGCGCGTCCATGTTCATGTATTCTTCAGGCAGTTCCTTCTGATTCTGCGCCATGCCCTGTTTGAGTTGTTCGAGCATGGCCCGGAACTGGCGCAGTTTTTCGAGTATCTGTTCTTTCAGCGCTTCGTCGCCGGTTTCTTTGTAGCGTTCTATCAGTTCGCGCAGTTCGTCGCGCAGGGAGGCCAGTTTTTCGGCATCCGTCACCATCGAGTCATAACGCTGCTTGGCGATGAGATCCTTAAGTTCGACGATGAACTTTTCCAGGTCGCGCACGGTCTTGTCGACCATTCCGGAAAACTGCGTCCGGTAAGAATCGATAAAGCGCAGGTCGGGCCCGTAGCGCGTCAGGTCGTCGCGTACCATGCCGAGCATCTGTATGTCTTTTAAGAAGCTGCTTTCAATTTCACTGAAAATACCTTTTATGGCGTCAGCCGCCAGCGGATCGTCTTCCAGTTCCTTCAGCAGCTCGGAAGCCGGCTGGCGGATTTTTCCTTCCAGCTCCTGTTCCCTGAAAGTATATCGTTTTTTCAGAGCTTCCAGTTCCGGAATGGCGGCGGCGTCAAATTTGGCCTCCAGGTCTGTCGCCAGCTGGCCTATCATGGCCTCCCAGATTTCCTCCTGTTTTGCCAGCAGTTTCTCGTGATGCTCGCGCACCGAGAATATCTTGAGGTAATAGGGTGAAGAGGAACCGGTCTTTGGACCTGAAACCGTGTCATTGTCGGTGGCTTCAATGCGATAGACAACTCTGTCGCCGGGCTGGAAGACGAAGGAGTTCAAGTCCCACAGCCATTTTGCAGCATGGCTTCTGGGCGTGTCGGGTGGAGCGGGCAGTTCGATGCGTTTATCCACGCGTTTCGTTCCATCATCATAATTTATCAGCAGCGCCGCTCCGGTAAGACCGAAATCGTCTTCGAGTCTGTAGGCCAGTTCAATGATGTCGCTCTCCTTGACCTCTTCCAGTTCCGAGGCGGGGAAATCCACCATTACTGCAGGCGCGCGGTCCGGTTTGACGGTAATGGCGTGGTCGCGACCGTCGGCCTCTCCATCGAATTCGAAACGATAACGGTCGTCTTCAAGCAGTGTAAGTTCGCCTGAAAAACTGCGCTCGCCCTTGCGGTCTAAAATGAGCTCGCGACCGCTTTTCATAACCATGCGGCCCTCGTCGCAGTTTTTGAAGCTTCTGACTGAAATTTCGACTCTGGTTCCGGGGTAGGCATCAATTTCGCCGGATGACCCGGAAAGCTCCATGTCCGGCAGTCCGGTATAGGCCGGATATTTGTATGTAAGCCTGATGTCTCCGGCTATGAAGTTGACCGACCCGGAATAATAGGAAGCCAGCGCGCCATCGCCGAAAAGCCCGGCTAAAGCGGTTTTGACGCTGGTGGGATAAATCCAGGCAGCCAGGAAAACCAGCAGCACGCTGGCCAGCGCCATCAGCCAGGCGCGCCTGAGCGATTCGAGCCCGATGACCGATGAAATGGAGATTTTTTCGAGCGAAGCCGTAAGCTGATCCACTCCGGCTGCAGTAAGGCTGAGACTGAAATGCGGCTCATGTTCGGATTCCAGCACGCTACGCAGTTCCACCGAGGAAAGCAGATGGTCGCGCAGGCGCGGCTCACGCTCTTCGGCCAGACGGGCGATTTCGCGGTCGGATGAATAATGTACAGCGGGAATCCAGAAATATTTAACGGCTATATAGGCTATCGACAATACGGCCAGCGGCCAGAAAATCAAACGAGCTTCGACCGGCGAGAAACCGGTGACGTAAAACAGCCACACCGCCAGGAATAGCAGCAGAAACAATGAAATCATGCGTGCTGCAGCTTCGGCCAGAAGCGAGCTGAAAAGACGGCGGCGCAGAGCGTTCATCAGCCGGTCAATGCGCCCGGCCCCTTCGGTGTTCAATGTACTCCTATGCGCCACTTTTCCTTTGCTTTCCTGATACGCGCGACGGACTGTTCCATCCGTTCGAGCGGAACTGTTCCTTTTTCGATCTGCCTGACCAGTGCACGATGCAAACCCTGCGCAGTTTCATAACTGTTGCAGCACAGCGCCAGATCTACTCCGGCGCGCAAAAGTCCCGAAGCAATGGCGTCGAAATCATATTGCCCGGCAATGGCTTTCATTTCCAGATCGTCACTTATCACTATTCCTTCATATTTCATGCGACCGCGCAGCAGACCCGAAATTATCTTTTCAGAAAGCGTGGCCGGATTTTCGGCATCCAGCGCCTCGTAAACCACATGGGCGGTCATTATCATTTCAGCGCCCCAGGCAACGGCGGCGGCAAAAGGCGCCAGCTCCACGGCCTCAAGGCGCGCTGCATCGTGTTTCACTACAGGGAGTTCGTGATGGCTGTCTTTGTCGGTGTCGCCATGGCCGGGAAAATGTTTGAAGCATGGCATGATGCGCCCGCGTCGCATGGCCTCGGCGTATATGGCGGCGCAGCGCCAGACCTCACCGGGTTCGCGCCCGAAAGAACGGTCGCCGATAACCGGATTGGCGGGATTGGAGTCCACATCCGCCACCGGCGCGAAGTTGACATTAATGCCGATTTCGTTCATGCGCTGAGCCATAAGGTAGGGCTGCTCGAAAAGTTCCTTCTCGGGCCAGGCAGCCATTTCGCGTGCGGATGGCAATATAAAGCGATCTTCGCGCAGACGCATGACTCGTCCGCCTTCCTGATCTATGCCCACAAACAACCCGTGCGGGCTGCGGGACTGCAGGCGCTCAACCATGTTGCGCACACGGTCGGAGTCTTTGCAACTGCGGCCCATCAGAACCAGACCGCCTACGCGGCCCGACTCGACCATCTCGCGTATCTGCGGATCGGTATCCTCGCCGGCCACACCGCAGAAAATCATCTGTCCCGCCAGTTTTTCCAGTTCAGCGCTTCTCATTGTTCCTGCATGGCCTCCTTAAGCTTGGTCAAGGCCGAATCGCATTTTTTTACGCCTGCCTCCCAACCTACTTCGCGGCTCAATTCCAGCGCGTCGGTATAATAGGCGTGAGCTTCGTCGAAAAGCCCCATGCTCTGCTTGAAGCGCCCCAGGCGGTGACAGAATCCGGCCATGGTAGGACGGTCGCCCAGCTTGCGCGCCACCTGCAGGCCGTGTTCCGAATACTCTGCGGCACGGTCGGCCATACGGCGTTCGGCAAACAGCAGCGAGAGCATTTCGAGTGCTCGGGTCAGCGTAACGCGGTCTTTAAGTGCTGCGGATTCTTTAACGGCGCGTGACAGATATATATTTGCGTTATGCAGGTCTCCGCGCTCCAGTTCCAGTCGTCCACGGTCGAAAGCCACCAGATTAATAAGCCTCAGATCTTCACCCACACCTTTTTCGGATTCCTGGGAGTTTTCTTCGGCTTCGCGCAGATATTCGCGGCCTTCTTCAAATTCGCTGCGACTGCGGCAGAATTCACCCAGTGCGTGTTTGACGCGCGCCAGATAAAAAGTCGAGCCTGTATCCTGGGCCTTGCGCAAAGCCTGATTCAGATAAGCGCGAGCCTGTTTTACCGAATCGGCTTCGTTCATTGGCATGGCGGCCATAGCCAGCAGTGCATCGACCGCCAGGAAAGGCAGTTCATTTTCCTCGGCCAGGGTAACCGCATGCCTGAACTCCTGCCAGGAGCGGCGCTTCTGTCCCAGACTGCTGTGAGCTTCAGCCAGTTCGTAAATGAGATAGGCCTGTTTGCGGCGATACATGAAAGCTTCGTCCGGGTTGCGACGCAGATTGTATTCGAGAATCAGCACAGCTTTCTCGAAACACATGGACGCCAGATGGAAGTGCAGCTTCTGCGCCAGTCTTTCGCCTGAACGTTCCAGAAAATGCACCAGATGGCTCTTTTCGTGGTCGCAGCGAGCCGTATTCGAGACCACCAGAGAACTCTGCATTCGAGCGTCGCAGGGGATGTTGCGCTGAAAATAAGCCCCGGCGCCGGTGTGAAGTTTCTGGCGGTCGCCTTCCTGTATGCTTCTGTATATTATCTCGTGCAGATAATTCTGATTGAAGACGTAATTCGTCCTGCCGCACTGTTCGCCCTGTTTCAGCCAGTGACGCTCGATCAACTCGCGCAGGTCTTCGTCCAGGTGTTTTTTGTGCTGATACTGTGAGAATATGCCATCGCGGGTTGATTCAGAAGAAAGGACAGTGATTATGCACAACAGTTCCAGCAGGTGTGGTTGAATGAAATCCATGCGGGCGACAAGAGTGTTCTGCAGGCCACGCGGAAATTCATAGTCGTGCAACCTCTCAGAAAGCTTCCATTTGCCGTTTTTACTGCCTATCCAGTTCTGATCCGACAGCAGATCCAGGAGCGCTTTTACGGTATATGGATTTCCGTCGGTGACGTTTATTATCTTTTCTTCCAGTTCCACCGGCAAAACATCCGCCTCCATATGTGCTCTGGCTATATATAAAATGTCACGTCCTGAGAGTTTTTCGAGGTGAATGAAATGCAGATTGTCGGCGTTTTTCAGGCGCGCCAGATTTTCACGGTCGCATACCGCCATTAAAATGTGACGCTCCCTGATGTTTCCTGCCAGTTTGCTTATGAAATCAAGCGTATAAGCGTCGAACCAGTGCAGATGGTCGAAGCTTAAAAAAAGCGGACGGCGGTCGGCCAACGCCATTATAAGACGCATGAAAGCCGCAGCCAGGCTCATAAGACGGTTTTTTTCGTCCGGCCTGCGCCGGTCTTCAAGCGTTTCGTCTACCATTATAAGATCGCGTATCCGTTCGATATCATACTGTTTAAGACCGAAACGGGTAAGCTCTTCAAGTCTGCGCCCGACATCGGCAAACGAGTCAGTCTTCTTGATTTCGAGCGCATATTCGAGCAGGCGTGTAAGCGGATGAAAGGTAAGCTGCGAATATTCCGGAAGTCCGCTTAAACGTATGACCTGAAATCCTCCGGCTCGGGCGGTTTCTTCGATATCTGCCAGCACGGCGCTTTTGCCCATTCCGGCAGGACTCTGAATGTACATGAGATTGCCGTAGCCTTCGGCGGCAAAACCACACAGACGGACTGCTTCGTCAAGGACGGCTTTGCGACCGTACAAGGTGCTTCTGGCTGCGGCTCGGGCTACGGCTTCGGCATCGTATCTGAATGCCGTCTCCGGCCTGGAGATCTCTTTTCCGCATATGCCGCAATATCTGGCATCGCCTGCGAGCAGCGAACTGCATTCGGGACAGTGTATCTGGTTCATCGCTCCTGACTCTCGTCTGCCTCATCCATATTCGTGTAGATAATAAACGAAAATGCCCGCAAGTACAGCATTTAGAATTGTCGGCGTTTAGACTTTCAATCCGGGACACGAATTGCTATAATAACCGATCATATTTTATGCATCCTTCCCGGATTGCGGAAAAACCGGATTTTTAGCAGATTGGTCAGAATATTATTTTGAGACAGATTCGAAACAGAAGAAGCATACTGCCTGCGAACGTCTCGCCGGTTTTGAGAGAGCTATATCGCTGGCGCTGGCCTGCGTCTGTTTTTGTAGCCATTTTACTGATATGGCTGGTGATTCCGTCCAAAGGCGACAGAATCGCCGAAGATGACAAGCAGAACGGCGGCAATCGTCACATTGCCAATAATGAAGAGTCTCAGGAAGTTTCCGGGCGCGGTCTGCATAATGAACCACTGAACAGTGCAGTTTCCGCCAGCCATGAAAAGGCTTCCGGCGACAGTGCCGCAACCGATAATCAGAAAAAAGACGAAAAAGCGGATTCCCCCAATGGTGAAGAAGGCGACGATATCGCCGATGATCCTTTTGGTGCGGAAGACGAAAACCTGCTGGCGCTTAAAGCCGATGACAAAGTCGATGAGCCACCTGCCGATACTGATCTTTCTGAAGAAGCAGAAGAACAGCCCGATATGCCGACGCTGGAAATGATAGAAGCAGCCGAAAAGGCCAAAGCGGTTTCTCTTGAAAAAAGCGTCAATGGCGAATTTATGAAGAATGAAAGTCTTTCCGATGCGCTGGGACGCTTCAACGTAGGAGTCCAGACCGCCATCGACATCGCCGCAGCCTTCAAAGGCGTTTTCGACATCCGCCAGATCCGCACCGGCAACAAGTTCGAAATCAAAACTGACCCTACGGGCAAATTGGTTTCATTTACGCTGAATTATTCAGAACTCATGTCTTACTATGTGCGGCGCGAAGGCGACAAGCTCATCGGTTATAAGGTAGAGGGCGAAACAGAGATGTTCGTCGAGCAGGTCTCCGGTGTCATCGAATCCAGCCTTTCGGATTCGCTGTGGCGTCTGGGCGAGAAAGACACGCTGACCTCGCTGATAGCCGACGTTTTCGCCTGGGACATCGACTTCTATTCTGATTGCCGCAAGGGCGACACATGGAAGATCATGGTCGAAAAGCATTATTTCCACGGACGCTTCATGCGTTATGGACAGGTGCTGGCGGCTTCGTATCACGGCTCCATTGTAGGCGACCGTTACGTATACTACTTCCAGTCCGAAGACGACAAGGTTCAGGACTTCTTCGACGAAAAAGGCAACTCCATCCGGCGTAGCTTCATGCGTGCCCCGCTCGACACTACACGGGTTACATCCAAGTTCGGTTTCCGCATACACCCGACGCTGCATAAATATAAGAAGCATGAAGGCATCGACTATGGTGCAGCCTCCGGCACTCCGGTATGGGCCGTGGCCGACGGCAAGGTACTGGGAGCAGGCTGGATGGGGGCCTGCGGCAAGGGAGTCAAGCTTTCACATTACGGCGAATATGTCACAGTATACTGCCATTTGAGTTCGGTATATGTAAAAAGCGGACAGTTTGTAAAACAGAAGCGCATGATAGGTCGCGTCGGCACTACTGGTCGCAGCACAGGGCCGCATCTGCATTTTGGCATCACCTACAAAGGCCGCTGGATCAACCCGCAGAGCATGAAAATGACTCCCGGCAAACCGCTCGACCCGCGATATCTTGGCCGTTACAAAGAAGCCCGTGAATTGTTGAAAGGCAAGCTGGACGCCATTGAAGTTCCTGTATTCTACGGCCCGGAACTGCCGGATAATTATGTTGATACATCAGGCAGTCGCCTCAACAGCATATCGGCTGCAGACAAAGCCAGAGCTGCAAAAGAAAAAGCCCGGAGTCCCTGGAGGAACAATCCTCCGCATGGTTATCAGCCGCGTCCGCCCGGCATAAAAGCCGTAAAGGAATAAGCTCAAAATCATGAGTTCAAAGGCAAACAGCGTCAGCGCAAAAAAAAGCGACGGTGCGAAAAAATCCGCCGGCGGATACCCTGCCGAATATTCATCCCGCGGACGCGAGTTCGGCGGGCTGGCGCTTGTTTTTCTGTCGCTAATCATAGCCATTTCGCTTTTTACCTATACTCCTTCTGACCCCTCGCTCAGTTCAACCGGCGAAGGCGCAACGGCCAATTTGATTGGACGCTTCGGAGCTTTTGTGGCTGATCTGGCTTTGCAGGGTTTCGGCTACAGCGCCTGGCTTTTTTCAATACTCATGGGCCTTTCGGGTTTCATGCTCATATTCAAACGACCGCTGGCGGTGCGCCTGAAGGAATCAGCCGGCTACCTGCTGCTGCTGCTGTTCTCAAGCGTTGCCCTGGCCATACTACTGTCCTCAGAGAATATGCCCTATCCGCCGGGCGGTCTGGTGGGCGGCGTAATCGAGCATCATTTCACTCCCATACTGGGGGCCATCGGGCTCTTTCTCATCTGCCTTTTAGGCTGGTTTTTCTCTCTGGCTCTGGCTACAAACCAGTCACCGGTGACTTTCGCGGTATACATCGGGAGATATACGGCGCGCTTTTCGCTTCTGGCTTATAAAGGAATCAGAATCTCCGTTATATTTATCGGAATTTATACCTTTAGAAGCATAAGGTTGCTGGCTGCGTTCATAAATCGCAGACGCGCCGCAGCCGCAGAGCGCGCACAGCTTGATATGGAAGCCAGACAGGCTGCCGCCGCCAATGACACCGAGCGCAGCGAACCGGCCATTAATCATTTCAAGAGCGAAGTACCCGCTGACGAATGCGCCGACACCGGAGATGACGCTTCCGATCCTATCATTCCCGGGCAGCCGGAGTTAAAGCGCGGTGAAGTGCTGATTACCATTCGCCGCAATGCTGCGCCCGAGGATGAAAGTGTTACTGCTATAGAGACGGAAAATACGGACGACAGTGAAGACGACGAGAGCTTCGTCATTCCCGAGCAGTTCAGACGCGATCCGGAAGAAGATACTGAGGAAGATGACGAAGAAACAGCAGAAGAAACATCTGAAACTGAGGATTCGGAAGACAAAGACGAAAAGACCGAGAGTGAAGAGGCACAGATAATCGATACTCGTGCGCCGCGTGTCAGCGCCGACGAACTGGGTAGCGATGCGCTGGAAATCAGCTACGCCGAGTATGAGCTGCCGCCTCTGCGTCTGCTCGACTATAAACAGGATCAGGATACTGAAATAGACCGCGAGCAGCTTTTAGCCAACGCCCGCAAGCTGGAAGAGACCCTGCTGGATTACGGCATTCAGGGAGTGGTGAAGGAAATTCACCCTGGCCCGGTCGTAACCATGTACGAGTTCGCCCCGGCGCGTGGCACGAAGCTCTCACGCATCGCCAATCTTGAAGACGATCTTGCCATGGCTCTGGCGGCTCTGAAAGTGCGTATTGTCGCACCCATTCCGGGAAAGTCGGTAGTTGGCATAGAAGTACCTTCACAGAACCGCGAGATGGTCTATTTCAAAGAAATAGTCGGGCATAAAAAATTCATCGAATCGCGCAATCGTCTTACGGTCGCTCTGGGTAAGGACATTTTCGGTTATCCGGTTGTGGCCAATCTGCAGAAAATGCCGCATCTGCTCATAGCCGGAGCCACCGGATCGGGAAAATCGGTGGGTGTAAACTCCATGATTCTTTCGATTCTCTACCGCTCCACGCCCGAAGAGGTCAAGTTCATTCTTGTCGATCCCAAGCGGCTGGAGTTCAACTTCTACGAAGGCATTCCGCATCTGCTGCTGCCGGTCGTCACCGATCCCAAGCAGGCTGCGCTGGCCTTGGGCTGGGTAGTACACGAAATGGACAGCCGCTACAGCCAGTTGTCGGACTGGGGCGCCAAAAACATCGACAGCTACAACAATCTGGTAACGCGTCTGGAAGAAGCGCGTCGTGCGCGCGGCGGAGATATTCAGCAGGTTATCGAAGAATATTCCGCCCGAGAGGGTGGCGATGAGAAGAAAATCGCACGGCTGCTGCGCACCAATCCCGTGCCTAAAAAACTGCCGTTCATTGTGGTCGTCATTGACGAACTGGCCGATCTGATGATGGTGGCCGGCAAGGAAGTTGAACTGTCCATTGCACGGCTGGCGCAACTGGCGCGCGCTTCCGGCATACACCTCATAGTCGCTACACAACGACCGTCTACAGATGTTCTGACGGGACTCATCAAGAACAACTTCCCGGCTCGTCTGTCTTTCCGCGTCAGCCAGAAGGTCGACTCGCGCACCATTCTGGACCAGAACGGCGCTGAGGCTCTGCTGGGCATGGGCGACATGCTCTACCTGCCCGGCTCAGGCGAATTGCAGCGTATTCACGGAGCCTACGTCAGTGAAGAAGAAACTTCGCGCGTTGTAGAATTCATAAAAAAACAACGCCGCGCCTCATATCGCTCGGACATATTGCAGAGCATGGAAGAACAGGCTGAGGCCGATAAACAGATGGCTGAAGGCGGCGAAAACGACAGCGAATACGACCGTGCCATCGATATCGTCTGCAGCAGCGGCAAGGCTTCAATTTCTTTATTGCAGCGCAAACTGAAAATCGGCTACAACCGTTCGGCGCGCATAATCGAAAAAATGGAAGAGGACGGCATTGTCGGACCATCTGATGGTGTGAAGGGCCGCCAGGTCTATGGTCGTCCGCTTTCGAGAGACTGATGCCACAGAAGGCGGGAGAGCGCCATGAGTAAAAAGACTGCGGGCGGGCTGCCCGCCATAAGCACAAAAAAAGGCGACGGCGGCATGACCGGGCTTTGTTTCGGCAAGCGCGTTCCCAAAGACCACTATCGCCCCGAAGCCTATGGTACGCTGGAAGAAGCGGGCGCATGGCTGGGGCTGGCGCGCGCAAAAGCCGGTAAAACCTTTACACGCAAGCTGCTCTTCGAAATACAGTGCTGTCTCTTTCTTATCGGTACTGAAATGGCCACGGAAAGTGTGAATGTTGACCGACTCAAGTCCAGTCTTGGTGCGGACGAGCTGGCGCATCTTGAAGCCGAACAGATTCGTCTTAATGGCATGTTCGATTTTCCGGCGGGTTTTGTGGTCTGTGGGGCCAGCGAAATCGGTGCCCTGCTGGATATGGCGCGAACGGTAGTGCGCCGCGCAGAACGCCGTGCAGTAACTCTTGCGCGTCGCGGCCACCTGAATAACCTGTTCATACTGCCATACATCAACAGGCTTTCCGATGTTCTATGGATGCTGGCCAGGTACGAAGAAGGCAAAGGGGACATGCTGTGAGCGGAGTTCGCGAATTAAAAATAAATCCCAAGTGGCTGGAGCGCATGCGCTACGGCGTGCCCATGTCTGACTATACCACTTTTAAGCTCGGCGGCCCGGCGGCCATGCTGATAGAACTGGAATCACCGGCTGAAGTCTCGGAGCTTATCCGTGAATTGACGCTGCGCAAGGAAGCCTGGCGCGTAGTAGGCGGCGGTTCCAATCTACTGGTATCCGACGAAGGTCTTGAAGAAGTAGTAATAGTCTATCGCAGTTCCAAAAAGCACATACGACGCGAAGGCGAGCAGCTAATAGCCGCCGGTGGCGTGCTGCTGGCCGATCTGGTTGATTTCGCCGTTGCTGAAGGCTTGAGCGGACTGGAATTTCTGGCGGGTATTCCCGGTACCGTGGGCGGGGCCATATATGGCAATGCCGGAGCCTTTGGTCAGGCCATCGGCAAACCGCTGGCTGAAGCTGCAATGATTTCCTCAAAAGGTATGCTTTACAAAGCGGTCTGCCGCGACCTGGGTTTCAAATACCGCCGATCCTGTCTATACGAAACCAAGGATGTCGTGCTCGAAGCCCGCTTTATGCTCAAAGCTGAATCAGGTGCCAGGATCAATGCCGCCATGGATGAGATTCTGGAATTGCGACGCGGCAAGCATCCGGATGTAAGGCGCAATCCCTGTGCCGGTTCATTCTTCCAGAATGTCGACCCCGAACCCGGAGCCGACCGCCGTACCGCTGCCGGATATTTACTGGAGCAGGTCGGAGCCAAGAAAATGCAGGTCGGCGGCGCAAAAATTTACCCGAAACATGCCAATATAATAATTGCCGACAAGGGCTGCCGCAGTGAAGATGTAATCAATCTGGCTGTGGATCTGCGAGAGGCTGTCAAAAAGATGTTTGGCGTCGAGCTGATGCGCGAAGTAGAAATCTGGCCTGAGCAGGCTGGTGCAAAACTGCCCAAATACAAAGGCTGAAATTATCTGGATTCCAGCTTTATCCCCAGAGCCGAAGCCATGAAGTTGAGTTCGTTGGCAAAAGCCGCTATGCATGAAATCTCGAAAATCTGACGGCTGTTGAAATGCTGTTTTAAACGCTCCACTTCTCGATCGGTTATAGTGTAGGCATGCTTGGTTAATTTATCGGCAAAGGCTAAAGCTGCACGGGTGGCATCATCCAGACTGGAATTGCGGTAGTCTATACAACCCATTACTGCGTCGATGGCATCCTGTGACATGCCGTGCTGCCGTAGAAGCAGTTGATTCCAGAAATAGGCGTATTGACACTGGTTCAGACTGCCGACCAGACTGTAAATCAACAATTTAAGGTTGTATGGTATTTCGGTATCGCCGCCTAAAAGAAGATCAAATTTTTCTCTGTAAAGCTCATGATATTCCGGCCAGACGGCAAATACTTTGTCGATGTTAGGAGTAATGCCGAATTTCCTTTTGGTTTCCTTAATGCTTTCCTTAAGGATGTCGTTCCAGGCAGATTCATCGACAACTCCGATTCTGGACATTAATACACCTTCAATCATAAGTTGACCTCAACGGTACTAACGCCCCCCTTATTCATGCTTTTTCTATGGTGTTAATACCTGGCAAAAACTCAGTTTTAAAACACTCCACAAGCACTGAACCGGATCTACCCTTACCGGACTTGCACTATTATTTATTCTTGCACATAATATGTCAAGCAATAATGGAAATTGCCAAGTTGCCTGTAGAGCAATTCGCAAATATTGAATTCTCATAACAGTAACCAATCAATAATAATGATTAATTGGCACATGTGTTAAGATGCCATTAAATCAAATTTACTGTGTACAAGCTCTGTTATCTGCAAAATAATTTAATAATTTTAACATTTTCCAAAACCGGAAATTGACAACACAAAGACACCCATAAGACAGGCATCCTTGTAAGTAATCCGAGTATTTTTTTAGATTAAAGCAGAGCGTCCTTAAGCGATGTCTCCTGCTCCAGCATGGATTCGATTGTTCCGCTTATACGTGGAAGTATGCGATGAATGAAAAAGCGTGTCGAGATGATCTTGTTATGGTAATAAGCCGATTCTTCGCTGTCGGCCACATGAGCCCGCACTGCGGTGGTGTCAGCAGCATTGATGCCTGCAGATTCAAGACGCTTGCTGAATGCAGCCTGAGCTATAGTGGCCTGCTTCAGCAATTCGCCGGACACAACCACGTCGCCCATTACTTCGAGGAACTGTGTGGCCCTGGCGTGTACGTCATATTGACGCCCCTCGTTCTGCCAGCCGTAAATAACCCCGGCCAGGTCGACCAGTTTTATGCGGGCGTTTTCGAAACGCTTCGCCATGACTGCCAGTTCGGGAACGGCTGCTGCCGTCTCTCCGATGCCTTTGAGAATCTCCATATAATCGGCGAATACCCGTCCCTTATCCAGATTGAGTTTCCTGCCGATCAGGTCCAGGGCCTGAATGCCGTTGGTGCCTTCATATATGGAGCCGATGCGGGCATCGCGATTGTACTGCTCGACCGGATAGTCGCAGGTGTAGCCGTAACCGCCATAAACCTGAATACCCATCGAAGTCATAAGGAAGCCGTTGTCGGTACAGTATGCTTTGCAGATCGGCGTCAGCATTTCGACAAAACCCTGTCCGCGACGGCGTTCTTCCTCGGTGTCTGCGTTGTGCGCCATGTCGTTATAATAAGCTGCGGTATGCAGCAGCGAGCGCATGCCCTCGCCGAAAGCTTTCATGGTTAAAAGCATGCGGCGCACATCGGGATGTTCAACTATGAAAGCGTTGGGGCCTTTCGGATTCGATACAGCCTTGCCCTGCACTCTTTCACGGGCATAAGCCAGAGCGTTCTGGAAGGCGGCATTGGCCAGGGCGGCGCCCTGAATGCCGATGTGTACCCTGGCTTCGTTCATCATCTGGAACATCAGGCGCATGCCTTCCATTTCCTGACCAATAAGCCAGCCGCGGCAGCCGCCGTCGGCGCCGAAACTGAGCTGCACCGTAGGCGAACCCTTTATGCCCATCTTGTGTTCCAGCGCTGCCGGAGTCACATCGTTGGGCTCGGTCAGATTGCCCTGTGCATCGAAGCGGATTTTAGGAATCATGAAAAGCGAAAGACCGCGTGTGCCTTCAGGGGCTCCTGGTGTGCGCGCCAGCACCAGATGAATAATATTCTCAGCCAGATCATGATCGCCGGAACTGATGAAGATCTTGGAGCCTTCGATTTTGTAGTAGTCGGTACCTTCGACCTTTACGGCCTTAGTACGCGACGAACCCACATCGGAGCCGGCTACGGCTTCGGTCATAACCATGGTTCCAGCCCAGACGCCGGAATAAATTTTGGGCAGAATTACGTCGTTAATGGCATGCCCGGCGGTGTTTTCGAGCAGATGCGCCGCGCCGACCGACAGCACCGGACCCAGGTTGAAGGCCACGCTGGCGCCGGTGAATAGCTCACATACGCTGGTTTCAAGTGTCAGCGGCAAGCCCTGACCGCCATAGTCGCGCCCGCCCGCCATGGACAGCCAGCCGCCTTCGGACAAGGCCGTGTAAGCGCTTTTCTGGCAGTCGGGCGTAATTACGATGCCGTTTTCGAGGCGGCAGCCGACGGTGTCGCTTTCGCGGTTGGTGGGAGCCATTACGTCGCGGGCGAATTTCAGACCTTCTTCAAGTATCATCTCGAAATCTTCGCGGCTCAGGTCTGCAAAGGCTTTCCAGCGGGAGAGATCCTGAATCTTAATCTGTTCAAAGAGTAAAAATCTGAAATCACGAGAGTCTGCGAAAAAGTCAGTGGCGGACATTTTATCAACCCTTTCTGACGAAAAAACTGTTTTTCAGTGTTTAAGTGAATTTATGCGAACGGTTCTTTTTTAGAATCGTTAATTTATTAACACGATTCAATTTTCAGGGCAAGTTTCGAGCACAGTAAAAAACGGGTTGAGCATAAAGGGAGATAAATGCGGTAATATAACAGCTTGTCATGCGGGATAATCATGTATATTATAGTGATGTAAATATAACTGAGGAGATCCGCCATGCGTCATATGACCATCGGAGTTGCAATCGCTGCAATGTTTATGCTTGCATTTGTCTCTGCCTGCGACAGCAGTATAACCCTGCGCGTCGGGACGGAGGAAGACGGCGACGCCGAAATGTATTTCGAAATGGATATGGACCCCGCCGATCTGCCTCAATATGATTCTGACTCCGAGCCGCTGTCCGAAGATGGCGACATGGACACCGAAACTCTCTATTGTGAACAGGACATATCATACAACGAAGCCTGTCCCGGCGGGACTCCGGGCGACGGGCAGAATTATCTGCTGTGTCAGGACGGCTGGTTGATGTTGTGTAACACCGTCGCTTCCGCCGATCCCTGCGCTCCCGGCTGGCTGGCTGAGCATGATCGGCTTTACGAATGCCAATACGGCTGTCTGGAAGAAAATGCCGGTCAGGCGCACTGTGCCGTTGAGGCGACGGACGGCGACATTGACGATGAAGCTGCAAACTGCGAACAGGAGGTGACATACGAGGAATACTGTCTTGGCGGTCAGATCGGCGACGGCAGGAATTATCTCTACTGTCAGGAGGGCTGGCTTATAATGTGCAGTTCCTACGCCGTCGACGACCCTTGCGCTTCCGGCTGGCGCACTCGGATAACTCACATTTACAGTTGTGACTATGGCTGCTTCATGCCGGAAGTCGGACAGGCTTACTGTCTGCCGGAAGTAACGGACGGCGACATGGATATCGAACCGGAACCGGAAGATGCGGATGAAACAGGAGACGTGGAAACTGACGATGAGATCGAACCTGAATCCGAGCCTGAACCATGCGCCATTGAAGGTTTTGTGCGTATTGCCGATCAGATGAATCATGAAGGTACATTGCTGCTTTTAAGCGGCGATGATTACAACGCCTCCGCCATAAGCGCAGCCAACGGCTATTTCCGTTTCGATGAGCTGGAATGCGGAGCATATATGCTCAATTACGAACATGACTATACTTTGTCCGAGGATAATTACATCGAAATAGAATTTGAATCACCCGGCAGCGTATACGAGGCCGACCTCTGGCTTACACCGGCGGGAAATCTGAGCGGTACAGTAAGCATGGATGGCGTGCCGCTTGAAGGCGCAACGATTTATGTCCACGGCACGGAAATATCTGTCCTAAGCGATGAGAACGGCAGCTATACTACGCCTCTTATTCCGGCAGGTTTTTATGACGTAAGCGCCGTATATCCGGGTTGTCAGGGCGCGGCGCAATCGGACATCGAAGTCGAATTTGCATTTACAGCAACAGTAGATTTCGATCTTGAGCCTTATGACCCCGATGGCAAAGGCTCTGTTGAGGGTATCGTTGACGTGTTTAATCTCGATGACGATTCCGGCACGAACGTCAGCCTGATCGGGCCGCAGAACTTCAGTGTGTCCACAGATGTGTCGGGCCGTTACGAATTCAATGATGTTCCATCCGGCGGCTACATGCTGCGCCTGGAACGATCTACTTATCGCAGCATCGATGTTACCGGCATTATAGTAATGCCGGATTCGTCTTTTGTCGTACCTGAAAAGACCATGCAGTACGGCATTAAGCGAGCCGCCCTGAATGGCAGAGGGCGCATTTTCCAGGCTCCCAATATGGATATGCTGCTTTATGCCGACTACAACGAAAACAACGTGGGCGACGTTTACAATCTGGCGGTGACTAACGGCGCACCTGTCCGTCTGGCGCGCGGGGCCTACATCGATTCCTACGTAAACTATACGCCTTCTTCCGATGGACTGATTTTCAAACGCAACTTCGACCCGATGGAAACGACCTTTGATCTCTACTGGATTCCCTTGAGCGGGCGCGGCGGTGAGCGTCTGATTGATGTGGACATCAGAGGGCATTACACCTACGATTTCTCGGACGGGCTGATATATTTCAAGAAGTCGCCTTCCGGCGGCGAAGAGGATTACGATCTTTACCGCTACGATTTTGCACTGGAAACGGCCTCGCTGGCCGCAGCCGGAGTTTATCGCAATCTATACCTCGAAAGCGACGGTGTGCATTATCTGGTGTTGCGTAATTACGACAGTCTGAGCCGCAGCGCCGACATCTGGCGCGTCGATCTGGCAGCGCTGGAAGAAGAGCTAATCATAGAAAACGTCTACAGCTACAACTTTGCCTATGCTCACAATTCAGCCCTGCTGGCTGTCACGCGCCTGACCGATGTCGAACACAATCTGGCCGATCTGCTTACGGTGGACATCGAAACGCTTGAGGTAAATCTGCTGACGCACAACATTGCGCCCGATTATATCGAATTCGGCCAGGATGACGCCGAAGTGCTGATATTCGCCAATCTCGACAGCCAGAAACAGCGCGGCGACCTGCTGGCGGTGGATATGGAAGGCGCAAGCGAGACCGTAGCGGCGGATATATACCGCTATCAGTTCTACTGGCAGGAAAATTATAACACACTGACATACTTCAGCTATGAAGAGGAGAAGCGCGGCTTCGGGCTGCAGCGCCTGACGCGCTCCAGCGGCGTGACGCTGGAAATCGATGACGATGTTTATCCCGGCTACCTTTACGATATGGAATATTACGGCATCATGCTGTATTTCAGAAATTACGATTCCGGCACCCATTCCGGCGATCTGTACCGCTACTGGTATTCGGACGGACACTCGGAACTGTTCGTGTCCGGCGTCAACGGCGACTTCCTGCGATTTGCTCAGGCGGACGACGACAACTGGCTGTATTATTTCACCTACTATGATGCGACACTGCAGAGCGGAGACCTTTATCGCAGCACTTTCACCGGGAGTGAGAACGAGCTTGTGGATGACGGCGTTCATTACTCATATTCTTTCCTGCCGGACACCAGCCTGCTTTATCTGGTCGATTATGGCGTCTCTATGGACAATCTGGGCAATCTTGCGTATAAAAAGGCCGGTGGCGACGTGATCGATATTCTGGCAACGGATGTCGCCGGCGGCAGCTATACCCGCGCTTACTGGTATGACGAGATTTATCTGCTGCAGGAGAACCGCTGTTACGAGGTGCCGCTGGACGGCTCAGACAATCTGGCGATTTACGACAGGTCCGGCGACAGATTCGAATCCACACGCTTTGTGCAGTCAGCGCCGGAACGCGAGCTGTTCATAGTGGTGGATGAACCCGGAGAACCGGCCTACATGCAACCCGGCATCTGGGAAATCCGTCCGCCGCATCAGGCGCGAAGCGTAATCGAAGTTAAATAATTTTCTGGCGGGATGATTGAAATGCATAAGGTCGTAATTTTATCTGTTCTGCTTCTGATAATGTTTTCAGGCTCGGCGCTTTATGCTCAGGAGATTTCCGAAGGGGCATATTATTATCCGTTACGTTATCCGGCCGGCGAGACCAGCAGAAACGAAACCGCTCTGATCGACGACATCCGTCAGGAGTTCGCGCTGGCTTCATCAAAGCTGCCTGCGCTTGACCGCGGGCTTTCGTATGCGGCTCGCGAGCGGGCGCGTCATCTGGCTATTCTTGATCCAGAACAGAAAAAGCAGGAGTCCGCCCGCGACGTAAAAAGCTGGCTTTTAGAATCCGGCATCGGCGATGACCGCACCGCCGCCGGATTTGCTTCGGCTTCCACGCCTGAAAAACTGCGCGGCATATTCAGTCAGTGGGCAAAAGACCGCAGCGGAGGAGGCTGGACGCATCTGGGCACAGGCATGGAGAAAAGCGGCGATCAGTTCATAGCAGTAGTCATATTGAGTTACCGTCCCATAGATCCGGCCCCCATTCCAATGGCGATGAATTTCAGACGCAGCCTTATTGTTGACGGCATCATTCGCAACCAGAGCAACTTTGCGCTGTTCCTGTCACATCCCGACGGCTCGGTATACATGCAGAAACCCACGCGCATCGCATCGGGAGCCATCTCCAGCGAATTCAAACTGCGCTACAAAGGCACACACACGCTGCAACTGGTAGAAATCGGCGCTAACGGCCCGGTGCCTGTCGCTACCATGCCGGTCGAAGTCGAAAAGGCTTCGCGCACCTGGACGCCTTCGCTTGATGCGCTTAAGACCGCCGCTCCTGCCGATCTGAAATCAGCCTGTCTGACCTGGCTGAACACATTGCGCGAGAAATATCTGCTGCATGAACTGACGGAGGACAGCCGTCTGGATGAAACCGCCGGGCGTCTGGCCGCTGAAATGGCGGCGGGCGGCAGTTTCGCCCACGAAAGCGGCTCGGAAGGTCCGCGCGACCGTATTGAACGCAGCGGGGTGCGCTTTGTGCGTTTCGGTGAGAATCTGGCTCATGGTGCCAGAATCGAAGACATGATTATGAAGCTCTGGTACAGCCCCTCGCATCGCTACAACATGCTGGATGAAGGCTTCGACATCGCCGGAACAGGAATCGCCTCGAATGATAAAGGACAATGGTTCCTGGTACAGCTCTTCGCCGAAAGCGCCGCAGGACGCTGATGAATATGGAGGTTTCGGGCATGAGAAGTCTTTCTGTCCATATGCTGATTATATGTGCGGCGCTGCTGCTGGTTTCCTGCAACAGTGAAGACAGACATGAAGATACAGATGGCGACACTGTCGAACAGGACAGTCTCGAAATGGACTCCACCTCCGACGGCGATCTGGACGCTGCCGAAAATTCCGCTGAATCTGAAGTTGAAGTTCAATCCGATGCCGATGCTGAACAGGAAATTGATACGGAGATTCAGAGCGAAGAGGATAATGCAGAAGCTGAAGATAGCACCGGCCCCGATCATGCCAGTTGCGAAATAGCCTGTCAGATGGGGCAGGATTGCGGACTGCAGGAAGATTCCTTGTGGTGGCTGTATTATTTCTGTCTGCCGCGCTGCGATTTCGACGAGTTGGATACCGACCTGCGCAATTGCCTTGAAATGGAAGAATGCGGCGCATTCGCTGCGTGTGTTGGCGGCCTCTGGCACCCGGACGAATTCGCGGATGAATGCATCGAATACTGCAATAAAGTCATAGACTGCGAAACGTCGCTTGAAGGCGTTTCTTATCTGGATGAAGACCCCTGCAATAAAGATTGCGACTGGATAGGCCCGGACGAGCGCGTCGCCGGCTGCGCCGATGAGAATGCGGACTGCGACGGATTCAACACCTGTATCGATAAATACAAGCCAGTGGACGGCGATGGCGAAATCCCTGAATACGACTGTTACGACGGCCCGCAGCCGGACTACACTGGAACGCCTTCGGTAAGCAACTGCTGGAATGACGAGGGCATGATTCCGATTGACGGGCGCTACTGCATCGACCGTTACGAGGCGGTGGTCAAGTCGAATTCCGATTGCAGCGGAAGCGCATACGGCCAGGGAGAATACGATTTCCCGGAGGGTTTCCCGCGTTGCGTAAGCTGCGTGGAAGACGGCTATTGTAATGATGAAGGCCCAATTGACTGCATCGATTCAAGCTGGATGGGGGATCAGACAGTTCCTCTTTATGCCTGTTCGCTGCCCGGTGTTCACCCGACACGCAACATAACCTGGTATCAGGCCAATAAAGCCTGCCGCAATGCCGGAAAAAGGCTGTGCAGTCTTGAGGAATGGAGTTTCGCCTGCAACAGCGGAAACGACTGGCCGGTTCCATACGGGACTGAAGCCCTGGAATACGCCTGCTATACGGATGAAAATTCCAGTGTCGGCACCGGGACAAGCGGCGGGCGCTGCCATTGCGCTTCGCCGAACGGCGTCTTCGATATGGTGGGCAATGTCGAAGAACTGTTGTCTGACGAAGTTGATAATAACCGAGATTATTTATTTACTGGTGGTCTATGGTATGACGATTATGATTCTCAATGGGCCACATGCCAGCCAAATGAAATAAATAACATCAAGGCCTGGTTTTATAGACAAAGCATCGGTTTCCGTTGTTGTCGGGATAGTCAGTAAAACAGGGGGTTCTGGGAGAAAGTCTGATTGAATGTGTGCCACGGGCCAGGCCGCAAGCATGCCCGTGTTCAGAAATACACTGGCATACTGCGCTTTGCTCCGTTTAGAAATTATTCCAATAGGAATCGGCCTTATCTCTGTCTGTCATTCCCGCGCAGGCGGGAATCCAGATTGTTGTTATTTACCCGGCAATAATAAACTGGCGTTTCCGTATTCCTGAGGAGGTGGGCCGCCCTTCGAGACACACGCCTGCGGCGTGCTCCTCAGGGAAACGGCCCACCGTCTCGAAGGAGAGGAAAAGCTATGAAATAGTCACCGGGTTAATAATTGAATTGAATCCTGGACACCTGACCTGTCCCCGTTTTTACACAGTGACTGTTTCCCGGAAGTGCTGAGGAGAAAATCGCAGATTTTCGTCTCGAAGCATGAGGGAAACTTGCCGCCATACACTTCGAGACGGCGCTTTTACGCGCCTCCTCAGTGCAGGCGGAGTTTAATCTGATAACCTGCCGGAAAAATAAAATACATTTCACCAAACTGGGGACGACTTAATCCTGGACACCCGTCTTGGCGGGTGTGACGATTTCCTGCATGACTGAACAGGCTATTATTGCTGCTGCTCGACCGGAGCGGCTGGGGCTTCTTCGGCTGGAGCCTCTTCCGTCGGTGCGGTTTCAGGCGTCGCCGGAGTTTGCGGTACCGGAGCGGTCTCTGGCGGAGCAGCCTCCTCCGCTTCGTTATCGGAGGAATCTTCAGTCGATGTGCTTTCCTTAGCCAGCGGCTCGTGATAGGGGATTATGTCAAAATCCCAGAAGGCGCTGATGCCGTAAGATACGAACCAGTTCTTCATGTAATCTACGGTGGAAAGCTCGGCATAAGGAGCCGCGCCGATGCGGCGGTTGAAATACCAGCGCCATAAAAAGGCTATGCCATAGTTGATTTCGGTGTGTTTTCTGGAAATCGGCATGGCATCCGGCTTGAGGAAAAAGTCCATGCCCAGCTTGGCTCCTATGAAAAGATCCATCGGGAAAAAGTAGTGAAATTTCTCATAGTGGCCCAGGCAGTAGTAGGCATAAATCGAAGGCTGTACGAACCAGGCACCGTAGGTTTTCGTTGCGCCCATCAGCGGGGCGGGGAAATACGGATCGGGCAGATAAGTGTGTTCGTGCGCCATGCGGAAAGCCCGCACGTTGGCGCGCAGGTGCCAGTCGTCCTTAATGGTAAATCCCAGACCGCCGTCAAACTGCCACCAGGCGAAACCGCCCAGTTCGCGGTATTTGCCTACGATGCCGCCAAAACCCAGTTCGGGGTTTATGCGCAGGAGCTGTTTTTCTTTGGGTTTGACATGCTCGATCAGCAGGCCGGAGGGCGTGATTTCGAAATTAGGCGGCAGCTTCTTGCTTTCTGCCACCGGTTGCGCTTGTGCCGCCGGAGCGGCAGGAGCTTCCTCCGGTGCCGGAGCAGCCTGCGCTTCGCCGCTTTCGGCTGGAGCGGCGGCAGCTTCGGGCTGAGCCTGCGTTTCTGCGGCGGCGTTTTCCTCCTGCCCGAATACGCAGGGGCATGAAAACACTATTAAAAGCAGCAATGTTGCAGCACATAGATTCGATTTTTTAATTCTTCGCATGTCACGCCTTTCGGACAATACGGCTTAATCCACATTTATAGTTCGGCCATAAAGCCGCTTAACTTGAAGAGTCGGAAAATTTTGCCGCCCCTAAACCTGCGCACCGACTTGCTTTTCAATTTTAGCCCATCAGCAGGCTTGCCAACAAGTAAAGCCTCTGATAAAAAATTAGTATCTGTTTTTCCATTTAGTGTAACCAAGGAATAAACATGTCGGAAATCGAGTACGACGAGACGCTTGAACCGGAAGAGGACGGAATAGAAGACGAGCCCGAAGAAGAAGAGGCGCCCGTCGTCGAAGTTCCCGCGCCGGTCTGCGAAGCCGAAAACTGCGGTGATTTCGTGCATCTGCACCTGCATACCACTTTCAGTCTGCTGGACGGGGCTTGTCGTATCGACCGTCTGGCGGCGCAGGCTAAGAATATGGGCTTCAAAGCCGTGGCGTTGACCGATCACGGCAACATGCACGGCATCATCGATTTTTACAAAGCCATGCGCAAGGAGGGCATACGCCCCATACTGGGCGTCGAAGCCTATCTGGCCGCCGACCGCCACTCGCGCAGCGACAAACGCCGCTTCCATCTGGTGCTGCTGGCCAAAAACCATGAGGGTTACGTCAACCTCTGCCGTCTGGTGTCATTTGCCAATCTTGAAGGCTTTTACCACAAGCCGCGCATCGACAAGGAACTGCTGCGCCGCCATCATGAGGGAATTATTGCTCTTTCGGCCTGTCTGTCGGGTGAAATTCCCATGGCCATACTGGACAACCGCCCCGACGAGGCGCGCCGTCTGGCCGCCGAATACGCCGAAATAATGGGGCCGGACAATTTTTATCTGGAGTTGCAGAAAAACGGCATCCCGCGTCAGGAGCGCGTCAACGCCGAGCTTATAAAAATCGCTCATGAACTTAAGCTGCCGCTGGTAGCCACCAACGATGTGCATTACCTGAACTCGGACGACTATGATCCGCACGATACGCTGCTGTGCATAGGCCGCGCGCAGATTAAAACCGATCCGGCGCGCAGCGGTTACGATACCGACTCGCTGTATCTGCGCTCAGACGGCGAAATGAGCTCTCTTTTCGCTGAGTGGCCCGAAGCAATAAAAAATACCGTGCGCATCGCCGAGCGCTGCAATGTCGAGCTTGAGCTGGGCAAGCCCATGCTGCCCAACTTTGAAGTGCCCGAAGGCTACACACAGGCCAGTTGGTTCCGCAAGGAGGCCGCCGAAGGACTCGTAAAACGTCTGGCTGCCCTGCCGTATAAAGTTGACCGACAGGTTTACGAAGATCGTCTGGCCTTCGAGATGGATGTCATCGAGCGCATGGGCTTTCCGGGTTATTTTCTCATCGTGGCTGATTTTATCCGCTATGCGCGTGAAAATCACATCCCGGTCGGGCCGGGGCGCGGTTCGGGCGCAGGCTCCGTAGTGGCCTGGAGCCTTTTCATTACCGACCTTGACCCCTTGCCCTATGATCTGCTGTTCGAGCGCTTTTTGAACCCCGAGCGTATTTCCATGCCGGACTTCGACGTGGATTTCTGCATGAACCGTCGCGAAGAAGTCATTCAGTATGTGCGCCGTAAATACGGCGACGACCGCGTAGGCCAGATCGTCACCTTTGGTTCCATGAAGGCGCGCGGAGTACTTAAAGACGTGTGCCGGGCGCTGGACATTCCCATAGAGGATTCCAACCGCCTGTCTAAAACCGTTCCGGCCACTGCAAAGAATCTACAGGAAGCCTTGGCCGAAGAGCCGCGTTTAGGCGAACTGGTGAATTCGCGCGAAGACTATAAAAAGATGTTCGAGACTGCCTTGAGGCTGGAGGGTTTCGAGCGTCATACCGGCATTCATGCCGCCGGAGTGGTTATCTCGGATCGTCCGCTGTGGGAAATGACGCCGGTGCTTTCCGGCGAAGGCATGATGATAACCCAGTATGCCAAGGATCAGGTCGAAGAAGTCGGTCTGGTCAAGTTCGACTTTCTGGGCCTGAAAACTCTGACGGTCATCGACGAAGCCGTCAAACTGATAAATCGCAATAAAGGGCCGGATGAGCAGCTTGACATGAGCAAGCTGCAGGTAAACGACCCCGAGGTATATAAGCTCATTTCATCCGGCGAAACCGATGGTGTGTTCCAGATGGAATCCGGCGGCTTCCAGCGTATGCTGCGCAAGCTCAAGCCGGACTGCTTCGAAGATATCATAGCCGCAGTGGCGCTCTATCGTCCGGGTCCTATGGACAATATTCCCACTTTCATCAACCGCAAGCACGGGCGCGAAAAAATCGAGTACCTGCATGACGACCTGATTCCATTGCTGAAAAACACCTATGGCATCATGGTCTACCAGGAACAGGTCATGCAGATCGCCTCGCGCATCGGCGGTATGAGCCTAGGACAAGCCGACTCTCTGCGTAAAGCCATCGGTAAAAAGAAGGCCAAGCTCATGGACGAGATGCTGGGCATCTTTCGTGAGGGAGCAGGCAAGGCGGGCTACGACCCGAACATGATCGAAAAGCTCATCGGCGATGTTTTAAAATTCGCCTCATACGGCTTCAATAAGTCGCACGCCGCGGCCTATGCGCTCATTTCATACTGGACGGCCTGGCTCAAGACTTTCCATCCGCAGGAATTCATGGCGGCCACACTCACCTGCAACATCGAACATCCCGACTCGGTGGTCAAATTCGTGCAGGTGTCCAAAGACATGGGCTTTAAAATGCTGCCGCCCTGTATAGAAAAAAGCGACTGGGGCTTTACGGTCGAAGGTGACGCCATACGCGTTGGTCTGGGCGCCATAAAAGGCGTTGGCGAAGGGGCCATCGAGCTGGTAATGGAGGAGCGCACCAAAGGCCACATCGAATCGCTGTACGATTTCTGTGAACGCATCGATAATCAGAAGGCCAACAAGCGCGCTGTCGAAACGCTTATAAAAGCCGGAGCCTTCGACTGCACCGGCGTATCGCGGGCGCGGCTTCTGGCCACGCTGGATCGCGCTATAGAATATGGCACGCGCCGCCAGAAAGAAAAGAAGTCGGGTCAGACCAGTCTTTTCGGAGCATTCGGCGGCGGCGGAGCTTCCAGCAGCGCTTCGAGCGGTATCGAATACTGTGAGGCGCGTGATCTGACCGAAAACGAAAAGCTTGGTTTCGAAAAGGAGACTCTTGGCCTTTATCTGTCGGCACATCCTCTGGATCGTTACGCCAAAGAGGTCAAGCGCTTCTGTTCATTCAACATTGCCCAGGCCCATGAACGCAGCAACCGTTCTGAAGTTACACTGTGTGGCGTGGTGGCTGCGCTCTCTGACCGGCCTACCCGCGACGGTCGCGGGCGCATGATAATTTTCACGCTTGAAGATCCCTACGGAACCATTGAGTGTCTGGTGTTTCAGCGCGTCTACGATCAGGTAGTGGCGAAGCTCAACGAGGATGCTGCTGTTATGGTGTCGGGAGCGATCATGTCCGACGATGAGGGCGAAGAGGCCACCGTAAAGCTGCGCGTGACGCAGGTGGTGGCCATGGACGACATCATCGGTAAGAATACGCGCATGGTGCATCTGGAACTGCCCGAAGTCACCACCGCCCATGACATAAAGGAGCTGGCGGCCATCTGCGGACAGTATTCCGGTGATGTGCCGGTATGCCTGCATGTCAACCGCAGCGGATACGAGGCGGTGTTGAAGCTTTCGCCGAAGTGGCGGGTGATCCCCTGCGACGAATTTCTGGATCGTGCCGAGACCGTGCTGGGTCGCGAAAGCGTGCGCCTTGAATAGCAACGGTAAAAGTGATAAGAAAAACAGACATCAGTATTTGATTCTCGATGAGAAGTAACATGAAAAAATTGATCGCATTTCTGCTGCTGTTAACTGCCTTTGCACTTTTTACGGCTTGCGCCGCTGAAAAAGAAAAGCCCAGACCCGAAATGCCTTTTTTCGTGGATGAGGGCAAGGGTGTATTCATCAACACCTACAGTATTTCGCAGGGTGATTTTCCGCAGAATGGTCGAATGGAGAGCCTTAACCCATATCCCGACTGGGTTCTGGTGCCGGAAGAAAAAGCCCGTGCGGTCATAGAAGAGGTTTTTCAGCGCTATGGTGTAAAGCTGCAGAAGGATTACCTGTTCAGCTATGGCAAGCTGCAGGTAAAGCTTGACGGTTATGACCGCAGTCGCGAGAGCGGTTACTTCTACATTACCGAAGATGACTACGAAAAGCCGCGTGCCACGAAGGACAATCGCGCCGGTTTCGGACGCTTCGGCTATTTCTTCACCGAAAAAGATCCGCAGAAAATGTCACTGGCCGAGCTGGCGCTGCTGGAGCAGTATTGCCTTTTCGATAAGTTTTATGTGGCGCTGATCAACGGGCATCAGATCGGATATCGCGCCTCGGGCGATACCGCCAAAGACGCCGCCGCCGAGGAACTGCAGATCAAACGCCTGCGCGCGCGTACTGAGATGTTTGTAGCCTGGGTCGGACAGCGTCTGGCGAAAGCCAATGCTGCAACCGAAAAGGCCGAAAAGTGAGAAACATTCATCCGCTTCCGCCGGGGCTGCTCGAAGCGGTGAAAAATCTGGTTTCGGGTGATATTCACGCCGACCGTGTCGGACGCCTGCTGTTTTCGACCGACGCCTCCATCTATCAGCTTACGCCCTTAATGGCAGTTGAACCCGCCAATGCCGCCGAGGTGTCGGCCATAGTCAGACTGGCTGCCGAACTTGGCCTGTCTGTGCATCCGCGCGGGGCTGCAACCGGACTGGCAGGCGAATCCCTGGGGCCCGGCCTGGTGCTGGACATGCAGCGTAACTTCCGAAGCATTCTCGAATTCGACGCGCAACGGAAAAGTGTGCTGGTCGAGCCCGGACTGACACTTCTGGAACTTAATACTTTTTTAAAACCGCATGGTTTGATATTCGGACCTGATCCATCTTCGGGTAATCGCGCCACTATCGGCGGCATCATCGCCAACAATTCCACCGGTGCGCACTCGCTGCTGTACGGTTACGTCGGCAACCATGTCGAGGAACTGCGCCTTATACTTTCAGATGGCGAGGAAGTAACTGTAACAGCGGACGGTATCAGCGGAAACGGCGCGGCGGCAGAGAGCATAAGGCGCGAATTGCCCGTCATAATCGGGAAATACCGTGCGCACTTTAACGAATATCCGGCTATGGAACGAAATCGCGCCGGATACAATCTGCGTGGTATCTCTGACGAAAAAGGCCGACTGAATCTGCTGCCGCTTATCTGCGGCTCGGAAGGCACTTTAGGCCTGATAACAGCGGCGCGATTGAAGCTGGTGAATATTCCCGCCCATACGCATCTGCTGCGCATTGTATTCTCCGACATGCAGGCCGCCTGTGAGGCTGTAGCCGAACTTATGCGTCACAAACCATCGGCGCTGGAGATACTCGACGGACACGTCATCGGCATGGCGCGAGCGCACGGTATGCCCGCCGCACTTGAAATGCCGGATGATTGCGCTGCGGTGCTTTATATCGAGTGGACAGGTGAAGCAGAAGCCACGCAGGTCGCAGCCGAAGAAGCTATGGCTGCCATAAGCAATTCGGCGCTTGAAATATGCAAAGCCAGAGACGAAAACGAAAAAGCCCAGTTGTGGCGTCTGCGCAAAGAAGCCGAAGCGCTTATTCTCAATCATCCCGGTGCCAGACGCGCCATAAGTTTTGTGGAGGATTCTGCGGTTCCCTTTGCCTCGCTGCGGCGCTGGTTCGAGGTTCAGGAGGCAGTCTTCGCGCGGCATGGCTATGGCTGGGTCACTTTCGGCCATGCCGGTTCCGGCGTGCTGCACACTAAAGTCTTCGTCGATTTATACGACGCCCGCGAAGTTTCGGGTCTTGAGGAACTCGCCCGCGACTTTTATGCGGAGCTGATAAAACTGGGCGGGGCAATTTCCGCCGAACACGCCGACGGTTTCTCGCGCAGTCCTTATCTGCACATGCAATACCCGCATCTGTGTGCGGCTTTCGAGGAGGTCAAGCGGCTCTTCGATCCTCAGGGTGTGCTGAATCCGGGACGCAAAGTATTCATGCCCTCAAAGCATATTGTGCACGAGAACACGCGTCTGGCCGGATTATCAACTGAAAGTACGCAGGAAGCGCACCTGGCGCACAGACAGGGTCTGCTGCGCGAAGCTGCCGCCTGTCATGGTTGTGCGGCCTGCCGCAATGCTTTCGGCGTACAGCGTCCCTGTCCTTCGTTTACTCGTTCCCGTTCCGAACTGGATTCGCCACGTGCGCGTGGAAACCTTGTGAGACTGATCACAACCGGGCAACTTTCACAATCCGATATGGTTTCTGACAGCGCCCGCCGAGTAGTGTCCAATTGCCTTAACTGCAAATCGTGCCTCAGCGAATGCCCCTCAAATGTGGACATTCCAGCCCTGATGCTCGAAATGAAAGCCTGTCAGGCGGCAGTATGCGGAATCGAAAAATCACGACGCCTGCCGGCCAGAGCCGATCTGCTGATGAAATCCGCAGCGGTCTTCGCGCCGTTTATAAATTTGTTTGTCAATAACAGTCTGCTGCGAAAGGCAGCAGAACGACTTGTGGATTTTGATAGTGCTCTGCCAATGCCGGAATTTTCCAGCGGCCTGAAAAAGCTCAGCGATAATTCGGGTCTGTCTGCGGATGCTCCACGTTTGCTGCTGTACCCCGATTACGCGCTGCTCTATCAGAATCATGCTCCCGTGGCAGCTTTCTGTCGTCTGATGAAAAAGGCCGGTTATAGAGTAGATATTTACAGCGGCTGTTCCATGCTGCCTGCTCTTGGTGCGGGAGATATTGAGAGAGCTCGCAAGCTGGTTAAAAAACAGATTGGCGAATTGACGGAACTTCTGAAAAATAGCGGCGCACCGCTGATTTGCCTTGAACCTTCTGCGGCTCTGGCCATCCGCTGCGAATGGCCTCTGCTTGTTTCCGGAGAAGCCTCGGAAGCTCTGGCATTGCAAACTTTGGAAGCTGGGGAATTTATAAGCAAACATTTCTCTATTAACAAACATACTGTAAAGTATGGAGAATCAGGTTTATTACATCATTCTCCCTGTCATCTGAAAGCCCTTGAAATCGGCAATCCATTTGTCGGGATTCTTCGGTCTGCCGGGTTTGAAAACATAATAGAAGCCGCTTCGGGCTGCTGCGGTATGGCTGGAACATGGGGTATGAGCCGTCAGCGCAGTTCGGAGTCTGTGGACATCGGAAACAGTGTAAAAAAAGAGATTGAAACGCATAATATGCCTGTCATTACCGAGTGTTCAGCCTGCGCCATGCAGATCAGGCGTATGTGCCCGAAAGTCGAAGTCCGGCATCCGATTGAAATGATTGATGAATTTCAGGTTAAGAATGGCACTGTGGTGTCTCATGGAAAAAATTACTAAAATCGCATTTTATGTATTGACAATCATAGCCAATATTCATACAGTAAAGATGCAGCCGCTTTAGAGTCCCACCGTCCCCCCCAAGTGGCAGAGCGGTTGTGAGCCAGGCAAAGCCTGGCTTCTTTTTTGCCCTGAAATCGACATTTAAGCAACATTTAAGCGAATACTTTCTCCATTCACTGGAAGACGCCGGGAATCTTTACTCCGCAGGTTGCGCATCTGTCGCCTTTGAGGCCGGATTTTTTTGAGTTGAAGCCATAACGAGTTATTACAACAGCCCCGCAGGAGGGGCAGCGGGTTGATTCGAAACCCGAGCCGGGTATGTTGCCGGTGTACACGTAGCGCAAACCAGACCCCTGACCTATGCGCCAGGCGCTGTGCAGGCTTTCAAGGGTTGTTCCTCCGCGATCCATCATTCTATAATCGGGATGGAAAGCCGAAATATGCCAGGGAATGTCTCTGTCCACTCCGGCAATGAAAGCCGCCAGTTGCATCAATTCTTCCCTGCCGTCGTTCAGTCCGGGAATAAGCAGAGTGGTAATTTCCAGCCATATGCCCTGCTCATGCATTTTGATGATGGAATCCAGCACCGGTTGCAGACTTCCGCCGCAAACCCGGCGGTAAGTTTCTTCGGAGAAAGCCTTAAGATCCACATTGGCCGCTTTTAACAGTGGTTTGAAATCGTCCAGCATTTCCGGAGTCATATAGCCGTTGGTGACAAAAATGGCATCTATGCCGAAGTTCAGGGCTTCCTCGGCGGTGTCGCGCGCCAGTTCATAAAAAACAGTAGGTTCGGTATAAGTGAAGGAAATAGTCTCACAGCCGTGTCTGCGAGCCTCGGCCACAATGCGCGAAGCTTCCAGTGTTCCGCCTGGAATACTTTGTCCGGGTTTATCCTTGAGCCACTGTGAAATGGAGTGATTCTGACAGAAATCACAGGTGAAATTACAGCCTACCGTGGCCACCGACATACTCCAGGTGCCGGGTTTGAAGTGGTAGAGAGGTTTTTTTTCTACAGGGTCGGGATTGGCTGAAACCACGCGCTCATAAGTAGCGGCATACAGAATGCCGCCTGAGTTGCGACGCACTCCGCACAGACCTGCCGCACCATCGGCGATGACACACCTGTGCGCACATAAAGCGCACCTGACCTTACCACCCTCAAGCCTCGCATACAGCCTGGCTTCACGCATCGACTCTAACTCCCCCGGCTTATTAATGTCAGCCGTAGCTTATTCTCCGAAAACCATAACCAGAGCGGAACCGTCAACAAGCAGTTCTTCGCTTTGATTAAAGGCTTTAGTTTCAAGTTTAAGCAGACGCTTATCGTCTCGTTTTTCTATAACGCGTACTTCGGCCCGCACTGTGTCGCCCACACGCACCGGCGCCCGGAAATTGAGCTCCTGTTTAAGATAAATCGTTCCGGCCCCCGGCAGCTCAGTGCCCAGAATGCTGGAAAACATGCCCGCCACCAGCATTCCGTGCGCGATGCGCCCTTTAAAATAAGTGGATCGGGCGTATTCCTCGTCCAGATGGACCGGATTGTGGTCGCCGGTGGCGTCGGCGAAGGCGCGAATAACGCGATCGCTGATGGTTTTGACAAGCGTCGCCGTATGCCCGATCTGTATTTCAGAAAACTTCATATTCAACGCCTTTTCGTTCGTTCACTTATAATTACACTCCTATTTTATTATCGTCGCAAGGGCTTGTACAGCCTTTAACGCAAACGTAACATTCGAGTGTCTTAATTTTTTTCTTTGCATTGACGCACTGCGCTTGGCAGACTGGTTTAATGTGAGTGGAAACCAGAATAAAAAAGGCAGAGGTGATTATGCAGGAACAGGAAAAAGCATTTCCGTCTTTAAAAATACTGAATTCCGGCGAAACCAGAGCCTTCGACTACATTCTGGGCCTTCTGTCCACTTTTAACGGGGTGCGTTTAGAAGCCGTTGGTACGGATAAACCCGGTTTCGATATGACATATGGAGCGCCTCCGGGCCTGCCCGGGGCCACTCCACATATTCCCGGAGTCGTGAAATACGACAGCACCGACATTCCGCTGCTGGATGACTACGAGTTCATGCTCTCAGGCGATATTCCGATGGAAGCCAGTCTGGGTTTCGATATATTCGCAGCCATGCGTTTCTGGCTGCTGGATGAAGCTCACGCCGATATAAGTCAAAGCCTTCTGGATGAGCATGGCCGCCTGCCGGCACTGAACAGCCTGCAGTACCGTCTTAAAATTCTCGACAAGCCGCTGATCAATCGCTACGTGCTGGTTTTTTCACACTGGCTCGAAAAACACTTCGATGTCGTCACTCGTCCATATATTCCGCAGGGCTATAAAGCCGCCGTAATCCTTTCGCATGATGTCGATCAGATCAGCCACCTGAATATTTCTCATCGCCTGAAAATGCTCAAAAGCGCTGCACGCGGTATGCGTATAGAAGACACTACCCGTCGGCTGGCCGGATTTAATCTTCAGCTTTTCAAAAAAGCTCTTGGCAGCGAAGAAGATTTCTGGATGTTCCCGCATGTTATGGCCGCCGAAAAGAAACTGGGTCTGCGCTCCACCTGGTTTTTTGCCTCACGTTCAAATATAGACGACAAAGCTGAACATGCGCTGGACGTGGCCTACACCATGGATGATCCTCGTTTTGCCGAGCTTTTCCGGCAATTACGCTCTGAAGATTTCGAAATCGGTCTGCACGCTTCATACAATGCTGTCGATTCCTCAATGCAGGCCGAAGAGAAAAAACGTCTCGAAAATCTGGCAGGCTGTTTAATAACCGGCGTGCGCCATCACTTCTGGCATGTCGGTCAGCCGTTCTGGAACACTCTTCAGGCACACGCCGCCGCCGGGTTCGAATACGATTCGTCTCTGGGTTTCAACGACCGCGCCGGTCTGCGGCTGGCCTGCGCTCTGCCTTTCAGGCCTTACGACACACATAACAGCGCGGCTCTTCCGGTACTACAGATTCCCAGCGCCATGATGGACGGCAATTATTTCTATCAGGACGGAATGACTGCGGCGCGGGCTGTCTCAGCCGTGTGTTCCTTTGTCGAGGAACTCAAGCGCCATCGCGGCGCCGCCGCTTTAAACTGGCACAACCGCACCTCATATCCCGGCAATGCCACCTATGCTGAATGGGGAAAAGCTTACCTCGAAATCATCGAGATGCTGGCTGGCGATCCGGAAATCTTTGTCGGTTCTTTCAGACAGTTTATAGACGCCCTGCCGTCTGATCCCTGTGCTCCCCAAAAAGATGTTCCCGCTCCCGGCGTTATTGTCAGATCCAACGCCCATCTTTACGGCGAACTGCAACGCCAGTGGGCACGTCACGATACACGTTACGCGGATGACAGAGTCTGGCAGCGCCGCATATTCGAAAGCCCAACGGGCGAAACCGTGGGCGTCACTGCTCTGGCCGACGGTAAATGGGCGGGTGGCTTCCTTACCATTCCCATGCCTTTACGCGGACCGCAGGGCCAGAAACTGCACGGCGGCAAAATGGAAGTAATGATCACTTCCTCCGATTTCCGGGGCCGCAGCATAGCATGGGAAGACGGCAATACCGATAAAGTCTCGGTGGCTGTTTCGCGCGCGCTTATCGGCGTCTCCATGCAGGCCGGATTTCAGGTTATCTTCGGCATTCCCACTGTTCCGGCCTTCAATGCTCACAAACCCGCCGGTCACGGTGTCATAGTGGTCAAGCGCCGTCCCATGATACTGACGCTGGATCACGGTTTTGCCTTCGGCGGCGGCGAAGGCCACAAACAGTTTGTAAAACGCGCTATTGGAGAAACACTCTGGGCCGGGCAGACTGTGGCGCGCCTCTTGAACCGCGCGGTCGGCGCACGCTTCGAAATACAGCGCGTAAGCCATATCAGCCCCGATATCGAAGCGCTCGATGACGAAATCGCCGCGCTCCTGCCTTCCATAACACTACAGAGACGCGCCGACTATCTTAACTGGCGCTTCGGCGACGATCCTTCGGCAGTGTTGCTGGAACTGCGTCATAACACTAATCTTATCGGTGTGCTTATCGGACGCCTGCCGCGACCTGGCTCCAATCGGGCCGTACTGGGTGATCTGCTGGTCAAACCCGAAGAAATCGGTCCGGCAATGGCGCTGGTCGGTCGTTTTTCCAAACTGGCACGCGAAGGCGGAGCCGTGGCGATTCTCTATACCAGCTATGGCACAGGCAGACTGGCCACACAGCAGCGTCTCCTGCTTTCGAGTTGCGGTTTCCTCCAGTATGCACCTGCTGTCGGTGAAAACTGGATAGTGGATGCTGGAAACGGTCAGAACACCGCCGATTACCTTTCGGATTCCGACTGGAGCGCCAACGGACTCTTTCTGGATATCTGATTTCCGGAATTCATGCTCGAATCAACTGCGACTTTATGCCTGCGGTCTGACTTTTCTATACGCTTTCAGCAGCATTTCCTTAAGTCGCGGATCGTTCCTGACTACCAGGTAAAAATATGGAATTGAGAGCAGGCCGGCGGCTGCCAGCAAAAGCCAGGGATTGATGTGCCAGTACCACTTCAGCGCCGCCGTCAGCACCAGACTGGGCAGAGCATATGCGGCAAAACGCAGCATGATGCTTATGCTGCGCATTACAGGCAGGCCGGACAGGTGGAAAATGAACATCAGCAGGAAAAGATAGGACATGTTCACCAGGCTGTATAAGGCCACCGTTATGCACGGATCTCCGAAATATTCACCACCTGCCGCCAGAGCGGCGATGCGTCCTGTGAAAATCAGCCCGACTATCAGCAGCGTCGTGCCCTGTCGTTCCAGCACGCTTAAAAGATAGCTCAAAGGTGAAGCCAGAAAATTCACGAAAAGCGCCGGAGCCAGTATGGCCGAATACAAACCGGCCTCACCCCAACCGCCCCCCAGAGCCAGCTCGAACAATTCAGGACCGACTATGCCGATCATTGCCATAGGTAATAATCCTATGGCGCACAGGCGCTCGTAAAGTCCTTCAACCAGCGGACCCTGTGACTCACCGACGGCATGTCGTGCCGAGGCGCTCTGAAAAAAGACCTGCGCTATGGCCTGACCAATGAATATAAGCGGAATCTGTAGCAGCAGCACCGAATTCGAATAATATCCGGTAGTTCTGGCTCCAAAATAGGCCGAAAGCATAAGCACTGGAATCTGCTGGGAAAAGGTGTTAAGGAGCACCAGCCAGGAGGAGAACAGCGGAAACTTTATATAACGCCGGGCTGCCGCCGCCATTTCACTCAGGCTGAAGCTGCGCAGCATCAGCGGCAGATCTTCCCGCCGCAGACCCAGCGCCAGATACAGCGGAGTAATCAGCCAGCCGACCATCTGATATAGTATCATCTGACCGCCGCTGTTGAAACCTGCCCAGCCACAGCCGATGGTCAGCACACGCTGTGCGACTGATTGGTGTATGCGCGACATTGCCAATCGCCCGAAGTGTTTCCGGCGCGTTTCCCAGAAACGCAGCGGCGCGGCGATGCCCATTGCAAACATGCCCAGCGGTATCAGCCAGATATACGGCAGAAGCTCCAGTCCGTTAACCAGACGCAATATGCTTTCTCCGAATAAAGCCGCAGCCAGAACCGTCAGACCGGTCATTCCGAGAAGTATCATTACGCACAGCCAGAAAATATTGGCGCTCTCTTCATCGCGGCGCCCCAGCATTATGGCCTGTTCGTACTGCCAGGTGCCGATCACACCCAGAATGCCGATAAAGGACGAAAACAGAGCCGCCGCTCCGAAGGCTTCAGGGGCATAGAGGCGCGCCACTATGGGAGCCGTAATCACCGCCAGCCCCTGGGCTATGACGGTCCCTCCGGCCAGTTGCAGCACATTGCGGGCAAACGAGCCTCCGCCCGTCTGTGCGCCTGCGACGCTTTTATTATCGCCTGATTGCGTTTCCGCCAATACCTTCTCTCCCTCTATAACCATTCTCCATTTTTGATGAGTATACGACAGCACCGCAGGGGAACAATTAATATATATGGAAAAAAAAGTGAATCCTGAGTCCCGAATTTTGTTAAACAGGCATCTTGACAAGGCATTCAGCAAGTGTTAGCTTGAGTACAAATGAATAGTGATTCATTTCCACTAACGGATATAAACCGATAAAGTCAGGAGGAAAGCATGCCCGAAGCAAAAGTTTACATCGATAAGATTCAGGCCAGTCTCAACGCCGATCCGGACAAGTCCAAAACCATCAATGCCGTTTTCCAGTTCACCATCGAAGGCGATGGCGGCGGCGTATGGACGCTCGACCTGACCAAGTCTCCCGGCGTAGTCAGCACAGGCGCAGCCGCCAGCCCGGCCTGCACCATCATCATGAGCAATGCCGATTTCGAATCCATGATGAACAAGACCGCCAATCCCATGCAGCTTTATATGAGCCAGAAGCTCAAAGTGCAGGGCAACCTGCCGCTCTCGCTCAAACTGCAGGAAATAATCAAATAATTCAATTCCGCTAACAAAAAAAGCGCGGCATCATGCCGCGCTTTTTTCTTGCAATAAAATATTTCTTATTTATTTTCCTGAACCCAGTCGTTCGAAGTGCTCATAACATTTATAACCGGCCAGGGTGCCTGCATGTCCAGCGGAGCGAAGATGTCTACACCGGCATCTTCACGCCAGTTTTTCAGATATTCCAGAAGCTCCCAGGCTTCCTTGACATCCAGTAGATTTCTGGCGGCGGCTTCATCGACTTTTATTCCGTGTGATTCGATGAACTTCGTCAGATATTCCATGGCTTTGACACGATCTTTTTCGAGCAGGAGCATGGCCTGACAGTAATAAAGCCTCTTCGAATGTTCGGTTTCCTTCATCTGTGCGTCTATCAGGCGCTGAGCTTCGTCTTTTTTATTAAGGTAGAAATTGGTCATTATCATGAAAATTACTGCATCTTTAGCTGTGTTTTTATAGGTCACGCTGCGCTGAAAATGCGGCAAAGCTCCGGCATAATCACGCTTGTAATACTTCAGAACGCCGAGTATTATGTCGGAATTGTGATCAGCCGGATTTTTTTTCAGACGCTCTTCATAACGGGCGATATCCTCATCCTTATAGCCTATCATGGCGATTATCCTGGCCAGCGGCAACGCCACTTCCGTAAAGGCCGGGTCATTTTCGGCCAGTTTGCGCCAGACATTCATGGCTCTTGAATGCTGAGCATTGCGCTGGTAGTAGGAACCGGCTGACAACAGCACCAGATTGTAATTGAGGTTATCCTTCATGCCCTCAGCGATCTTTTCGATCTGATCCGCAATGGACATGTCAGCCTTTTTCATTATTTCGACCAGCAACCAGCAGTCACAGTTATCGTTACCGGTTTTGTTCTTTTCGTATATTTTAAGAAGTTCTGACTTTTCGGCTGCAGCGGAGACTTCCGCCTCTGTCCTTTTTATGGGCTCGGCGCATTCGGGCAGAACGCCGTTTAATACCGTTCTGTCGCGATAATTTTCCACCTTTACCGAGGCCAGCGCCCACTGCCAGTTCTGTTCAGAACCCGAGATACGGGTGGCAAGATCATCCAGCGTGACTTTCAAGGCGGCCTGGTCGCCCCCTTCGAGCCGCAGGGCAAATTTTTCGGTGCTGGTATAAGCACCTTCAAGCTGATTGGGATGACCGAGCCTGACTTTTATGAGCTTTCCACCGGCGGCATTGAACTCAACCAGTATGGTGCTTTCTTCAACGGTCTTGTTTCCTATCTTATATCCGCCCGCAAGCTCCATATCCTCCGGCAGAACTTCGCAGATTTCTTTTTCCATATTCTGCGGAACGACAAAGATTTTCGGCGCGTCCACCGGTGGTTGCACTGTCGGACCTTCAGCCCCGGCGACGGAGATAAAACCAAGCAGGCCGAAAAAGACTGCTCCCACAAAAAGCCCGAAATATTTTCTCGCCCTCATGAAGCTTCCTCCCGTCGTTTTTTTTCGAATAATTAAACTCTACCCATGTGTAATTTATCATCAGACAGGCAAATATGTCAATTTTCCGCTGCATTATGAATATTGAAATTCGGCTCTGCTTGACCTTTTACCTGCATACATGGTAGTTAATCTCTCAGACTGACCGCTATGGAAGTCTAATCCGCCTTTTGCGGTTTTAACCGCTGCGGAATAAAAACACTCCATACTGAGTCATACGAGTGACTTCAGAGAGGGGATTTTCTTCTTCCAGAGCTGTCTGTTCTTCGTTTGACAAGTCAGGGAAAGAAGAGGTTTAAAGTGAATTTCCAGGAACTTACACTGGCTTTGCAGAATTTCTGGGCCGAAAAGGGTTGCATCATCGGTCAGGGGCACGACATCGAAGTGGGCGCCAGTACCATGAATCCGCACACTTTTCTGCGCTCGCTGGGTCCCGAACCCTGGAATGTGGCGCTGGTCGAGCCCTGTCGCCGTCCCGCCGACGGACGCTATGGCGAGAACCCGAACCGCCTGCAGCGCTATTACCAGTTTCAGGTGGTGATGAAACCCTCGCCTAAAAACATTCAGGAGCTTTATCTCGAAAGCCTGAAGGCCATCGGCATAAATCCGCTCAAACACGATATCCGTTTTGTGGAAGATGACTGGGAATCGCCGACACTGGGCGCATGGGGCCTGGGCTGGGAAGTCTGGCTGGACGGTCTGGAAATCACGCAGTTCACTTATTTCCAGCAGTGCGGTGGTATCGATCTGAAGCCGATCTGCTCTGAAATCACCTACGGTCTGGAGCGCATCGCTACTTTCATGCAGGGCGTTAACAGCGTCTACGAGCTGGACTGGGCCGGAGGCTTCAGTTACGGCGACGTGCATCACCGCGACGAGGTGGACTGGAGCCGCTACAATCTTGAAGAGGCTGACGTGCCGTTGCATTTCGAGCTTTTCGATAAATCCGAAGCTGAATGCGAGCGCACCTGCACTCTGAATCTGCCGGTTCCGGCTTATGATTGGGCATTGAAATGCTCGCACGCCTTCAACATGCTGGATGCGCGCGGCGCAATCTCGGTGACGGAGCGTCAGCACTACATCGCTCGTGTCCGTCGTCTGGCCCGCATGGTGGCCGAAGGCTACGTACTGGGACGTCACGCTCTGGGCTTCCCGCTGCTTAGACACATCAGCGACGAGCGCCTGCGCGACTCGCTGCTGGTAGAGTGGAACGGCTGGGTAGAACGCCTGAACGAGAAAAAAGCCAAACAGGACAGAAAGAAAGCGAACGGGGAGTAAGCCATGGGACAACTGCTTTTTGAAATAGGCTGCGAGGAAATACCGGCCTCCTATATTCGCCCGGCGCTTGCGTTTCTGGCGGAAAACATAACGGCCAGGCTCGACGAAAACCATCTGGCGCACGGCGATGTTAAAACTTTCGGTACGCCGCGCCGTCTGGGTTTTGTACTTGAAGGTATTCCGGCTGCACAGGAAGACCGCAGCGAAGAAATCGTCGGTCCGCGCTGGGACGTGTGTTTCAAGGATGGTCAGGCTACTCCGGCGGGCATCGGTTTTGCGAAGAAAACCGGCGTAAATCCCGAAGATCTTCAGAAGGTCGACACGCCCAAAGGCGAATGTGTAAGGGCAGTAAAAAAAGTAAAGGGCTGCACTACTATTGAAGTTCTGGCTGGAATACTTCCTGGTATGATCGCCGCAATACCATTTAAAAAGTCCATGCACTGGGGAGTTGAGCCTCAGGCTTTTACGCGCCCGGTTCACTGGATACTGGCGCTCTTCGACGGGCAGGTCATAAACGTTGAATTCGCCGGAGTAAAAAGCGGCAACAAGAGTCGCGGTCATCGTTTTATGGCCCCCGAAGAATTCGAAGTAAGTGAAGCCGGACTTTTCTTCGTTCATCTGCTGCAGGCTTATGTACTGCCTTTCATCGATGAACGCGAAGAGTTCATTCGTAACGAAGCCCGGCGCATTACCGCCGAAAAAGGCGGGCGCGTAATCGACGATGAAGGCCTGGTGGCCGAAGTAGCCAACCTGGTTGAATATCCGGTAGGTCTGCCTGGTCGTATCCCGGCTGAATTCATGAGCGTTCCCAAAGAAGTGCTCATTCTTTCCATGCGCACCCATCAGCGCTACTTTGCCGTACTGGATAGCAAAGGTCAGTTGCTGCCGCACTTCATTTTCTTCGCTAATATTATCAGCGCCGAACCTGAAACCGTGGCCGACGGCAACGGTCGCGTGTTGAAGGCACGTCTGGCCGATGCGCGTTTCTTTGTTGAAGAAGACCGCCGCAAGTCTCTTGAAGCCTACTGTCCGAAACTGGAGCACATAACTTTCCAGGAAAAACTGGGCAGTTACAGCGACAAAGTGACGCGCATGCTGCGTCAGCTCGATTACCTGCTGCCGCGTATTGCTCCCGATCTGCGTGCCGAAGCCGAGCGCACCATAAAGCTCTGCAAGGCCGATCTTTCGACGCAGGTGGTCTGCGAGTTCACCGAACTGCAGGGCAGCATCGGACGCATCTACGCCAATCTCGACGGCGAAAAGCCCGAAATCGCCGCCGCCATTGAAGAACACTATATGCCGCGCGGTGCGGGCGATGACGTACCACCCAGCCGTCTGGGTCTTATTGCTGCTCTGGCCGATAAAATGGACTCAACAGCAGGCTGTTTCAGCGTGGGCCTGATTCCTTCGGGTGCCGCCGACCCCTACGCGCTGCGGCGTGCTACGCTGGGCATATTACGCATACTTATCAGCCACAAGCTCGATTTCAGTCTGGGCGACTGGATAGATGCCGTGCTGGACACCCTGACCGATAAACTCAAGCGTGACCGCAGTGCCGTCAAAGACGAGCTGCTCAAATTTTTCGCCGCCCGTCTGCGCGCCATGCTGATGGAAAAATATCCTACCGACATTACCGACGGTGTAATCGCTGTCGGTTTCGATATGGTTCCGCATGTGCAGAAAAAAGTCGAAGCCCTGGCGGCTTTCCGCCGCAACGAGCTTTTCGAGCCGCTGGCCGCCGCCTTCAAGCGCGTAATGAATATTCTCAAAGATCAGGCTGCACCCGGTGCAATCGACGAATCACTGTTGACGGAAGCTGCCGAACGCAAACTGTATGAAGCCTTCTCGCATGTCGAGCGCAACATTGCCGCGGCGCTGGATTCAGCCGAATATGCTCAGGCTCTCGAACTTCTGGCCGCGCTGAAAGAGCCGGTGGATGCATTTTTCAACGACGTAATGGTAATGGCTGAAGACGAGGCCCTGCGCCGCAATCGTCTGGCGCTTCTGGGCAAACTGGCCGGGCTCTTCTCGCGCATCGCGGACTTCAGAGTGATTCATACCGATATTTAAAACAGAAAGCTGAATTTATACAAGGCGCGCCCATAAAAGGACGCGCCTTTTTTATGGGAGTATTTCCGGTGCCTGTTTTTCGGAGTCGAAGCGGAAAACCAGCCAGGCTGCAGCTACTATGAGCAATCCACCCATAATGGAATAAATGTCGGGAATCTCGCCCCACAGCATAAAACCCAGAATGGCGGAAATAATTATGGTGAGGTAGTTGTATATGGCGACTTCCGCCGCCGGAGCATAGCGATAAGCCAGCGTCATACCAAATTGCCCCAGTGCGCCGCTGACTCCGATGCAGGCCAGCCACAACCATTGTGTAGCATTTGGCATTGCGAAATCCAGGGCAATAAAGGGGATCATGCCCAGCACCGAAATAAGCGAGAAGTAGAATACAATTGTGTCGGCATCTTCGCGCTGGCGCAGGTGGCGCACTATCGTATAAGCCGCGCCGGCCAGAACGGCTGAGCCCAGACCCGCCAGTACTGGCAGCATATCCAGTTCGAAGCGCGGTTTAATGATGAACAGCGCTCCGCCGAAGGCTATGCATAAAGCTGCTGTTTTAAGGCGCGTCAGCTTTTCGCTTAACACCATTAAGGCAAAAAGCGTTACAAAAAAAGGTGAAAGGTTGTTCAGCATGACCGCGTCGGCCAGAATCAGGTGATCGATGGCATAAAAATACAGCACCACCGCCACCAGCCCCAGTACGGCTCTACTGGTCAGCAGCAAGCGACTTCCGGGGTGTCCAAAGAGCAGCCCGTGCCGTCTTACGAGCAGCAGAAGGGCGATATGCAGAGTAACAAAATTGCGGAAGAACACCTTTTCATAAACCGGCAGGTCTCCGGCCAGTTTGACAAAAACCCCCATGGCTGCAAAGCCGCAGGCGGCGATGCTCATGAGAAGTACGGCTTTTGTTTTGTTTTCCATAATTGGTAAGATGCGCTCCAGAGCTTAGAAATCGGAGTCGGAAGCTTTATAACCGGCCTGAAGGAAAGCCGCCGCGCCTTCCGTGCCCAGCACGCGCTCGAACTCATCTGCCGCAGAATTATTCAGGGCGCGCGGGCAGCGCACAGCCGCTTTGCGCATGCTCTGGTGCGCCAGCGGGCTGAACGAGAAAACCTGTTTCAAGGCTGGATCCAAGGCTGTCAGGTGTGCTGGAACGACGGCGGCGCGCACTTCCCCGGATTTCAGCATTTTTATGGCTGTAGCCGAGTCGGGTGTGATTCTTATGCGCGGCTGCAATATGTTGCGCACCTTCCAGTAATCGAAAAGTTCCTGGGCGCGGCGTCCGATTTCCTCGCGATGCGAGGGCAAGGCCACCGGGTTGATGATGGGCTGCTGCAGATCGCGGGCTTTACGCACGCCAAAAACCTCATTTTTTCGGACGGCCAGGACTACGTCGTCGCTTATCCAGAGCGCCATCTGCCAGCCGGAATTCTTTATATTTGCGGCCTTAACAGCTTTTTCGCGTTCGACACCGACCAGAAAATCGCTGTTCTCTTCCATCGACCACAGTTTTTCGGATTCCACGATTTTTACATCCATCGCAACCATGAATCTTTTGGAAAAGTCATTCGCCAGAGTTTTTGTCAGTGCGGCAAATTCCGGCGTTACGCTGATGCTTAAGCTGCCGCGCGTGGGGGCTTGCCGGTTTTTATCACTGCAGGCTCCAAACGACAGTAAAAGAAGCAGTAACACAACGACGATACTGACACATTTTAATGATTTCGACATGCTGATAAAACCTCATTCATCCTGTATGACCAGAGAAAAAGCATCATTTCTACACGTTTTTGCGCAGCGGAAGAGATAAAGCGTACCTTCGCCGTCAAAGTGCAGTCCGTGTGCTTCGCCCGAAGCAATCTGAGCGAAGAAAAGCATTTCACTGCCGCAATGCCGACAGACTGGCGCATCCGGCAGCCGCTTCCATGCCGGCCAGCCGCCCAGCTTGCTGGATCTGATTACCTGATAACGCGAAAGATATTCTTCAGCCGCAGCGTCATCCAGCACCAGCAGGTCGCGAGCTCCTGAAGCCTGCGGATAATCGTTACGCATAACGGCGCTTACGCGGCAGACATGCGGAGCCTGTCCGGATTTATCGATGAACATTTTCTTTTCGGGCAGCAGCTTTTCCAGAGGATCAGCGCCATAAAACCCGGCGAAAAAGCCACGCCCGTCTCTATCCCAGAATGGTCTGCAGCCGAAACAATAAAAGAACAAAGCCAGGTCGCAATTATCGACAGCTTCAAGCCCCAACTGCGGAAGGTTGAACTGGGCGATGAAGGTCAGTGGCTGGCCGCATCCCGAACATATGGGCCAGCCCGCGCTTTCAGGAAGATGCGGCAGATCGCCGAACTTCGAAGAAAATGAGCTGTCGGGCCGTTCGTAGCGTGAGCATTTGAGCACGGCAGCCTGGCGCATCAGATTTTCGACCGTATGCCCGGCGAAACCACCGCGATTGAAATTAAGCCTTATGACATCGCCCATCAGTTCTGATCCCTTCGCTTCCTGACATTAATATGCCGGAGCCGGAGGCTTGTGTCAACGAGACCGGAGACTTGCGGTATAAAAAAAGATGCATATCTTCTACAGTGTGGTTTAATATTCATATTAAGCGCATTTCACAGGATCGAAAGGCAAGTGACGCATGTTCGAAGTATTTAAGGAAATCGAATTTTCAGCCGCACATCATCTGCGCGATTACATCGGCAAGTGCGAACACCCGCACGGACACAACTGGCGAGTGCGTCTGTACATACGCGGTGCCAGCCCGCTTTCGGGTGGAATGCTTATTGATTTCGGCGAAATCAAAAAAGTTCTGCGCGAAGTCACCGACAGACTTGATCACAAGGACTTGAACGAAGTTCCGCCATTCGATCATCTGGAACCTTCGTCGGAACTGCTGGCGAAATACATAGCCGAAGAATCGGCGAAGCTGCTCGACCGCGAGGGCGCATACGTTCACCGTGTGGATGTATGGGAAACACGCGGCTCGTGCGCAACATATATAAGAGACGATGTCTGAAATCCGTCGGGGCGCGCACCTTAAAAAAGCCGCGTTGCTGTTCTGCCTCATTACTTTGACGGGGGCAATTGTCATGGGCATACTGGCGCAAATCCTTTTAGGTGAAAGTCTGGAACCTGACGGCGAGCAGGCCATAGAACGCGGCGAGTGGGGTAGGAAAGACCTGCCGGCAGTTGCATCCGAAAAGCTGGTTGTATTTTCACTTAACATGCACTATGGCATCGGTGCCGCCAACGATACCAGCGCCCGGCGCAGTGAAGATGAAATAACGCGCAACCTTAACCGCATTGCTGATCTAGCTTCCTCGCTTGAGGCAGATATTCTTGTGTTGCAGGAAGTCGATTTCGATGCCGAGCGCACCTATGGTCTGGATCAGATGCGCTATCTGGCGCACCGCCTTAACATGCCCTACATGGCGGCCTGTCACACCTGGAAGCTGCGCTATCTGCCGTTTCCCTACTGGCCGCCTTCCAGTCACTACGGTCAGATGGATTCGGGCCAGGCCGTTATTTCGCGCCTGCCGCTGAAATCGAATTACATACGCCGCCTGCCGCAGCCGGAATCCAACGGCATGCTGTACAACCTCTTCTATCTGCACCGCAGCATTCAGCATGTGGTGGTAGATGTGGCCGGGCGCGACTATGATCTTTTCAATGTTCACCTTGAAGCATTTGACAATGCCAACCGCGACGTTCAAGCTGTGATGTTGCGCGACATGGTAAAGGAACGTCGCGGCGAATACACGCTGATGGCGGGTGATTTCAATTCGACACCGCCGGAGGCCAGCCTGAAAAAGAATTTTCCCGACGAGCCGCATACCGACATGAGCGCCGACCGCACGATTGCCACCATACGCGAACTGGGTATGCGCGAGGTGATAGAACCGGAAATGTATCTGCGGGACGAAAAAGCCGCTTTAACCTTTCCGGCGGAAGAGGCAAACCGTCGTCTGGATTACATCTGGTTTTCGGATAATCTTGAAATTTCGGATGGCGGTGTTTATTGCTGCGGCGGAGTGTTTTCGGATCATAAGCCGCTATACGCTGTCTTTGTCCTGAAGCCTTGAGTTCCATTAACCATGATGCATTCCAATCTAAAAGCTCTGAATCTGATGGCGGAAACCTCCCCGCACTATTTCAGCTCATTTTATACGCGGGGTAAGCTTATAAACGGGCGTATTCCTGCGGCTCCGGCTACTCTAATTGTTGATCTCATTAAACAATGTTCTTTCGGCTGTGCCTTTTGCTTCGCAGGTGACACCGAAAATCGAGGTCGCATGTTCAATCCGCAGCAATTAAAAGAATTGCTGCAGAACCTGTCAGGCATTCCTAAAATAGTGCTCATTGGCGGCGAGCCCTTCGAGCATCCGCAGATCGGCGAAGTGCTTGAAATAGTTTATGCCGCAGCTTCGCAGGAAGTAGAAATATTTACAAACGGTGCAGCAGTGCCTGTCGAAGCGCAGGCCGCCGATGCCTGGCTGGCGGGCATACTTGGAAAAGCGCCGTCTGATAAACTGGTGCTGACACTGGCCGCTGATGCCTGTCATAAAAAGATTCACAGTCCTGAGCGTTTCGAGAATCTGGTAGAAACTTTCATACGCTGGAATGATAATGATGTACGCACGCGCTTTAATGTGACGGACGGGCGCATCTATACTGGCGATTATATGGACCTGCCTGCCATGCGCGCCGTTATGAACGATTTGTCGCCCGCCATCCTGCGCGAATTCGAAAAAGCACTGGCCGCCGATCAATTGACGACGCGCTTCTATTTGAATCCGCTGGTGGCTCAGGGGCGCCAGGGCGCCGAAGAGCCGGGTGTTGAATACCTGCGGCCCGCCGATATGCTTTTCAGTCCAGAACTGGTGCTGACGCTTAACCGCAACGGACAGCCTGAATATCGTGCTGCCCTGAACGCCGCCTGGATGGATGATCCTCCGGATTATCTGGTGCTTGGCAAAGCCGACGCCGACCTCATGCCAAGGATTGCAGGTGAGATTGCAGCACGCAAACTGGGTGATGCTGCCGCCGGAATGCTGAAAGCAGCCAGCGGCGAAGTAATGCTCGATATTGAAAGCCTTGCGGCACAGGTTGTGTGCGACGATTTCGGGATTATCTGTCGCAATCGCGACGAATATTTCTGGCGTCTGGCGGAAAAGCTCTGGAGCATAATAGAAAAACCTCAGCCTTTCACATGGGATTTGAGCGGCTACTACAACATCGACCGTGTGGGCTTGCCGGTGCTGCATCTGCTGCTGGATAAGATGTCGGTCCGTGGCATGCTGGACGAGGCTTTCTACGGGCGTCTCCTGAATATCTGGCAACCTTATATTGATGGCGGTGCAAATCCGCCTCAGCCCTGTGCCTTTTTCGACCGGCACAATCTGGGGCGTCTACCCGAAGAGCGCGGCGGTCTGATTCCATTGAAGAACGCCGGACTGCACAGCGGCTTCGGCGACTGGCCGCGCCGTTTCGATTACACCCTGAAACCCACCCTGTTGCTTGCGCCGGGTGGTGATGTTCATTACACATTTGATACGCGCATCGAATGGCTGACAGGTGACGGCTCAGAAGAATCGGCAGCGCACCTTTTAGACTTTATGGCTCTGATGCTGCCGCCTGCAGTAAACGCCGAATTCCGCCGCCGCCTGGCTGCATCCGCGTCGCAGGATTCTCCGCTGCCTCGCATCATGCAGGTTTCCGGCGCGACAGATCGTTTCAGCAGTGAGGTTGATTTCTTTTTCACCGATCCGGAAACTCTATTCAACTATGTGGCCTTTGACCGCAACAGCAACGAATTGCCATATAACAATAAGACTCTGCTGCAAAGCCTCTTGCAGCTTGATATGAGCGACTTTCCGCGCGAGCGGGCAGAGGCCTGGCGCGCCAGACTGCAGTACCATCTGAAAAAGCTGGAACCGGAAAAAGACAGAGGCCGCGACTTCGAGATTGATCTTTCCGATGGCGATACTCTGGAACGCATCGGCAGAGCCGCAGAGGCCAGGATCGAGCGCATAAGTTTCAAAGGCGATGAGCTTGCGGCGCGAGCCGACTTTTCAGATATCATGCGGCGTGTGGTGGCCGAGGGCCTTGAGTTCGCGATAGAGAGTGACGGTGTGCTTTTCTCGCGGCACAGCATCGCCGAGCGCATGCAGCGCTTCGGATTGCGCCACGCCAGAATTCGACTCTATGGTGGAACGCGCTTTGCACACCAGCTTGTAAAAGGTGCAGACGATTTTTACAAGGCGCTGGACGGTATCCGTAATCTTATCGATTGCGGCGTAAACGTCAGTGTATTGTTGAAAGTATGTGCTCACAACCGCGGTACGCTGAAGACCGCCGCAGTAGAGCTGCTGAAATGCGGATTGTACTGCGACAAGGTTCTGGAATTCGAAGATACGCCACAAGCAACTTTTGCTTCCGAAATAAAGGAGGCCAGCAGATATGCCCACGACTTGTGCAACCGGACTAGCTACAGTCATTGCGTGTTGAACTGGCCTTTAAGCGGAGCAATGATTACGGAAGGCCAGACAATCGAGTTTGACCCGCAATATTGCAGCTTGAAAAGCAAGTATGATGCCGGAGAAGAACCTCTGCCGTATTATTCCTTGCTTTTGTGCAGAAAGCCGGGTCTCTATGAAATTCATTACCTGAATATATTTTCAGAAGAGCAGTATGAAGAACTGGATGCCGGCGATGTGATTTACACCAAAAACATCCGTCGTCTTGTTTTTCTCAGGCGCGGAAACAAACGCTATCGTCTAGAGCTGGAACCGGCCTGCGCTGCCTGTCGTCATCTGACGCGCTGTCCGGCGGCCTTTCATGTAAGCGAAAAAAAGGTTAAAGCCTTCAAACCATTCGATGGGGCATACAAGCCGGTCAACGTCTGTGCACGTGAAACACGTTTGGCGCAACTGTTCGCCATAATGAAGCCCGGAGAACGTATCGCCGTCGGCGGGCGCTTCAGGCATTTTGTACTGGACGATACGGCATGGTTCGATTGCCGTCCTTTTGCCGGTCTGGCGCTCTTATGCGATCTGGCATATGCTCACGGACTGGTTGCAGTGGATTACGCCCTGCCTGAAGAGAGCGGCAGCGAGCGTTTCGCCATACTCTACGAAAAACCGCTCAAGCCCGTCGAGCGTGTGGAACGCATGGCCGTGGCCAACATTTCTTCGGCCTGTATTGCCAACTGTATCATGTGTTCCATGCCGCAGGTCTTCCGCGGTCATACTATCGGAACAATCTCCGCCTGCGCCATGCTGGAAGAGCTTAAAATCTGCGGCTTCCAGATGGTTGATACTTTCGGCGGTGAAATCAGTCTGCGCGGCGACCTGCTGACACTGATACGCACTGTAAAACACCTAAATATGATTTCAAACATCATCAGCACCGGATATAGGCTGGATGAAACTTATGTCTCGAGTCTGATAGATGCCGGACTCGACAAGGTACAGATCTCAATCGATTCACCGGAAGCCGATATGCATGACCGCATTCGCGGTACTGAAGGGCTTTTCGAGCATGCCTGCGAAGCCGTGCGCAGATTCCGTGAAAGCGGTAAGGTTTTTCTGGAAGTCAATTCGGTCATATTACCGGAAAACATCAGACAGATAAAACGCCTCCACCACTTCGTAGTAAAAACGCTGGGTGTTGTGCATCATCGGCTTTTCTACTGTGTGCAGATTCCTACCGCTCTTACCGAGCCGCATCATCTCTCAACTGAACAGGCGCGCTGGTACTTCAATGAAGAGTATCCGGAAATATTGAAACTCTCATCCGAGCTGAGTTCGAGTATCGATTTCTGTCCGCCGGTCAGGCCAGGAGACTATCCAGACAGTGCGGCCATGTATGAAGCTGTTAGCAGAGGACATTACAATAATCTGAGTCCCTGCGAAGCCCCGCAGCGCGATCTCTTCATAACGCCGGAAGGTGAGATTTATCCCTGCGTCAATCCATCCATCATCAGTCGCATAAAACCGCTGGGACGTCTGGGCGAAATAAAAATCATCGACGCCCTGCGTTCTGAAGCCATGAATGAAGCGCGCCGCATGGCCGGCCTGTGGCCCGAATGCGCTTCATGCATCAGCAAACGATGAAAGATGATCTTTAAGATTATTGAATTTACAATTTAATTCTATACAGTCCCAGACGCAGATTATTATCATTGTGGTAGCGGTGATAAGTCTCTGGATGGTTCTGAACGTCTTTTTCTATAACATTCTCCAGCACCATGTGCTGAAACATTTCTTCGCAGTCAGGATGCATGCGCCAGCGCACATATTCTGATTCGTGGTCGCGATGCTGGGCATAGCAGCGTGTTCCGGCATAAAAATAAACATCGGCAGGCATTTTATCAGCGGTAAGAGCGCCTGATGAATAAAGCCCCCAGAATTCCTCGATGCCCATTGTAATTCCGCGACGCTGTGGAGGAACGATGCGATAATCCGGGAAGGCACAGTCTATATAATCATGCGGTTTGTCGCCCATATCACGCCGTACCAGTATGAATGGTCCGTCCGGCAGGTGCCGGTTTATTTCACCGAGGAATATTTCCTCCTCGTCTGAATTGTTAAAACGCCACAGATGCGCATATGGCGGAATCAGCGTTGCTGTCGCCACAAGAATCGTCACAACTGCAATCGCCTTGACTGTTCGCGCTTTAATGCCACTGCTGTGTGCCAGTTGCAACAGCAGGGCTAAGCCTGCGGCCATAAGCGGCAGCAGCATCATCTGCGCCGGGATCTGCAGACGCGGCATGGACGGCGGAGGTTGATCGACAAGGTATATGGTAAAGAGCATTATGCTCGCCGCCAGGGGTACCAGAGCGCCATAGCGCCTTTCACGGTAAAGCAGCAGCCACAGGCCCGCCAGCAGCAGCGGCCACATATACAGTGGAGTATAGTTCGGGTTCCACAGCAGATTGAATGAGCTGAAGAAGCGCAGGTAATCGTTGCTTATGTTGTCGAGCAGGCGTGGTGCATATGGAAAGGCGTTGTCTCCGGTTACATTCGCCAGATGCATGAAGTTCGGTATCGCGACGGCATAGACTGCAACTGACGCGATGATTAAGCGCTTCCAGCCTTGCTTTAATGCAGGAATAAGGCCGGCCTGCGGCAACAGGAAAAGCAGCGCAACGGCAGGGAAAATTACAAGCAGAGGGCGTGAAAGCATGGCCAGTGCGAACAGAAGCATTCCGGCGATCAGATCAACGATGTGCCGCTTCTCAATCCAGACCGAAATAAAAGACAGTCCTCCCAGAAACCAGAACATTGTAAGCGGAAACATGCTTTCACTTACGGCGTCTTTTACAAAGAGTGGATGCAGCGCCGCCATGAAGGCAACTGAAGCGGCGACGCCGGTATAGTTAAAAAGTCTATGCGCCAGAAAAGCCAGCAGTGCGACAGACAGGCTCGAAAAAACGACATTGACCCATATTATGCTGAGATGGTCCGGCGGCAGCAGATGGAAAACATGGTTGAAAAACACATACCAGCCTGCGCCGTAGCGCGGCACGTGATTGAACCAGACAGCATCGGAAGTCAGAGCATAACCACTGTAAAGCTGCACCAGCCTGTATGGGGCAAACACTCGCAATATTAAAGCCAGCGCCAGAGCGGAACATACCAGGCGCTTTTCCCAAAGCGAAAGATTCTTGAATGAGTCGCGTACGATCAGCGCCAGACGCGGCAGGAAGGCCAGTGCCGTCAGAATTAATATAGTGCACAGTACAAGGAGGTAGTAATAAATAAAGTCTTTCTTTTCCTTAACCTTCAGGTGCTCGGTTAAAAGTCTGTTCTCATCAAGTATACTTTTACGCCCTGGCAGTACCTGGCCTTTGTCGTTCAGCTCCAGCCGTTTTAGGATTTCGTTCATCAAACGCGCAGTAGCGTCGGGGTTGGCTTCTCCACTGATTGTCTGAGAAAAAACATTGAATGAACGACTGCGACCGAAGCAGTCGGTCTTATCGTCGCGCGGAACCAGAACGACATCCACGCGCGCGTCGCCAAGTCCGGAAAAGGCGAAACGGATTTCGCCGTTTTTCTGTCTGGAGGACTTCAGCTTGAAGCCTTTCCAGGTTTTGAATGGCTGACCCTGAGCATCATCGAGCAGATTGTCAATGCCGACAGCGCAGACTGCGCTTGCGGCGGCCATAAGCACCATGAGCGCAAAAATGAATGTTATAAGTCTGCGGGTCATTTCCGGCGTTGTTTTCCAATTACAAAAATAAGTATTGCAAATATCGCTATCACAATGGCTGAGTTAACAGCCCAGCGCCGCCAGTCGAGCTGTGACAGATCAAAAGTAGACTCATCTTTACCGTCTATGCGCGCCAGTAATTCTTCGCGGAATTTCCGGACACGCGCTATTTTCGAAATGTGCCTTTTGGGAAGGTATTCCGCCATGCTCAGAAAACGCTCGATCTCACGCACAGCCCGGCGCGGATTGCTTTTTTCGTATATGACGCCTGCACAGTAATATACGTCAGCATCGTTCATGGAATAAATGCGCTCCAGCAGCCTCTCGGCCTCGGCCTGTTTTCCCATGTGAAAATAGGACATCATGGAATATATCCAGACACGCGGCTCTTCGGGAAACTCTTTTTGCAGAGGTTCCAGAAGTTCGATAGCCCGCGCATAATCGCCGCTATAGTAAGCAATTACACCCAGGGCCATACGCGGTACAGGGTCGCGTGGATCGGCCTGTATCCGTCGTTCAAGATCCCGAGAGATAGATTCTTTGTTTTCAAGGTCGTGATAAACGGCGGCGATCATGCCCAGAAGATTTGATGCGTGCGGTATAATTTTGAAGGCACGCTCAAAATATGGCAGGGCGCGCTCATTCATCTCGCGCATGAAATAAGCCTGCCCGATAATTATCTGTATGCCAGCGTCATTAGGGAAAAGGTTCTCGGCTCGTTTCAACCAGTCTTCCTTGAAAGGCAGATCGGTATTCATGGAATAGATGCGTTCCATGCGCGCGAAAAGCTGTCTGTCGGAAGCGCCTGCATCGAAGGCTTTCTCCAGAATCTCTGCAGCTTCCGCTCCGCCGCGGCCCCGCTCGGCGGCCTGCGCCAGCAGCAGCCAGTCGTCGGTTGCAAGGTCGTGCAGATTCAGAGGCTTGAATACTTCCTCAAGCAGAACCTGCTTATCTTCAATGCTGAGCGCGGCGTTCTCAATTACCCAGTCTGACTTCTGTTTTGTGGCTTCATCGGCAAGCTCAAGCGCGGCGCGAGCCTGTGCTTTGTCGCCGATACAGCGCCAGGTACGAGCCAACTTTACCAACGAAGATACTGCCGCTATGTCCGTTGTTTTAATACTGTCACGCAGCAGGTTGCGTAAGGTCTCCAATATGTTACGATCCTGTCCGCTTCCGCAGGCAAAGTCTGCCAATTCAGCGTTAAGAGGATCGACCTCCGTCAGGAATTTCCATATTTCAAAAGCTTTTTCAGTATTTCCGGCAAACAGCAGGCGGCGGCCCTCTTCGAAGAACTCCACAATCATGCGCGTGCGCGCCGCTTCGATTTCCGCTTCTTGACCTGTTGCGCTGTTCGCCTCTGACAGCAGTTTCAGCGCTTCCATGCGCAGATCGGAAGCCCAGAGCGCCTCGGCGGTTTCCAGCCGGGCAGAACATTGAATGTCATCTTTCTTTGCATCTGTACTTATACTGCGGGCCAGCGCCGCAGCACCGGCGGCATCACCTGACAGAGCCAGAATTACAGCTTTTTTACATTGCAGCAGAACGGAGTCCGGATTCTTTTTTTCCAGCGCAGCAAGCAGACTGCGCGCTCCGTTGAAATCCTTGCGGTGAGCCTTGATCTCGGCCAATCTCAACAGATAAGCCTCATTATTCGACTCAAGCATAACGGCTTTCTGCAACAGAATTTCGGCTTCAGGCCAATTCCCGTTGCGCGCTGCCTGATCAGATTCGATGAAGTAGCGCCCGGCAGCGGACTCGGCAGCCAGTGCATCTGCCGACAGCAAGAGAGATAAACATAGAAGAATTGCAGGCAGGATCTTCATTCCGCCTCCGTTGTTGGTATGTTGGCTTCACAGCGACCCGCGCTGCAATTTTCGACAGGCAGACAATCGTTGTCATCGGCGCATTGCAGCCCGATGCAATAATCGTTCTCGCAGAGCGTACCATCCGGACAGCCATCGGTGCATTTGCGCCATCTGCATTTGCCGTCAAGACACACCATCCCGGCTGGGCAGTCGCTATGAGCGGAACAGTTAAAAGTGTAGCAGCCTCTTCGGTAGCAGGTTTCGCCACTGCTGCAGTCCGAATCGACTTCGCATTCGGGTGCAACGCATTCAAGACCTATGCAATACTGTGTGGCGCCGCAGTCGGTGGCATAAAAACATTCCGCCAGGTTACAACGCCCGTGAACGCAGTAATTGGCAAAGTCGCACTCAGTCGAGTAATCGCATAGCGGCGGCAGGCAGCGCATGGCATCGCAGATATCTGGGTTGGCGTAGTCGCAGATACCATCCGGGCATTCCCTGTCGAGTATGCACTGACGGCCTGATGTATCGCAGAATCCTTCAATGCAGATCGAGTCGCGCGGGCAGTCGCAGTCGCTCTCGCAGAAAGCTTCGATGCAGCTATGCTCCAGACAGACCATTTTGACGGCACACTGTTTTGATGAGGTACATTCGTCTGAGGCTTTCTCACATTGACCGGACATGCACAATAAACCTTCCGGGCATTCCGCATCCTGCGAGCAGGCGTTGTCGGACTGCACCTTTTCGGAGCAGGCCGCGCCTGAAGTGACCAGAATAAAAGTCAGCAGGATGTATAAGAACAGATGCATGAATCATCGCCTTTAGAAAAGATTATCCAGCGCCAGAATGAAGCCATGTATGCCGCCCTCATTCAAGCCTACCTGATACCCGGCACGAATTGTCACAGGTCTGGCGTATCCGAAAACCACATCAAGTCTTATTTCGCCGCCGACTCCCATACGGGTTTCTCCTGCTTCCAGGCGTTCACTCCATACGTTAGCGGCGTCGAAAAACGGCGCCAGATGCAGGCGACGGAAGAACAATGGCAGAGTGTAGATGCCTTTTTCGATGTGCCAGACCACAAAACGATATTCGGAATTGAACATCAGGTATTTGTCGCCGGCCAGTGCGTAAGGGCGGTAGCCGCGAACAAAGCTGCCGCCGACGCGGTCATCGCGGATGATATCCGATACAATATCGCGCTCAGGAGGACCGCCGATATAGAATATTTTGCGTTCACGATAATTCGAGACGCCCAAGCCGCCGTTGAATTTGAGCGCCAGAACGTGATCGTCGATCCATGGATTGGCGATAAATTCCGCATAACCCGCCGAGGCTGCGATGTTCTGATAATCGCTGCCAAGTGCGTCGGTCTGCGTGTTGACGCTGACATAAAAGCTGCGACCTGCCGAGGTTCCGACATAGCCCGGGTAGCCTTCGCGATTACTGTAGCTCCAGCTTATGCCCAGTCCCGACATGAAGCCGTTTTCGGCGAAAACAGGCGGGTTCTCCAGCGGCGAATAGCTGTATGTGTTCAGCAACCGGGTATAGGAATACGAATAGCCTATTGATACGCCATGGCTGTACGTCCAAGTATCACGTCCGCGGTTTTCGCGACCCGAGAGCGGGAAGCTCATGGATACGCCGCCCGAGTAACGCGACTCGTCCTGATCTACACGATCACTGCCTATGAGCGCCGCATCCGGCAGCGTATAGCTGGTGTTGGCGAAACGCATTGAAATGCTGGGAGCAAAAACACGCGCGGTATAAGAGGCTCCGAAAGTCGGAGCGCGACTTTCAATTCCGTAATCAAATTCGGCCTGCCAACTGTGCCTGTAGGCCACATCGTCGCCCCAGGTGGTTATGCCGACAGTGTCGCCCTTGGCATCTTCGCCCCAGGTCGGGTGCCAGAGCTTGGGGTAGATGGACGGGAAAGGACTGTACTCCTTATCGGTGTACTCCACCGGTTTGAGATTGTATTCTTTTTCCGGGCGCAGATCCGGCAGCACGGGTGCCTTCATCCAGCGGATTCCATCAACTCTCATGCGCGCCAGATCGAAAGCATCGGAGCTGTAATGTGAGAAATACAGGTTTGTTCCATCAGCATTCATCTGCGGCTCGAAAGCGCCAGTCAATACGTTTGTAAGCTGATATACGCCTCCGTCATATGTATCGAAGGCATAAATGTTGAAAATGCCGCTGCGATCGGATGACCACAGCAGATAACGACCATCGGGGGACCATGAGGGCGTCAGATCCTGTGAATTGTCGTTAGTGATGTTAGTCAGGCGATTGCTGTCTATGTCCAGAATGTATATGTCTTTAAAGCCGAAGCGCGGACGGGCGATAAAGGCCAGATGCTTGCCGTCAGGCGACCAGCGCGGTTGATAAACCTGCTCGAAAAGTCCTTCAGGCAGAGGCAGTTCGACTCCGCCGTGGTCGAGATCCATTATTTCGAGGCGGCTTTTTCCAGGCTGCATGCTTACATAGGCGATACGACTGCCGCCGGGATGGAAGTCCGGCTCCTGAGCACGTTTTTTTGTTGTTATGCGGCGTGTCTCGCCGCGATCCAGATCGTGCAGGAAAAGATCGTAATAGTAGTATTCGCGTTTGTAGCTCTGGGCCTGAGAATAAACCAGTCTGCGCCCGTCAGGAGCAAAATCGGCTCCGCCGTTGCTGTCGGCCTGCATTATAAGCGACTTTTTCCCCGTTTGCGGATCGAGATAGAACCAGCCGCCCCGGCTTTTTCCATTGTCGAGATAGAAGGCCATGCGCGAACCTGAAGGATGCAGCAGGGCAGAACCGTTAGCCTGGCCGCCTTCAGTCAACAGTTCGAACTGGCTTAAGCCGATCTTTTCAAGACGGCGACGGTCTTCTTCGTAGCGGCTCTTAAGCTGAGCGCGCCATTCGTCGTAAAGTTGCAGCCAGTCGGTGTCGGTCACCTGCTTCATGACTGTATTTATAGAATAGGGAATAAGACGCTGACCATAGAGATAGCCTAAAGCCGCAAGCGTGTCGTCGCCGGTTTTGTCGGCCATATACTGCATGAATTTCATGCCGTAGAGATAAACCGTATTGCCCTGCGGCCATTCGTGGCGCTCGGCGTGCCATTCGCTGATGTCCAGGTCGCGATCTTCGAGAAAATTGGCGCGCAGGTACATTTCGAAAAACGAGGAACGATTGCGGCCTCCGGCAGTCATATAGCTTTCGCTCCATATGGATGAGCCTTCGGAATACCAGCGCGGTGTCTGCTGATTGGGGTTGAGCGTCTTGCCGAATATTTTATTGACTACCGCTACCAGACCGGACTTGGTGTCGAGTTGCAGGATGTGCGTATACTCGTGGGAAATCAGCAGTCGCAACCAATCGTCGTAATCGTTAAGTGCGTTGTTCTGTCCCGGAGGGGCCATATACAGAACCAGACGGTTATACGGATAGACATTCGAGAAGCCATTGGAGGAGTCGGTGTGATCCACCATCAGCACTTCGGTTTTCTGTTCGGGTTTCCAGTCCAGAATCGGCGACAGATTGCTGTGAATGTCTTCGATCAGCACCACCACATAATCGACAAGTTCTTCTTCGCCCTGATGGTACGTAATGCGGAAATGCTCGGTTTCTCTGGTGCGATATTCGTTGGCGGACGGATAGGCCCGCGCAGTTGCAGGTACAAGCAGCAACAGCGTCAGAAAAATCGCCAGTTCCGTCAAACGCATAAGTCGCATCGAAATTCCCTCTGGTATAACCTTGATATGATAGGTCATCCGACGCGCCTGACAAAATTATTTGATGCAATGGCGAAAAGAATACATTCCGGCGACATTATGCAAAGTTTCCTTTATTTTCACATACGGCCTGCATTATGATTTTCTGCGGATACAAGATACCTGTAAATTCGCTCTGCAAGGTCTGCCGACAGTTAGCCGTTTAACGCTTTATATTGCATGGCGGCATACATGAGCGGATGCATTATTCAAGGGGTTAAAAAGCAATGACTACAGAAAAACGTGCTCAATGGGGATCGAAAGTCGGTTTTATTCTGGCGGCAGCCGGTTCGGCTGTAGGGCTTGGTAATATCTGGCGTTTTCCATACATTACGCAGGAAAACGGCGGTGGTTTGTTTGTGCTGCTCTATCTGGCGGCGGTGGTTTTCATCGGTCTGCCGGTCATGCTGGGCGAGTTTGCTATTGGTCGTCATACCCAGAGCAACCCGGTCGGAGCCTACCGCGCCATAAAACCAGGCTGGAAGTTTCTGGGTCTGCTGGGCGTACTGACCGGCTTCTGCATTCTTGCCTATTATTCGGTTGTGGCAGGCTGGACTCTGGCCTACATTGTCAAATCGGCCACTGGTGAGCTTGATCCGGCGGGTTTCGGCCCGTTCCTGGGTCAGGGCTCGACTCAGGTGTTTTATCTCTTCCTTTTCATGTTTCTGACCTGTTCCATTGTCATCTTTGGCGTGCAGAAGGGCATCGAACGCATGTCCAAGATCCTCATGCCGCTGCTGGTTATACTGCTTCTGGCGCTTATTATTCGCGGTCTGACACTGCCGACCGCCGCCGAAGGTCTCAAATTCTATCTGCTGCCTGACTTCTCGCAGATTTCCATGAAAATGTTCCTGCTGGCCGTTGGGCAGGCCTTTTTCTCTCTGTCACTGGGCATGGGAGCCATGCTGACTTACGGCGGTTACATGAACAAAAAAGACAACATGTTCTCGGCTGCTACGGCTGTTGTGACATTCGATACGTCAATAGCTCTTCTGGCGGGCTTCATGATTTTCCCGGTTATCGGGCACAGTCTGGCTAAAGGCGGACCGACACTGGTTTTTGTCACCATGATAGAGCAGTTCAATCAGATGACGGGCGGACGATGGCTGGCCTTGATGTTCTTTGTTCTGCTGGCAGTGGCGGCGCTTACTTCTACAGTTTCACTGCTGGAAGTCGTCACGGCCTGGCTCATCGACGAATGGAAAATACCGCGCCAGATCTCGGTAATTCTGATTGGTATACTTTGTTTTGCAATGGCGGTGCCTTCGGCGCTTTCGCTGGGCGCCAGTGATTTCTTTACTGATTTTGCTTTCGGACAGGGCGTCCTTGACCTGATGGACTTCGTTTTCGGCAACCTATCGCTTACGCTGGGTGGGTTCCTCATGTGTATTTTCATTGTTTATCGCTGGGGCATCGATAAAGCCTCGGCAGAAATCCTGACAGGAGCACCCGGCTTCGGGCGTTTTGTGCCGATCTGGAGAGTGCTTTTAGGCTTTGTAGTTCCGGCTTCAATAGGAAGCATGATTATCTATATGATAGTCACCGGTGGAGCGCTTTGATTCAGTTACATTTCTCAAACTGATCGGAGAATTCAATCATGTCCGATAAATCGACCAGTTCAGCTCACAAACCTGTTGTTGAAGCGGCGAGATGCATGCCCGAGTTGTCGCTTAAAGCCATCATACTGGGGTCAGTTATCGGCGTACTTTTCGGAGCAGCTAATGTTTATCTGGCTCTTAATGTCGGACTGACTGTCAGCGCATCAATTCCGGCGGCGGTTATTTCAATCGCCATACTGCGCGGCCTGATGAAAAAGGGCACCATACTCGAAAGCAACATGGTGCAGACCATCGGTTCGGCGGGTGAATCTCTGGCGGCGGGCGTGGTCTTTACTCTGCCCGCGCTAATCATCTGGGGCATCGATCCCAGCCTTTTCGGCATATTCATAGTGGCAGTGCTGGGCGGCACACTGGGCGTACTTATGATGATCCCGCTCCGGCGTTATCTTATCGTTGAAGAACATGGACGCCTGCCCTACCCCGAAGGCACGGCCTGCGCTGAAGTGCTTATTGCCGGTGAAGAAGGCGGGGTAAAGGGACGGCGCGTCTTTCAGGGTCTGGGAGTCGGCGCATTCTATACTTTCCTTATGAAAGGTCTGGGGCTGTGGTCTGAATCTCCGGCTTTCCGTCTCCCACGTTTCAAAAGCATGGAAGTAGGTATCGACACTCTGCCGGCTCTGCTGGGCGTGGGTTATATCATCGGCCCGCGCATTGCGGCCCTGATGCTGGCCGGCGGCTTACTAGGCTGGCTGGTTATCATACCGATCATCGACACCTTCGGAGCAGGTATTCCTTATGCTATTTTCCCGGCGCAGAAAACCCTGATCGCCTATATGAGCCCCGGTGACATCTGGAACAGCTATCTGCGGTACATCGGAGCAGGCGCGGTAGCGGCGGGCGGTCTGATAAGCCTGATAAAATCCCTGCCGACCATCTGGGCTTCGTTTAAGAAGGCAGTCGTCAAATTTTCCGCAAAAGGTGGAACTGCCGAGTTGCGAACAGACATCGACTTGTCGCCGAAAATCATATTGCCATCGCTGCTGGTCATTGCCCTGCTGATATGGCTGCTGCCGCAGGTCAAAGTTGGATTCCTGGGCATGCTGCTGGTTATGATCTTCTCCTTTTTCTTCGTAACGGTGTCCAGCCGCATTGTAGGGCTCATCGGTTCCAGTTCCAACCCGGCCTCCGGCATGACCATCGCCACGTTGCTTCTGGTGACGCTTATATTGTCGTGGGCGGGATTTTCCGGTGAGGCCGGAAAGATTGCCGCCATCATGGCCGGTTCACTGGTCTGCATCGGCATCTGCATTGCAGGCGACACATCGCAGGATCTTAAAACAGGATTTCTGGTTGGCGCGACGCCATACAAGCAGCAGATTGGTGAACTCATCGGAGTCGCAGTGGCTGCTGTCTTCATCGGAATGACGCTCTTTGTGCTGAACGAGGGCTACGGTATCGGCCCGGCGCCCGAAGGCATGAAACCTGCGCAGTTGCAGGACATGCGCACGCACAGCGGCGTTTTCGCCTCCGAGACGGCTCTGAATTCAGTCATGAAAGCCATTGATGTCGAAGTTGCCGCAACCAAAGTCGCCGAACTGCCATTTGACAAGCAGGAATTCGCCTCCTGGGACGAGCAGCGCAAGCTTGAAGCCTACGATAAATTCAGGAGTGGCGCGGCTGCCGCTGAAGGAACGCATAAGCGCCTTAAGGCTCCGCAGGCTACGCTCATGGCCATGGTAATTCAGGGCGTCATGGACGCCAATCTGCCCTGGGTGCTGATTTTCATCGGCGTATTCGCCGCCATCGCAGTCGAAATGCTGGGCGCGCCGGGTCTGCCTTTTGCAGTCGGCTTATACCTGCCGCTGTCGCTCTCGACGCCCATCATAATCGGCGGTGTGGTTCGCGGTATCATTGATGCTAAACGCGACCCCGAAAAGCGCGAACGCATGCGCGAAAACGGCATACTCTTCTCCTCCGGTCTTATCGCGGGTGAAGCTCTGGTCGGAATCCTTTTGGCCGTGCTGGCCTGGCAGGGCATACACACCGCCATCTTCAGCGGCTGGGCGGGCGCAGCCGAGAACTATGTGGCTCTGGCGGCCTTCGGCCTGCTGGTGCTGACACTGGCGCTGTTCTTGAGACCGGTGAAGGAGAAGTAAAATCCGCTTGATGGGCAGTCGCTTTGACCCATCAATTATCAACTTATCAAAGGGGAATTCAAGTCTGACTTGTTGATCTTTTTTATCAATACGTAATTGCTACGGATGGATTCTACTACCCCTTTAAGTGGCTCAGGACTGAATGGTGAAATGTAAATCTCATCGATTAACTTATTAAGGTCGACTTTTATTATAGGTTTATCCATAAACCAGGAAATGAGCCGAAGTTCGTTTTCGTATTCGAATTCTTTTCGCTTTCTTAAAGACAAGTCGAAAATGGAAATAGAATTGGGATTAGCATTCTCTGTTCTGTAATTGTAATACTTCACTTTACCTATACAAAAACCATCCTTATGAAGGATACAGTCTCTAAGATTTCCAACTGTAGTTTTTATTGCGATTCCATCATCATTATTAGTATAAATTTTCCATAGAGCATAATTTTCAGAACTATTGATATGCCAGCAGTTAGCATATACGCAATCTCTTTTTTGCCTATTGGTCAGATCTAACAATTTTAGAAATAAAGGTAGTTCATCTCTTCCAATTGGATCATTTGCATCAATATTTCTATTTGTATCTTTATTAAATAAGCGTCTCGCTATTATATATTCCTTGCTTGGTATTCTGTTACAACAATCGACCTGATCTTTTAATGATAAACGTCCCTCATATTTATCGTCTAATTGATCAAGTCTGGACAAATAAAGGCTCTCACTCTGAATCATCGAAACAAATTTCCACAGACTCATATATCTCCAGATTACACAGTCATCATCTGGACAATTAAGCAATTGTTTCAGTTCTTCTTCGTTCAAAACTGTTTTCCTATCCCTTCACTCCGCCTGCCGTCAGACCGCCGACCAGATGCTTCTGCAATGCGAAGAAGAGCGCCATGACGGGCAGCGAGACCAGTATGGCTCCGGCGGCGAAGCGGCCCCAGTCGGTCGAGTAGTCGCCTACGTAGCTCTGCAGCGCCACCGGCAGCGTAAATGATTTCTCTTCGGCTAAAAAGGTCGCGGCCAGAATGAATTCGTTCCAGGCCGTCATGAACGAGAAGAGCGCCGTAACCACTATGGCCGGACGCGCCAGCGGCAGAGTTATGCGGATAAAAATCATCCAGCGCGAAGCCCCGTCGATGAAGGCGGCTTCCTCCAGATCTTTGGGGATGGTGTCGAAGTAGCCTTTCAGCATCCACACGCAGAAGGGCACGGCAGTGGACGAATACACCAGCGTCAGACCCATCATCGAATTCAGCAGGCCGAGCTTGTCGAGCAATATGTACAGCGGAATGGCCATGACCACGCCGGGGAACATCTGTGTGACCAAAAAAGCGCTCATGCCCATGCGCTTGCCGGGGAATTCGAAGCGCGAAAAAGCATAGGCTGCGGTAGTGGCCAGGAAAACGCCTAAAATCGTAGTGGCCAGCGAGACAGCCAGCGAGTTGAAAAGCTGATGGCCGAAAAGCCAGTTGCCCTGCATATCGGAAGCGCTTAAAAGATCGGCGAAGTTTTTGAAACTGACCGTATCCGGCAGCGGATTGACCGAGAGCGAAAAAGCCTGCGAGGGCGAAAGCGCCATTTTGAGTACCCACAGCACCGGGTAGAGCGTGGCGATGCAGAAGAGCACCAGAAAGGCGTTTACCAGTATCTGTTTTAAAAGTGGTATCCGTCTCATGTTTTCTCCTTCATCAGGATGCGCGTTCCGTTGGAGTAGATCAGCAGTGCGACGAAAATCAGTGTGGCGTAAGCCGCGGCATAGCCGTACTGCTCCTGACGCGTGAAGGCCCAGCGATAAGCCTCGGTGATGAGAATCTCGGTCGAGCCTTCAGGCTCGCCGCCGGAAACCAGATAGATGATGTTGAACATGTTGAAAGTCCACACCGAGCCCAGAATTACAGCGGGCAGCAGCGCGGGTTTCAGGAGCGGCAGTGTAACCGAGAAGAAACGCCGTACCGGTCCGGCTCCGTCGATTTCGGCGGCTTCCTCAAGGTCGGCTGGAATGGCCTGCAGCGCACCCAATGTCACTACCATCATAAACGGGAAACCCAGCCATGTATTGGTGGCTACGTTGGCGGCAAACGAAGTCCAGAAGTGCGAGAACCAGCTTACCGGCTCAACGCCAAACCACGCCAAGAAGGCGTTTATGGCACCGAACTGTTTGTGGAACATGCCCTTCCAGATAAGGGCGGTGATGTAATTGGGCACGGCCCAGGGTACTATCAGCAGCACACGGTAAACGCCGCGCAGCTTCAGCCATTTATGACGCAGCATCAAGGCCAGCGCCATGCCCAGCGTCACGTGCAGGAATACATTGGCGGCTGTCCACAGTACCGTTACCACCAGTGTGAAATAGAACGAGAGCGGATCGTTGACGGCGTAATCGCTGGAAGTCAGAATGCTGACAAAGTTGGCGATGCCGACAAATGTGAATTCGCCCTCGTGATGCGAGAAGAACGCCACGGCTGTTCCTACAATGAAAGGCAGGAACAGCAGCAGAATCATCGAAAGCGCCGCCGGCAGCAGATAGGCGTAGGCCGTTCCGGCGCGTCGCATGTCGCGCCAGCCTTCGTGACGTTTCATCCAGACCAGCAGCCAGACGATCAGAGCTACAATGATAAGCAGCAGCAGCGCAATATAAGGCGATGGGCTCTTTTCAGGCGGAGCCGGGCGTGTTAGAACGCGCAATTGCAATTGCGCGCGATTCATGGCATCGGTGGGTTCTGCGGCTCCGCGCATAACCTTACGCAGCGCCTGAGCGGCAGGTTCCCATACGGCGCGCATGAGCGGATGATTGGGCATGGCCACGGTATATGGAGCCTGTAAAAGAAAGCGCGCCGCCAGGGGATCAATCTGTTTGCCTGAAGGCAGTAGCGGCTGTGTCAGCGCTACGGCCTGACGGCCCGTGGTGGCGCGCAGACCGGCGGCATCGTCGGCCAGATAGCACATGAATTCGAAGGCGTTGTCACGATCCTTCGCTTTCGATGACATGAAAATGGCTTCGACCGTAAGGAATGGTGCGGCGGGCTGTCCGGTGGCCGACACAATGGGCAGCGGCACGATGTCGTAGCTGACATCTTTGCTGATTTCACCGGCAAACCACGGACCGTTTATCACCATACCGGCGCGACCTTCATTGAAGAGCTGCGCCACCAGTGCCGCGTTAGGTTCTTCGGGAATGAGGCGCTCTTTCATCATGCTCTGCACGAATTCGACCGAGCGGATGTTGGCCGGAGCGTTCAGTTCGGCTTCATTTTTATCGTTGAAAATGTATCCACCGAAACCGAAGAGCCAGGCGGCATGGAAATAAAAGCTGCCCGCTTCGTAGGCCAGACCGTAGACGCCCTGCTCCGGTCTGGAAATTTCGCGCATGATCTTCAGCATCTCGTCGGTGTCTTTGGGCGGAATCGGCACCAGACGCGGGTTGTAATAGAGTGCTGCTGACTTGAGCGCCAAAGGCAGACCCCAGAATTTGCCTTCGTAGGTCAGCGCGTCGCGCGCGCTTTTGTAATAGCGCTCAAGCTCTTTTTCTTCTAGTGTGACTGGCGCCAGCAGTCCGGCCCGCGACCAGTCGCCCAGTCGTTCGTGAGCGAAAATGAAAACGTCCGGACCGTGTCCGCGCGGAATGGCCGAAGTCAGCTTGTTGGCGTAAGCCTCATGTGGTACCGCCAGTGGGGCCACCTGCAGCTCTGGATGTGATGCGTTGAAACTGCGCACGGCTTCTTCCAGCGCCAGCTTCTCATCACCACGGTAACTGTGCCACAGCGTCAGTTCCTCGGCGGCATAGGCATTAACGCAGAGCAGATACAGAATCAGCGCAGAGAGCGCGAGAGTCCGCATGATTGCAGAGCCATGTTTACAGTTGCACATCATTCCGCCCTCACCGGTTGTCCGGGCCGAATAGCATAGCCCGATTGCGGATGGAAGAGATGTACGTCGCTTTCGAAAACGCTGAAGGTTACGTCCTGACCGGCTTTGAGTCCGCGAATATGCTCGCTTGGCACCTGCGCGACCACCGGGGTATCACCCAGCAGGCAATGCATGTGCGTGTCCCAGCCGATAGGTTCCAGCACTTCGACTTTTGCCTGCGCCGTACCGTGACGCTTACCCAGTGGGTCAAGCTGATGCGGCCTGACGCCTACAGTTACTTCGTCGGGCATGCCTTCTATCTTCGCATAATCGGCAGGCAGGAAGAATTCAAATCCCGGCCCGGCCACCGAGGGGCGTTCGCCGCGTTTGAATACACCATGCAGAAAATTCATGGAAGGCGAGCCGATGAATCCGGCCACAAAGCGGTTGGCGGGGCTTTCATACAATTCAGCAGGCGTGCCCAGTTGTTGCAGCAATCCGCCGTTAAGAACTGCAATACGATCAGCCAGCGTCATGGCTTCTATCTGGTCGTGCGTGACATAAATCATGGTGGTCTTCAGGCGCTGGTGCAGCTTTTTCAGTTCGATGCGCATCTGCACGCGCAACGCGGCGTCCAGATTCGAGAGCGGTTCGTCGAAAAGAAAGACCTTGGGGTCGCGCACAATGGCGCGTCCCATTGCCACTCGCTGACGCTGGCCACCCGAAAGCTGGCGCGGGAAGCGGTCGAGCAGGTTGGTCAGGCCGAGCTGCTCGGCGGCCTGAGCAACGCGCTTTTCGATTTCATCCTTCGGCATACCGCGTACCGAAAGCGAGAAGGCCATGTTGTCACGCACCTTCATGTGCGGGTAGAGTGCATAAGACTGGAAGACCATGGCGATGTCGCGGTCTTTGGGCGGCAAGCGGTTAACCAGCTTGCCGTCGATGTAAAGCTCGCCATCGGATATTTCCTCAAGGCCTGCGATGCAACGCAGCAGCGTCGATTTTCCACAGCCGGATGGCCCGACCAGCACCAGAAATTCGCCGTCGGCGATGTCCATTGTAATTCCGGCCAGTACGCGCACCTTGCGGTCGTACACCTTTTCGATAAACTTGAGACGGAGTTCAGCCATTTAAAAGCACTCCTTTATTCTACAAAAACCTTGCCGCTTCTGGGCGGTACTGTGATCGAAACTTTTCCGTCGGCGCCGACTGTGTAAGAATCGCCGCCGTCTTCATCCTCCCATACGTTGTGCAGCTTCCTGCCCTGTGCAAACCCGGTCTGCATTTCCGCACCATCGAAGGCCGTCACGCTGGCATGAGTTGGATTGGCGTTGATGACTACCAGAGCGCGCTTGCCCTTGTATGTACGCTCAAAAGCGAAGATACCTGCATCGGACTCATCGCCGACGCGATCAGTGGACCAGCGAATAGTAAGGTCACCGCGCATAAGCGGTTCCACCTCGCGACGCATGGCGGCCAGCTTGCTGATGTAAGCGTAGGTGCGGTTTTCGGTATCGAAGCCGCTTTTCCACAGATCCTCGCGGTTGGCCGGGTCGTTGCCGCCGGAGAATTCCTGCTCGGTGCCGTAGTACAGACAGGGGATGCCGTCAGTAGTGAAAAGGAAGAACAGCGCCGAGTGCAGCGTGGTGATGTCGTCGTTATCGTACATGAAGCGTGCTACGTCGTGGTTGTCCATGAAGTTGACCAGCAACTGCTGCGGGTTCAGGCCGTTGCCGTCAGCGTCTACCGGACCGTTTTTCACAGCCGCCGAGCCGTAATTGGTTTTGCGGGCTGTCATGATATTTTCGATGTTGCTCGTGGGCGCATTATATTTGAATACGCCATCTAACACCTGGAACTTCTGCGAGAAGTAGAAAACTGAATCCATTTCGGCATTTTTGGTGAAAGATCCTATCAGCTCGTCGTTGCCGTCGAAGGCTTCGCCGAACATGAAGAAGTTATCCTTGCCTATTTCTTTGGCGTAGGCGCGCAATTCACGACAGAAATACTGCCAGAATTCATGTTCGACATGCTTGACGGTGTCGATGCGGAAGCCGTCGAAATCAGCCTCGTTCAGCCAGAATTTAAAGACTTCGGTCAGTGCTTCCTGCACTTCTGGCAGACTGGTGTCCAGGTCTTTCAGGCCACCGGGGAAATCGCCTTTAACTTCCTGCAGGCGTACATACTCCCAGCAGGGTGCGCAATCGCCCCACCAGCCTTCTTCGTTGCAGGCGGCGTCCCAATGCCCGGCCAGTTGACAGGCGGCTGTCTCGCGACCCCATACCGTAACGCGGCCTTTACGGTTGTACCAGTCCTCGTTCTGGAATTCCTCCGGCATGGGTGGCGTGCGATTGATTTTCGGCATATAGATCCAGCGCACCGGCGCAGGACCGTACTCGCCACCCGAATTCGTGCCCTGAATGCCGCGCTCATCAAAGTCAGGGTCCCATTCAGAAGTACGAGTCAATGGGCCACGACTGCCTGAGCCATAAAGCGTGTCATCGGGGTTGCCATTGCCGTTAATGTCATAATAGAAAAGCTGGCCGACATGGTTGGCCACGATATCGAGAATGACTTTTATGCCGCGTTTATGGCAGGCTTTTACCATTTCGCGCAGCTTGGCGATGTCGCCGAAATGCTGGTTGACGCTTTTAAAGTCCTGCGTCCAGTAACCGTGATAGCTGGCGAAACCGGCGTCCTCTTCGACGTTCTTAACCACCGGGCTGATCCACAGCGCAGTTACACCCAGACCTTCGAGGTAGTCGAGTTTGTCGATAACACCCTGCCAGTCGCCGCCATGGTAATCGCCCGGCGACGAGACGCGCACGTTATAGTCGTTTGATACATCGCCGTTGGCGAAGCGGTCGACCATAAGCTGATAGATGACTTCGTCACGCCAGTCTTCAACATTGGAAGTTATTCCAAAGCCGCCGTCAACCGGGCCGCTATCGGCACAGGCGGAGAGCAGCAGTGTCAGTATGAAATTAAGCAGTGTAAATTTTTTCATGGTGCGCTCTCCTTATTTATAACTGCTGTTGAACCACCACTCGGCCCCGACGCCTAAAAAGTGGTGCAGGTTTCCACCGCGACGGGTGTCACCTGACGGATAGATGTTGAGCGCGTGATCGTTCATGTAGCTCAGCGTATATATCAGGCGCAGATGCGGACGCTCGAAAACGGCGCGATCCCAGGCCAGAATCTCAAGCACCGAAGCCTGAATGACCTGCGGGTTTTCATGCGTATTGCTCAAAGGTTCAAGCCCGTCGGGGTTGCGCATCTGGTAACTGATTTCGAAGGCCTGCTGGAAATGATCGTGAACAAAGATGGTCGGGCGCACGGTGAAGATGCCTTCCCAGAAATCGTCGTTGTCATAGTCGTTGCCGTCGGCGTCCGAGAAGCGCCGCAGATAAGCGCCGCTGGTGACGGCCACCCAGCGACTCTCCCAGTTGAATGACAGCGCCGTCACCATTTCATTGGCATTCCAGCTTTTGTAATCGTTGGCCAGACCCCAGGGCACCGACCACTCGCCATAGGCCGCCAGACCTTTGGCATACTTGAAGAAAAGATTCAGGTGTGTGTTCTTTCCGAAGCCCCACATGCCGATCTGCGCTCCGGCTAAAAATCCATGATCACGCGGCATGTCGCGCTTAGTCTGGTCATCCAGAGTGTAACCGCCGGAAGGCAGGAAGTGATATTCCCCGTAGAGCGAGAACTTCATGGAGAAATCACCGACGAGATTGTAAAGATGATAAGTGCCTTTCAGAGTTGTGAAAAGGCGCTGGCGATCAAGTCCCTTTATGGTTTCAGCCCACATGGAGCGGCCCGGCACTTCGACTTCCTGATACTGATAGCCGTCTATTATCCGGTTGACGCCCATATGGAAACGCAACTGAAAGTTTGAGTAGTCTACCGTGACGCCGCCGCCGTATGTGTTGAGATTGTCCAGCGGCCAGTAATCCAGAAGATAGATATCATCGCCGCGCCACATGCGCGAGCCCACCCATACAGAGACATAAGGCAGAAATCCAGAAGCCTCGGCATAGAGATTGCGCACGGCTATCATCTGATCGGATTCACCGGTGTAATGAAAGAGACCTTCCATAAGCGCCAGGGTGCTGAGAATTTTAATATTGAAGCCGTCGTCTTTGACCATGCGGTAGCCGAAGTCCAGCTCGGCGTAAGGGCCTTCCATCAGGCGCGGCCCGTGATGCACTACGTTGGAAGAATAGCCGGGATGACCCTTGAAATCCGTGCCGACCGGCACACGACCGTAACTGCCGAAATAGAAACCCTGCGGCGTATTGTCGGTGTCGTGACCGGCTTCGATTTCGAATTTTGAGTTATCCTTTTTATCGCCTTCCGCAGCGTCCGCTTCCGGTTCTGAGGCGGGCGGGCGCATCTGCGACTGCTCCTGTGTTGTAGCTGGCTGAGGCGCAGGCTCGGCCTGGTTTTCCTGTGGAGCCGCCTCTTCTTCCGACTGGGAGCTTTCGTCAGATAGCAGCGCATCGACGGCGCTGTCGTCTCCCGGCTGGTAGAGCGGCTTTTCGCTGTCCACTTCGGCGGCGGAAAGAATACCACCTAAAGATGTACAGAAAAACAGCAGCGACAAAACTGTAATATACGTCTTTTTCATCACATGCCTTCTTTAGCAGGGGTAACAGTAATTTCATGCTCGCTGAAAGCATCTCCGCTGTAAAAATCAAGCGAATCAATACCGCCGGTGGAGTCGCCGGTGTAAATGAAATCGGCGAAGCCGGAAGCATTCGTCCAGGCTACGTCACTGAAAAAACTTCCGTCGCCGGAATTATATGCCATCACCGGCCAGTTGGCCTTATTCTTATCGCTGATCTTTAAAAATACGCGCACATTAACGTTCTCTCCGGGCTCAATAATCAGCGGATTGCTTTCTAAAAGAACGCTTATTTTTGTAGGACAGCGACTGTAGTCCGGTATGTTTCCGCCCCACTGTATGGCGCAGTAATGTGCAGTGTGCAGTTCCGGCAGACCCTGCGCATCCTGATAAACTTCAGGCGGAAAAAATTCCAGTTCGACTGCGGACTGCTGAATATTAAGAGCGGAAAGAGGATCGTCAGCCAGAGTTGCTCCAATATCAACAAGCTCCAGATCCTTGCTGAGCATTTGTCGCGCCGACTGCGAACCGAGTTCGGCGTTAATTCTTTCGAGCACCAGATTGGCGATAATGGCTGCGCCGGTAGCCGTAGGGTGGTAGCCATCAAGCGAGAAGAAGCCTTCTAAAAGGTCGAAACCCAGTTGCTGATGTTCGCCGTTGCTGTCGGTGATTATAAGATCAGCTTCTTCGTTGTTTTCTGTCAATGTCGGCAGATCCTGTCCCGAAACGCTCACACGTCCGGTCGCCAGAGCGATATTATAGAGAAACCCATACAGATCAATCTCAAAAAAGCGCTCACCCAGACCTTTTTTCTGCAGGGATTCGTTAATACGGATTATGTTGAGGTGAATGGCATCATTGATCCAGATGTTTTCGTAGCGGGTCTGTTCAGAGTATTCGCTTACCGGAAAGATGTTCAGCGGCGGAACATTCATCACGAAAAAATAAGGCGCAGGATTCAGCATCGACATGGCCCGGAAAAAGCGCTCAATGCGCATTTCGATATCTTCACGTTCGATCTGTCTGCCCTGAAAATGCCCGGTATGTGTGCTGTATACAAAATACTCGAAATCGGCAATGATGAAATCAGGCTGCCGGCGCCGTATTTCATCCATGATGCTTTCTTCCTTATCGGAGGGACGTACAAAACGCTGGAAGACATCGGCGCGTGAACCCAGACCGATGCCTTCGATTTCGTCACCGGCGGAAATATATGGCACAGCGATCAGTGCGGCTTCGTCTGCAATCTGTCTGCGGGCATAAATACTGGATTCGTCTTCCATGAAATGTTCGATAGCGCTTGAAATATCGCCATCAGTCAAATAGGCCAATGAACGGTCGAGATCGTCCAGATTTTTAATGGCCGGGAAACCTTCGGCGGTCGCCAGCGGCAGAGGCATGCAACTGTGAGACTGACGCGCCACATAAGCCGCAATTGACGTCAGTTGAGCTTCCGGGTAGAGCGCACCATTACGCGCTCCAGCCATCCAGCCGCCTCCAACAGCCAGAAGTCCGCCCATAAGCGGCTCTCCGGCGGTCTCGAATTCGAAAGCGTCAGTAATGGTTATTTCATTTTTGCCGGAGTGCAGAACGATCTCCTGCGGACCGGAGCCGCAGTTGGGTAAAACCATGCAGCTTGCAGAACTATCACCTTCTGCAACGGCATTAACACAGGGCAGCCCGCCGACAGTTATTTCGACTTTGCTGGAAACAGAAAACGGCAGATCAGAGATTATTATGCGTTCGTAAGCGAAACGGCTCATGCTCTGCGGATTGACGCCCGGCCCAGAATCTTCTCCGTCGATATCGCCGGGGTTGTCGCTTTCGGTCAGATTGCGCTCATATGCACAGGCCGCACACAGACAGAGCAGCACCAGTGCGCCCAGCACCCGCGCCACCGCAGTCATCATGCACAGCCTGTTATAAAAGACTTTTTTCAAAACAGCATTCTTCCGCTAAACGCTATCACATTTCATTCGCCCGAAAGGCGTCTGTTCCTTTTTTCATACACATCACAAATGGCCGAGGCCAGATGGCCAGAAACGCTGTTGCAGTCCAGCGCGTCGCGTCCTTCCATGACGCTCATGGCGATACAGGGCGAGCAGAAGCGGCGCTCGCTGCAAGAAGGACACTTCAGCATGTCCGCCCATTGAATATTGCGCAACGCCTTCATTTCAGGGTGATTCCACCAGATATCGGCCAGCTCGCTTTCGCGGATATTGCCCAGCGCCGGATACAGCATGCAGGGTGCAACATTGCCGTAGGCGTCTATATGCAACTCCTGCTCGGCTATGTTGCAGATGCGGTCGTCGGGCTTTATATCGCGCATCTCAAAAACCTGACACAGGCCCTGATCCAAGCCGAAAAGCACTTCGCGGATATCGTCCTTATCCAGAAATTCAGCAAGTGTGTCGCGATCAAGTGCGAACTCCTGCGGATCGCGCACATCGTGTTCAGCCGGTATTATCTGCGGGTCAATCAGGCAGGTGCAGTGCATTGAACGCGCCATGAGCACAACCTCGGAAACGTGTTCCACGTTCAGCGTCATCACCGGCGTCTTGAAAATAACGTTAACGCCATTGTCACGCAGCAGACGCACGGCGCGCAGCGATTTGTCCAGGCTGCCAGTCTTGCCGGTGATGGCATCGTGAATTTCCGGGCGGATGGAGTATATGGAAATTTCCACACCTGAAACTGCCAGATCATAGAGACGGTTGGCGATATCGGCGTCGATATGATGGCCAGTAGTCAGAATTCGCGAAGCGAAGCGGTTTTCGCGTGCCGAGGCCAGTATATATTCCCAATCGTGACGCAGAAATATTTCACCGCCGGTAAATGACAGCATCAGCACGCCCAGTTCGGCCAGTTGCTCCAGCAGATCCACCACTTCATCGGCGCTCAGTTCCTCGTCAGCCGGACGACGGTCGAGGAAACAGTGACGGCAGTCGAGGTGACACTTGCGCGTCAGTTCGATCTGAGCCGCCAGTGGTCGGCGCTGCTTGATGGCGCGCGCCGCGATGGTCTGCATAATCTGTCCGAAATCGTCAGGCATTCAGTATACTCCTGCAGTGGGCTTCTAATACAGACCGATTTCCACCGGTGTCATGCTGGCGGCGCTGTCGGTGACTATCTTCTGGTCGTTCAATTCCTCAAACGGGAAATCCGTCAGATCGGCCTGACGCACGGCTTTTGCAGCGCTGTCGGTAAAATACAGCCTGCCGCGTACCGGTTCGACCGTCAGACTTTTTATAAGACCGTTCTGAGGAGTCTGGAAAATAGAAATAGTGCCGAGATTGGAACCATTGACGCCCCAGATGGTTTCGCCGTAGTTGACGCCGGAAACCGGTTTGACTACAACAAAGACCCATTCGTTGTAAGCTACCAGACGTTCTCCCAACGGACCAATGCTGATGAATTCGGCAGGCTTGCTGAAACCGGCTGAAAGCTCTGAGCCGTCCCAGGTGAAGCCGAAGACGCCCGAATAGGTTTTGGGCGAGGCATCGCCCGGATTGCCGCCGCACACTACCGCCAGTTGATCCAGCTCCTCCATGTAGACCAGATCCGTGCAGTTGTGCCTGCCGGTAATGGTGTGAGTATAAACCACACCATCAGTAGCCGGGTCTATCGCCAGCACTTTACCGTCACCCCATTTTGTGCCGTCGGCGCTGGTGTTTTCAAGCACTACCCAGATAAGATTCCAGGCGGCGGTCATGCGACGCGGATGAGCTTTGCACTGTATGCCTTCCACATTCGAGGCATAACTCGTAAGTTCTATCCCTCCCAGTGAGGCGGCCTCAGGCCAGCTTATGATGTAAATATCGTCGCCCGAATCCCATTCGACACCGGGATTATCATCCGGGTTGGTTTCATAGCGACTGACGTAGGCCCGTCCGTCCGACAGAACCAGCATGTCCTGCGGGGAGAGGTCATACTGCAGATTGCGCTGCCAGACGCTGTAATCTTTTGTCAGTTCAAAAGCCGTATATACAGCGTTGGCGCGATCCAGCACGCCCATGAGGTTGTCGGGCAGGGGGCAGGAAGGAATGAGCAGATCCAGCGAAAGATCAGTGGCGGGATTCAGATCAGTCAGGTTGCTTACAAAGGCTTCCTGTGCCAGGCTGCCGTCGCTTATATCGATTACTGAGAGGCTGTTTTCATCCACTCCGTTGTGGTTAACCACCAGCAAACCGGCGGGATCGGTCGGAATAAACCACGGCAGAGGCGCTTCCTCTTCTGGTTCAGGCTCGATTTCTTCTTCAGGCTCCAGATCGCCGTCTTCGGAAAGTTCCGCCTCATCTTCCGGTTCAGCTTCGGCTTCCGCTTCAGGCTCGGCTTCGGGTTCAATCTCACTCTCCGGCTCGGCTTCGATCTCTGAATCGTCGCCATCTGCTTCTGTGATTTCTTCTTCAGCATCGCCGTCAGTAGCATTATCGATCTCATCCTCAGCCATGTCTCCATCCGGGCTATCGTCACCGTCGGGAATGGCTTCGGCATTATCCCCATCCGTAGCTTTTTCCTCTGTTTCAGCCATATCGCCGTCAGCGATATCCCCGTCGCTGCTTTCATCACCGCCGGACGAAGAACAGGCCGCTGTCAGCGCAAAACACAGAAAAATCAGCAGGATGATTACAGAATTAAGCTTATTCATGAATTGTCTCTCCTTTGAGGAATCCATATGGATATTAAAGGTTATACCAGATTCCTTGAAAGTAGAATACTCACAATGAAAAAATTAAGTTTATCCGGTCGGCGTCTCTTTAAAAGCAGACTACGCTTTGCTTGACAGCCCGAGTATGACTGACATAAAGTCTTTTCCTGAATCTGATGACTGCCTTCGGGAATAAAAGCATGAAAACATTTCCGCTTTATGTATTGATATTTGCATTTTTATTAACCCTGAGCGGGCTTCCAGCCTGCCAGCGCATAGATGTGGACGAGCACCAATACGACACGGTCACGCCCTATCTACCCAATATTCCACCTGATCCGAGCGTTGTTACCGCTCCCCCTGCCAAGATGGAACCACCCGTTGAAGCCGATGGAGACGCCGAAAATGCAGAGATCGATTCCGAAAGCGGCAAAACAGTGCAAGCTGGAAATGGATTGAATGACGGTCTGGATGAGAAAGTACGCAACAGCACCGGCGAACTGCATCTGAATATAATTAAAAATCCTCAGCAGAATGCACCCGCTGCGCCGCAGAAATAAAGGCGCTTCGGATATAAAGCAAAGACACAGTTGACAATATGCGCCGGATGGCTTAAAACTCCGCAATCGCAGTTCATTTCGCAGGAGACTACCTTGAAGCACGACCAGATGGATAAAATAGCCGTAATCGATTTCGGCGGTCAGTATGCTCATCTTATCGCCAATAAAATCAGACGCCTGCATGTGCTGGCCGAAATCCGCCAGCCGGAAGATTCAACCGAGCTGTTTATGCCCTATCGCGGCATAATTTTTTCCGGCAGCCCGGCCTTTTCAGCTCACGATCAGGATTCCGACTGGAACAAGGGCGTTTTCGACCTGGAAGTTCCCATTATGGGTTTCTGCTTTGGACATCAGGAAATCGCCAAGCATTATGGCGGTAAAGTCGAGCAGCACGGACGCGAATTCGGACCGGCGGAGATTGAAATTTACCGTGAATCGCCTATTTTCAAGGGGCTTGGCCCGCGCGAAACGGTCTGGATGAGCCATAACGACACCGTGACTGAAATTCCGGAAGGATTTGTCGAACTGGCCAAAAGCCATCTGCCGGACGGTTCCGCACCTTATGCCAACACGGCCATAGCCAACGAAAAACTGCGCCGCTACGGATTCCAGTTCCACCCCGAAGTTGACGACACTGTCCACGGCGACGAGATGCTGTCAAATTTCGTTTTCGAAATCTGTGGTTGCAAGGCGTCGTGGTCTATGGAACGTTACATGGCCGAGCAGATGCAGCATATAAAAGCACAGGCCGGACAGCGCGGAGTTTTCCTGCTGGCTTCAGGCGGAGTCGATTCGACTGTCTGCGCCAAACTCATCGGTGATGCTATCGGTCCGGATAATCTGCATCTGCTGCATATCGACAACGGTTTCATGCGCAAGAACGAATCTGCAAACGTCCTGGACGAATTCCGCCGCATCGGTCTGGGCAAAAACCTGCATTTCGTTGATGCCACCGAACGCTTCTTAAAAGAACTTGCAGGCGTCCACGAACCCGAACGCAAACGCCGTATCATAGGCGAAACATTCATTCGCGTCTTTGAAGACGAGGCCGCCAAGCTCAATCTTTCCGATTGTCTGCTGGGTCAGGGCACAATTTATCCCGACACCATTGAGTCCGGCGGCAGCAAACGTGCCGATCTAATAAAGACGCATCACAACCGTATTCCGCTTATAGAAGAAATGATCGCTGCCGGACGAGTCATCGAACCGCTGAAGGATCTTTATAAAACCGAAGTCCGCGAACTGGGTGAACTTTCCGGCATCGACCCCAAGATGGTCTGGCGGCACCCCTTCCCCGGCCCCGGTCTGGGAGTGCGTCTGCTCTGCTCGGACGGCAAGCTGCCCGACAAACTGGCCGGTCGTGCCGACGAAGAAGCGGTTTCCGCCATCGCTGCCGGATTCGGACTGAAAGCCACCATACTGCCGCTGCGTTCGGTAGGAGTCAAAGGCGATTTGCGCTCCTATCAGCAACCGGTAATGCTGTGGGGCGAAAGCAGCTTCGAGAACCTCGAAACCTGCGCGGCGCGCATATTCCGTGATGTCACCAGCGTCAATCGCTGTATCTGGGACGTTACCGGGCGCGGTGTTGAATCGGCGCATCTGCTCGAAGCCTACGCCACACGCGAACGTCTGGATCTGCTGCGCGAAGTGGACGACATCATGATGCGCGCCATCGAACGTCACGGCCTGATGCGCGTTATCTGGCAGTGTCCCAGTGTACTGGCTCCACTGTCCCTTAACGGTAAAGGTTCCGAATTCGCCATAGTGCGTCCCATATATTCCGAGCGCGCCATGACGGCCCGTCCGGCTCGTCTGCCCGCCGCACTGTTGAAGGAACTTCAAAGCGAAATTGCACGCCTGCCGCACATTTCGGGTCTGGCCGTGGATGTCACCACCAAGCCGCCCGGAACAATTGAGTGGGAATAAAATAATCCGAATCGCATACACTTGGAATACAGAAATGTATTCCGGGTAAATGTTTTACCCAACAATTTTTGCGTGATGAATAAGAAACCGTCGGGGTAAAAATTACCCAGACTCAAGGACCTAAGAATTAGAATTCGGTTCTGTTTTTCCGGGTTCTAGATTGGTCAGGCGTCTGATGGAGAACATTATCTGCACAGCAGTGTCAATATCCGCGTCGCTGCAATGAGGAATTTCATAACCGTGCTCCACCAGTTGACGCTCATACTCCACCACTTCGGCATAATATTCCGGGTCGCTTTTACGCAGACGCTCACGGTCTTCAAGGTTTACCACATAATTAAAGCGTCTCATCAGGTCGCCGAAAAGGAAGTCGCGCGAGACACGGTCGAGAAGATCCAGCGCTGCGGAAGGCAGCACAAAGCTGGCCAGCTTGGAGCCCAGCACGTTTGTTGTGGGCAGTTCGTGAATGAAATCGTGATGCGTGTTGATGTGCGCCAGTGTCAGAATACCGCTGGAAATATTGCCTACGCCCTTTCCTATACGCCCGCGTGAAAGCACGTTGGGCTCGCTTTTTACCCAATGGTTTTCGTTGATCGAGAAACGCACGGCACCGATTTTCTTCAGCCAGCTCCAGGCAGTGCGGATGTGCGGCGGAATATTTTTCTGCAGACGCCCCAGAGTACCCAGATATGTTATGCGGCTTGTAACCCAGCGCGGTATTTCCTTTTCTTCTCTGGGGAACCCGTGCAGCTCAGTCATGTCGCGCAGAATTCCCACCAGAGGATCCAGCCAGTAAACCACCGAGTCCGCCGGACGGCCGGCAGGATTAAGCATATCTTCCAGACGCATAGCCAGGTGAAAGGCACGCCGCAGCATTTTAAGTTGCGCTATTTCGGTTGCGCTCGGATAAGAATGAATAATACAGAGAAGCTCAAAATAATCGCCTTCGGGGCGTTTCAGCTTAAGTGCGCCGCGCCACTTGCCAACCTGCGGATAAACCTGATGACGACTGTCCTTGAAAATCACATGAACTTTTTGGGAGGAAACATTAAGAATGTCGGCCAGATAGGCTTGTTTGACATCTTTTTTAATGCTGTCCATCAGGGATTCAAAGTCACTGAACTCAAATACATCCACCATTTGCAGTCCCCCTTGAATCATGTCCGGTAAACCTCGCAGGAAATGATGAAAATCAGGATGCAATTCACTCCAATAAGTTCAGAATCGGGTCACCTGTACGCCAAATGACCGTTATCACAGATAATAACCGTATGATAGCACAATAGGAAGGATATTTTTTTTCGAAGCCTGTTTTATTGCGTTAAGCGTCATAGGATGACAATTTTGCGGCAGTCCCGTAGGTTGGGTGATTTCACTCGACATTTTCTTCCAGCTTGTGATCGCAAAATGGTAAGCTCTCCGACATGAAGGATCTGAGTCCCGTAGTTGGGTGATAAGTTAACCGACATACAAAGCCAAAGGAGAATGGCGTGGGAACTCATAAATATCATGGCGTTGCGGCCATTTCAGCCGGGATAATTTCCTTGCTGATAATAGCTATTTCATGGGTGCAAGGACTCCCAATCCCAATATTTCTGCTATTTATCGGGTGTTTGGGATATTTTGTGTGGAAGAAAAATATTGGACATTATGCTATTGGCCTTTCTTTGCTGAATTTATTTAGCGTATTAACCCATCCTGGACACTCTGCATTCTTTGGGGTGTTCTTTATTTCCCAGCTAGGATTAATTATTTCCCTCCTGGGAATTGGCTTTGAAAAACATAAAATGATTCCAGTCATAGCACTTGAATTATTCATCATCCAAAACGTAATATTGTGGAACGCAATATTGTCACATTAATGCATCCACAATCCCCATTTCCCTTTTATAGCGTTTTGGCGAACGGGTCTTGTATGTCGGTGTTTTCACCCGACGATTGAAATGGACTTGTCGGGTACGGAGTACCCGACCTGCAGGACTCACTTGTGGCCATAAAAAAAGCGGGGCTTTGCGCCCCGCTTCCTGGAAAGCTTTTATATAATCGGAAAATTAATTAAAGCGCAGTCAGATTGCGCATTGAGCAAACCATCTGCACTATCGAGTCGAAATCGGCTGCGCTTAAGGCCGGAACCTCGAAGCCGTCGCGCTTGAGTTTAACCACCTGATCGCTGATTTCCTTGAATTTAGCTGGATCGTCCTTCTGGAGACGGGCCATTTCTTCCGCATTGCAGGCGATGTTGAGATTCAACACCAGACGCGAGAAGAAGCTTCCACAGATGTCCCGCACCATGTCGTGCATCTTGGAAGGCAGGGCGAAGGTCGCTATTTTGTCCATCAGCACGGCGTTTCCACCCAGTTGACGGGCGAAATCCATATGAACGTCTGAATGCGGCAGCGTCAGAACAGCGGTCTGGAAATCTTCTATTTCCCCTTTTATTTCGACAGGAGAAATCATGCCGTGGGTCTTTTTCTCCCAGAGCTTCTTTTTAGAGCTGTAAGAGACCAGCTCCATCTTAAGCAGCCATTTCCAGACTTTGCGCAGGCGTGAGGTCAATTCGGCTTTTGAGAAGCCTCTGGCTACCCTGTAAGCATCTACGCGCTCAGTAACCCAGGCTGGAATGTCGTCGCTTTTTGCCGGGAAACCCTGCATGTCGACTGCATTGCGCATAATGGCGCATTCCGGCGAAAGCCAGTACAGCAGACTGTTGGGGTGTTTTTCCTTGACGTCGCTTTCGATCATGCGCTGAACTATGTTCAAGGCACGTTCGGTGTAGCGCTTGCGCTTATCGGCAGGCATGCTCGAATATCCGGCCAATATAGCCAGAAGCTCGAAATATGTACCTTCCATGCGCTTGAACTTAAAAGCGCGCTTCCAGCCCGAAAGGTGGTTGATTACCAATCGCTCACCACCGTTGAAGGCAATATTGACCGCCTGCGGCGTGATGTCGATGAACTCAGCCAGCTTTCTGAGAGTGTGAGCCTTGTTCCTTCGCACTTCAGCCAGAAAATCCTTAAGCGTGTAAAATTCAAGTACGTTGATCACGACTTCCTCCCCCCTGATAAAAATGTGAATTTAATGTATCTCATTGTTCGAGCTGCTGGGTTATTTCTACCAACAACTCCAGTAAAATCAAATATTAATCTCAAAAAAAATGCTTTTTTATTTCAGTGAGCTGTGCACTTTAAATCCGAGCCGACATGCATTTCAAATTATTTTCTCCCCCAGAACCCACATGCAACAGCAATTTATTTTTTCAGGATGAATCAAATTATCAAGCTCAACAGCTCAATCATGATTAAATATTAAGCAAGATTGACAGATTTGTCAAATATTATTGTTTAGCCATGTAAATACTGGGTGTTGAGCATTTTCAGAAAAACATTCATTTTCAGATTCGAATATTTTTAAATCTTCAGTCTTAATCTTTGCAACCTTGACAGAATAAAATTTACATCTCTCCGGCATCAAGTTTGAACTCCCGGATAAAAAAATCTGCTTTGACGCGATATGCCTTCAGGCGGTTCTCCAACTTGTTTATACCGTGTCCTTCGTCTGAAAATATAAGCGTCTGCACTTTTTGGTTGAGTTTTTTCAGTTCAGTTTCGATTTGAAGGGCCTCTTCGACCGGCACCCGGGGGTCATTTGCGCCGTGAATGATAAGCAACGGAGTGCGGACGCGGTCTATTTTGAATATAGGAGAGATGGATTTGAGAAATTCGACATCTTCCGGATCGCCGTATTCACGTGCGCGCACGTCCTGCCTGTAACCTTTTGTTTTTTGAAAATAGGTAATAAAGTTCACAATTCCAACTGTGGAAACGGCGGCGGCGAAAAGTTCCGGGTACTCGGTGATGCTGGCCAGCACCACGTAACCGCCATAGCTGCCGCCGTCTATGCCAAGCTTTTCAGGATCAGCCAGGCCTCCGGCTAGCAGCCAGTCGGCTGCCGCCTTGTAGTCTTTTATGGAATCCATGCGTTTTTCCCGGTTGTCCAGGGCCAGATACTCGCGCGTATAACCACTGGATCCGCGCACATTGGGAGCCAGCATGCCTATGCCGCGTTCGAGGAAATACTGTACATTGCGCACGAAACCGGGACGGAATTGCTCTTCCGGTCCTCCATGGGCATATATGATGTAGGGCATTGGACCTTTGTCATTACCTGCGGGGCGGTAAAGAAAAGCCGGGATCTGCCTTCCATCAAAACTGGTGTATGAAACCAGCTCGGGTCGCACAAAATTAGTCGGATTGACTTTTCCATAGCCGAGTGCGGTATGTCTGTCCAATCCGCCGTCGAACAGTCTTGCACTGTAAATATCCGTAGTTTGCACTGGATCGGCATAAACGAAGTAAAGGCGACCACCGGCGAAATACAACTGGCTTATCAGACCGGAGCCCGGATTGGGTCGATTGATTATCTCGAAACTGCTGCTGTTGAAAAGCACCAGACGACTGACGCCATTCTCATTATAAATATATGCACCCACTCCCGAGAAATCGTCCAACTCGAAATCTTCAATGGGCCAGTTCTCCATCGAAATTCTGTGCGTCTGACCACTTTGCAGATCCAGTCTGAACAGCGTCTGGAAATCGAGCCCGTCGTCTGTGAGATAGAAAACGCCGCCATCGGCGGCAAAGCGCGCACTGCCGTAAAAACCGTCTTTACGATTTTCCGGAGAAAGCCGTCGCTCCTGCTTGGTGGCTGTATCAAGCAGGTAAATATCAGCCAGGTTTCCACCCATATAACGCGTATAAAGGAGCCTGGCGTCCCGCACATCCGTTATCCAATTGTAGCCGGACATTTCTTTTAACAGGCGTTTTTTACCGTCCTGCGGGCAGTAGCTGTAAAAGTCGAAGTCGCGTCCATTGCGCGCCGTTGAACGGTAAGCCAGGCAGGGCTTGATATTTTCGTAGTACCAGAGCGGATTGTCGGCCCTGGATTCGCGGCCCGTATCGAAAGGTATGGCTGCTGAATTGTCGCGCAGTTCCTTTATATAGAGGTTGAACTGCTCGTCTCCACCCACGTCTGCACCTATAACCATGTAATCTCCATATGGAGACAGGGAATAGAAATCCGTGCCTTCGGGAAATTCTGCGGCGCTTGTAACCATAGTCGCGGTATCGCCGCTTTTGCGGTAGATCTGATTAACGCCGCTTTCCCAGCATTGATAATAAAAACCACTCTCCGACTTTTTATCCTCGCGCGGCTGTGGAGCCTGAGGGCTGTCGAGCGAAAGAATTGCCATATAATCTTCGATGTCCGCAGTAACATTCCGGTCGGTCTGAACCTGTTGTGTCCTGAGTGGCAGGGTATTGTATGAATGTGCTTTTTCCGGTTTTTCACAGGAAAACATAAATGGAAAAACCATGAAAATTGCCATTAAAATAAAAAAAACACCCGGTCGGTCGATTTTGAACATGTTAAACACCCAGCGGAATTAATTATTGATTCCTGATAACACAGTTTGCAGGGACATTTCAAGTTTGGTCTTGGTGAATTAATTTTTAACAATGAATTTGACAAGATGCATCATTTGGAGGATAAAGATTCCCGTGATATGGCGTGCTGAACCGGCCAAGCCGGGGATAAATTTAACAGGAGAATGGAAAATGAGGAAATTTGACAGGGTGGCCTTTATTTTCGGCCTGCTCTTGATGGCGATATTCGTATTCTCGTGTGAGAAAAATTCGAACGAGCCGCAGACCGACAGTGCACAGTCACCCTCTCCCGAAGATGTGCAGACTAAAACTATCGAAGTCGATCCCACCGAGCCTGTAACACTGGCCGGTTCGCATATTCTCATCGCATACAAGGGCGCGTCCCGCGCTGCTGAGACTGTCACCCGCACCAAAGAAGAAGCGCTGGCTCTGTCCAAAAAACTGGCGGCGGAAATCGCGCAGAATCCCGACAAGCTCGAAGAGCTGGCCAAGACCAACTCAGATTGTCCTTCCGCTCGCAATGGCGGAGATCTTGGCGTATGGCAGAAGGGTAACATGGTGCCCGAGTTTGATGAAGCCCTCTCTAAGCTTAAAGAGGGTCAGGTCACAGCCGAGCCGGTTGAGTCCTCCTTTGGTTATCACATAATCAGACGCAATACGCTGGGTGTGCAGGAGATGGTGGCGGCGGAACACATTTATATTTCGCACACCGAATCCATCCGCCCCAACCCGCAGGTTACTCGCAGCAAGGATGAAGCCAAAGTTCTGGCCGAACAGGTTTATCAGGAAGCCATTAAAGACCCGATCAAGTTCCTCGAAGTGGCCGCGAAATATTCGGATGACAACCATTACAGCTTCCCGGGCTGGAAAACCGGCACCGGTCAGATGCCCAAAGAATTCGATGCAGCCGTTCTGAGCGTGAACATCGGCGAAGTAGCCCGTCCCATCGAGACCGGCTTCGGCTTCCATGTTTTCCATCGTACCGAGATTCCTCCCAAGTATGCTGGTTCGCACATCCTAATTCAGTTTGATGGTGCCAAGATGGCCACCAAGCCGGCTGAAGGCGAAAAGATCCGCAGCAAGGAAGAGGCACTGAAGCTGGCCCAGAAGGTTCTGGCTGAAGTTAAAAAAGATCCGACAAAATTTTCCGATGTAGCTAAAAAATATTCTGAAGATCCTTCAGCCAAGATGAACGGCGGCAGTCTGGGCGTCTGGCAGAAAGGCCAGATGGTACAGGCTTTCGACGAAGCCATCGATAAAATGAAGATCGGCGATATCAGTGAACCAATCGAGTCGGAATTCGGCTATCACATCATAATGCGTGCTGATCCGGAGACGGCGCAGACGATTATTCCGCAAATGCCCGAAATGCCCGTACAGCCCGAACAACCCGTACTGCCCGAACAGCCTGCTGAACAGAAGGCTGAATAAAACAGAAGGTTAAAGCCGCGCAAGGGGCGCGGTGATTTGTGGTGAAAACCAATAAGAAAAAATTCTGGAAAAGAAACAAAACAGGAGAAAAGAAAATGAAGAAAGTTAGCACGGTAGCCATGGTGATCGGCCTGCTCATGCTGGCCATGTTCGCTTTCAGTTGCGAAAAGCCCGCTGAAGAGCCCGCAGCTCCGGCTGAAGAAGCTGTCGTTCCGGCGCCCGAACCCGCTCCGGCTCCCGCCGAAGTGAAACCCGAAGCCCCGGTAATGCTGGCCGGCTCGCACATTCTGGTAGCCTACAAGGGCGCCGCTCGTGCCGCCGAGACCGTCACCCGCACTAAAGAAGAAGCTCTGGCTCTGGCCAACAAGCTCGTCGCTGACGTCGCTCAGGATGCCGCCAAGTTCGCCGAAGCCGCCAAAGCCAACTCCGATTGTCCGTCTGCTGCCAAAGGTGGAGACCTGGGTGTCTGGCAGAAGGGCAACATGGTTCCGGCTTTTGAAGCCGCCATGCTGAACATGACCGCTGGTCAGATTGGTGGCCCGGTCGAGTCCGAGTTCGGCTATCACATCATTATGCGCGGCGCTGATCCGGTTCCCGCTCCGGCCCCCGAAGCCGCTCCGGCTCCGGCCCCGGCTGACGCCCCGGCTCCGGCCCCGGCTGACGCTCCGGCTCCCGCAGAAGCCAAGTAATTTAATACTTGCGAACTTAAAAGGCCGGGCTTTATGCCCGGCCTTTTTTATCGCCTGAAATTGTAACAGCTTTAATTATTTTTCTTGGGTTTGACCGGCCTGAACGGATGCAGAAATTCCGCCGTGCGCTGCGGTTTGCGTGTTTGCACCCACACTTTACCGCTGCCCGAAAATTTACATACCAGACCTTCTCCCGACAGGAAGAGCGACTTGAACCCGCCGACAGTTTTTACGCGGTAATCAAGTGTTGGTTCGAAGGCCACGACATGCCCGGTGTCGACCACATACGAACCGCTCACATCTACCGGATGTACCGCACCATAGGTGCTGAAATATACTGCGCCGGAGCCTTTCAGTTTAAGCAGGAAAAGTCCATGACCGCCGAAGAAGCCTTTGACTCCTGCCCACTTGGTATCCAGTTCCACTCCGGGTTCCGATACCAGATAAGCCGTCGATTGCAGCATCAGCTCGCGACCCTGCAGATCGTAGCGGATTATGTCGCCCATGGTGGGAGGCGAAAAGATGACATGCTGCCCGTTTGCGTTGGCTGTAAATATATTCTGAAAAATCGACTCGCCGCCCAAAACCTTGCGCTTGAGCGAGGAGAGCAGACCGCCGCGTGCTTCGGTTTTAATTTCAATGCCGGATGTCATGGCTGCCATGGCTCCCGACTCGGCTACAATGCTTTCGCCACTATTCAGCTCTATGGTCAGCATGGCGAAGTCCGGTGCGAATTCTATTTTATTTTTCATATTTTCCTCCTGTTTATTCAGGATCGTTTACTGTTCACGCGGGGGAAGCTTATGTCCCACGTAGCTGCCGAATTCTTTTGGGTTGCGCGTCTGTATCCACAGCTTGCCTTTTCCCTCAAACTCGCATACCAGACCCTCGCCCGAAAATACGGTGGCGAAAAGCCCTCCGACTTTTTTGACTTTGAAATTCAGCGATTCCTCGAAAGCCACGATATGTCCGGTATCCAGCACAAACTTGCCGTCAACCTCTATCAGATGTATGGCTCCGAAGGCGTTGAACAGCACCGGGCCGGAACCGGAAAGGCGCAGGAAAAAGAGACCCTCGCCGCCGAAAAAGCTTTTCATACCGCCCCAAGTGGTTTCAAGTCCCACACCGGGCCCCGAACCCAGCCAGCTCCGGCTCTGCACCACCAGGGCCTGATTGTTGAGATCATAGCGCTCCACATCACCGATAAGGCTGGGGGCGATCACCACTTCACCTGCCGCACCTTCGGCTGTGAAAACGTTGTTGAAGAAAGACTCGCCGCCTAAAAGGCGTCCGACGCTCTTGAGCAATCCGCCCTTGCCGCCTATGGCTTTGCTGGATGTTTCCACTCTTATGTTGGAAGACATCGAAACCATGGCGCCGTTTTCAGCGGCGAACTGTTCGCCGGATGCCAGCTTTATTACCGCCGCCGCGAAGGCGGGCTTGTGTTCTATTTTAATATCCATTTCAGGTATTCTCCCTTTTTAGTTTCCGGCTTTCGCATCAGTTGGGCAGCATGGGGATAACCCATGAAATCATTGAGGACAGATTGTGCGACTGTATCCACAGTTTGCCTTTGCCTGAGAAACGCGTCACCAGACCTTCGCCCGACATCAGCGTGCTCTTGAGTCCGCCGACAGCCTTGACCTTGAAATCCAGCGTGTCTTCAAAGGCCACGATATGACCGGTGTCTACTGTGTATTCGCCGTCCACTTCGATTTCCTTGATGGCGCCACAGCAGTTGAACCACAGCTCGCCAGAGCCTTCGGTGCGCAGCAGGAAAAGACCCTCGCCGCCGAAGAGCGACTTCAAGCCCATCCATTTGGTTTTTATTGTCAGATCCGGACTGGAAGCCAGATAGGCCGTAGCCTGAACGTAAAGCGAACCGCCTTCGACCTTTTTATGCACAATGTCGCCTGCCAGAGCTGGTGCAACCAGCACGCGCCCCGGGCCGCCTTTGGGCGTATATGTGTTCATGAAAATCGATTCGCCGCCAAACACCTTGCGGATCAGCGCCGCCAGAAACGCCAGCAGCTTCCCGAATAAGCCGCGATTGGTCCCGCCGATGCTGGTTTTGATCTGCATGTTGTCGCTCATGCCTACCATTGAGCCGGACTCCACCACCACCGCCTCGCCCTCGGCCAGTGATATTTCGGCCATGGAAAAGGCAGGCGCATACCTGATTTCATTCTTCATGTGTGTCCCTCCTGTAAAAACATGAAAACTCTTAACGGCCTTGAAACTTATGCTATTCAGCAAATCACAGGGCAGGTGTCAAAGTCAATTGCAGAATGCATAATCGTTTTTCTGGCATGTGTCTGTAGCCTGAAGCATAATTGATATGGAAACACAAAACGGAGCTGTTCACATGAAACGCATTGGATTCATTCTCAAGGTTCGCGCCGGGTTGATAGAGGAATACAAAGAGCATCATAAAAAGGTCTGGCCACAGATGCTTGAAGCGCTTTCGCGCACCGGCTGGCACAACTATTCGCTTTTCATGCGCCCGGACGGAATGCTCTTCGGCTATTTCGAGACACCCGAAAGCTTTGATGCCGCCCGCGCCGGTATGGCAAAAGAGGAAATCAACTCTCGCTGGCAGGAAATGATGAAGCCCTATTTCGAAGCCCTGGACGGATCGGCTCCCGATCAGGCCATGCTGGAACTGGAAGAAGTTTTCCATCTGGAGTGATGCGAACGGAAAAACAAATTATCAGTCGGTGACACTTTTGTCGCAGTAGAAAATTTGACGCCTGATATATGGTGCAGTATTCTGACCGAAATTCTCTAATAGCTTATGTTAATAAATGCTTTATTCCATCTCTTTTTGAACCGGACGCTTGAAAGGAAATAAAATCATGTACAGATGCTTTCTGCTTCTGCTCTTAGTCTGTGGATTACTGATGAGCGCGGCGATATCCGCCTGCTCGTCCGACGAAGATTCGTCCGATGGCGATAGCGATACTGTAGCGGACGGTGATGATACTCCAGATGGCGATGAAACTACCGATGGTGACGACACACCCGATGGCGATGACACGCCCGATGGTGACAATATGTCCGATGGTGACGATATGCCTGATGGCGACGACACAACCGATGGCGATGACACACCCGATGGCGA
>Ga0172375_10000161_pt1 | contig 102433 bp, 107 predicted proteins | sample LakKiv1m_FD_114537 | JGI IMG/M metagenome (GOLD analysis project Ga0172375, IMG submission 114537) | Freshwater microbial communities from Kabuno Bay, South-Kivu, Congo - kab_092012_11.1m | ecosystem: Environmental > Aquatic > Freshwater > Lake | place: Democratic Republic of the Congo...
ATAACTAAAATCTATCATTCAGGTGGGAAGCCGTTTAAGCTTTTCTGGGTTATTCCAATGAAGATTAACAGCCAATACATTATTGATTCTGAAAATGGAGAAATAATTAAAAGCAAAAGCTCATGGTTTTCAATTTTCGGTAAAAATGTAGGGTTAAGGGATTTACTTGCGGTAAGAAACCAATTTGGTGATACGATAAAAAGATGGAAAGTGGAACTTTATGCGGAATAGATGTGATAAAAATTAATTGAGGCGTAAACATATGGAACAAACATACAAAATTTGCCGAGATATTTCGAGGTGAAATTGAGCCATACTGGACACCCGATTTGTTGTACGAAAAATTTGAACCAACCTCCGGCGCAAAAAAATCTGCCGGTTATTGCGGGCCAAGCTCGGTGTTATTATGGGAGGAACTTAAAGAATTGTTCCCGGACGAAGAATTTTCGGTGGCGGTCGGTCGGGTTTATGGTGGTTCGGCTGAATGGATAACCGGGAAGCATGTTTGGGTTGTGTGGCATCAGAAACTAAAAGGCGCTATCGTTATTGACATAACGGCTGATCAATCTAGAAAAATTAAAAACAAGGTTATTGTCGAAAATATAGACAAACTTGCCAGCAGGGGCGTTAACTACATCGCTTATAAGCTGGCAGACTCCCCTGAAAAAATTAACGAATCGCCCAAAAGGCGTGCCCGTTTACTTAAATCGAGGCTATGCTAAGTATATGTGGTTGAGAAGGTAGAACAACATAGAAAAGCAGGAAGAACCAAAAAGGACGCTGCTTAAAGAGCTAAGAACCACGATTGGCGGCTTTATGGAGAAACATCTGGCGAGCTTATGTTGATGGGGGTCTAGAATAGGTTAAACCCCGACCACCACTCGGGCGTCTTAACATACCATTGGATTGTTCGGCGAATTGCATCTTCTGAAGAATGTAAGGGTTGCCAACCCAGTGCTTTTATTTTTGCGCAATCAAGAGCGTACCGCCGATCGTGCCCCGGTCTGTCCTTAACAAACTCTATGGAATCGGCAGGGTTAATCCCTACTTCGTCGCAAATAATATTGACGATATCCAGATTCTTACGAAGAATGCCACTTCCAACACAATAACGCTCGCCGGCCGCCCCCTTATCTAGGACCATTAGGATGGCTTCAACATGATCGCTCACATGCATCCATTCGCGCTCTTGTTGACCATCGCCATAAACGGGAAGTTTTTGTTTCTTGATGGCCTTAATAGTGAGCCGAGGTATCAATTTATCGGGGCTTTGGTATTCGCCAAAGTTATTGCACCCGTTAGTTATTGTAATGTGCATATTATATGTGGCTGCCCACCCCGAGGCGATTGCTTCTCCCGAAAGTTTTCCGGCGGCATAAGGGTTGCGGGGGTTAGATGCTGACAGCTCGTTAAAACTACCGTTGGATATCTCCCCAAACACCTCATCCGTGGATACGTAGTGAATACGGTTAACACCGAACTCTCGGGCTGATTCAAATAAATTCAAAGTTCCAGTTGAGTTAGTGTCAAGCGTCAGCGAGGGCTCTTTAATACTGCGGTCAACGGCAGCTATTGCTGCGCAATGAACGATAGCATCAAATCGTCCCTCTAGGCACCGCGATAGCATTTTTTTATCCAGCAGATCACCTTTTATTAGGGTGACTTTCTTTTCGTCAACGGGTAGGTAGTCGGGGTTAATAGAGTGCCTGTCGGCCACATCATATATAATGACCTCGTCGCCTCTTTCGATGAGCCGGTTAACTATATGTGAGCCGATGAACCCCAGACCGCCCGTTACGAGTATTTTCACTTCCAGTTCTCCTATACTTCTTACCAAGAGTATCAATACTATTATACCAAACTGGCATTTTCATGAGATTATGCTTTTCTATAAGCACAGATTTACTGGCTAAGTTTGGGCCACCTAGAAATGCCGATGAAGAAACGGGCTCAACCCGTACATCACTTAATTTTGCGGCATTGACGAAGCGCTTCATTATATCGTAACGTGTGACAATGCCCTGATTAACCAAATGGTGGGTCCCGGTATGTTTGTGCAACGCGGCCTGTATGATAATTGGTACAGCTTCCGGGGCATAGGTCATTGAACCATAAACATCATTAACTGCTTTTAAAGATCGATTGCCGCGCTGAATCTGTCGATACACATTCCCAAGGAATTTTTTGTCTTCTGTTAAATTTCCACTAATTAACCAACCAAGTCGCAAAATCAGCCATCGTGATTCTGGCAGCTCGCTGCGTATGCATTCCTCCGCGGCAAGTTTGGATTGAGCGTATATGCACGTGGGAGATTTTGGTTTAGTTCGTTCATCCAGCCGCTTGCTGCTTTGCCCGAATATCGCATGAGTAGAAATGTGAATAAAATGACTGCGGAACGCCTTACAACCCCTGGCTAAATTTAGTGTCCCCCTAGTGTTATTGTGAAAGGCCTCATCCGGACTATCTTCGCATTGCTTCAAATCGGTCATGGCCGCACAGTGGATAATAATATTTGGTTTTTGTGCTGATAGATAACTATTACAGGCCTCCGGGTCGGTTATGTCGAGTAGTTCGATGGGCGGCATAAGGATTTCAATAGGGGCCTCGTATCTTACATTTTTTAGTTGTCTCACAATTTCACCCCCTAGTACACCCGAGGCGCCTGTGATAAGAATTTTCATAATCGCAGTATAACAAATTCTAGTCTGAAAATTAATTAGCTTACACGAGATTATTAAAACATATGCGTTATAATGAAGGCATGAAGCATAGCAAAGCGCTGTTAATAGTTCGTTGGATGGCCAGAATATTAGCGGTGGCGTTTATTCTTTTTATAAGTATATTTGCGCTTGATGTTTTTTCTGAAGAGAACTGGCTATTACCCTTACTTATTCACCTTATCCCTAGTTTCATTCTTACCATCATCACTGCTATCGCTTGGAAATACGAAAGGCTTGGGGGGTTAATATTTCTTGTCGCCGGCGCTTTAATGCTGATTTCTTCCCGTTTTGAGTCACTAATAGTGTCCACTCCGGCTATTGTCATCGGCGGGCTTTTTCTAGTAAGTAGTATCTTAGTATCGGGAAAACATGGCCAAAGTTTCAGAAAACCATAAGAACTAATATTATTCAGCAAAATCTAATGTCACGCAACTAAAATAGAATTTGACCGACAGTAATATATCGGAAAGGGTATTCTTGTGCAACCTTCTACGATTACAGGACGAATAAATGCAAAAGCGCTAAAGTTGCTGGAACAGCATCCAGAGGGTTTGCGTTGGTCGGAATTGATTAAAGAAATCAAAGCATCAGACCCGGCGTTTCATCCGAAAACGGTCAATGGGTGCGTCTGGAAACTAACCGAAAGGTTCCCCGATAAGGTCTATAAGCCATCCAAAGGGCTTTTTCGTTTACTAAAATACAAACCTGTTGATGCGGACAAATCTTAAGTACCAGCCTAAGCGACATTAGGCGATCTTTGTATTGACAATAATTAATTATGGGTATATACTCATAATGGATAGAATATGGTCGATATATCCGTATGGATTAACTATTAAAAGAGGATAAACGCTATGCCAGGATTTGATGGAACCGGACCTAACGGTGCAGGACTTGCCACCGGTAAGGGGATGGGCCCATGTAGAGGCTATTATAATGGCGGCTATGGTCGTCGCGCCAGATTGGGTTTGGGTTCTTTTTGGTCACCCAAAAACCAAAAAACGGCCTTAGATGCTGAAAAAGAGGCACTTGAAGCCGAGTTGGAGTTTGTAAAAGAAGAGCTAACCAGTCTTAAGAACTCCACTAATAAATAAAAGAAGGCTGGTATCCGGCTCGACCTATTGGAAGGGCCGGGGTGCCTTCTTTTATCAATATATACTATTATATACTCACGGACAAATATCAATTATGCCAAGACCCAGATTAAATCGTTGCGTAAACTTTACCCCCGGTGCTACATATTTCAAGCCACAGGGGATTCCTTTGCGAGACTTGGATGTTGTAGAATTAAGCCTGGAAGAAGCAGAGGCCTTAAGGTTAAAAAACGTTGAAGGGCTTAGCCAGACCGACTCTGCGAAAGAGATGCATACCAGCCAAAGTACCTTACAGCGTATTTTGACCAGTGCATATATCAAAATAAGCGATGCCATGATCAACGGCAAGGCAATAAAAATTATAAAAAATAAGGAGGAATGATATGAAGGTGTTGAAGTTTGGAGCGGTATGGTGTCCTGGATGTTTGGTTATGAAACCGAGGTGGGCAGAGATTGAAAAAGAAAACCCTTGGCTTGACGCAGAGTATCATGACTATGACGAGGATAAAGATTTTGTGACGGAATATGGTATCGATGATAAATTACCCACTTTTGTATTTTTAGATAAGTCTGGCAAGGAATTTATGAGACTGAGTGGGGAGATAGAAAAACAAAGACTGCTAGACATAATTATCGAAAACAAACAGAAGTGATGAAAATACTAAAAACAATACTGATTAGCGCATTGTTAGTGTTTTCTTTTAGTTCTATTGCTCATGCGTCTGAGCCGCTGAATGCATATTTGTTTTGGGGGGATGGATGTCCGCATTGTGCTAAAGAAAAAGCATTTTTATCGAAAATAATGGCAGATTACCCAAATGTAAAACTGAATACCTATGAGATTTACTACAATCAGTCCAATGTTGCTTTGATGCAAAACGTAGCGCAGAAGCTTGATATTAATACTAGTGGAGTTCCTTTTTTGATTATCGGGGACAAGAGTTTTGTGGGCTATTCAGAAGGCGTGACTGATAATGAAATAAAGAAACAAATAATAAAATGTTCTGAATCCAGTTGTTCGGATTCGGTTGCTTCAATAGTAAATAAAGCAAATAAAGACGAGGCTGGTAACAATGAGACTGAAAAGCAAATAACCACCGATGGCACCAAAAAGATTATAAAATTACCAATACTCGGAGAGGTAAATGCACTTGATTTCTCGTTACCCATATTGACTGTTGTTATAGGCTCTTTGGATGGGTTTAACCCGTGTGCAATGTGGGTTTTGTTATTTCTAATTAGTCTTTTGTTGGGGATGGATAACCGCAAAAAAATGTGGATTCTGGGTCTGTCTTTTATCGCTGCCTCGGCATTCGTGTACTTTTTATTCATGGCAGCGTGGCTAAACCTTATATTATTCTTGGGACTGGTCATATGGGTAAGATTAGCCATAGGAATCATAGCCCTGGTTGGCGGTAGCTATAACATCAAAAAAGGTATAAAAAACAAGGAAGGTGGCTGCGAAGTAGCCGGTAATGAAAAACGGCAGGTTGTTTTCAGTAAGCTTCGCGAAATCGTAAAGAATAAGAGCTTGCCTCTTGCTCTTGGGGGGATTATATTACTAGCCTTTGCCGTGAACCTGGTAGAATTGGTGTGTTCAGCGGGGTTGCCGGCGGTATACACTCAAGTCTTGGCATTAAGTAATTTAAACGCATGGCAATATTATGGATATATTTTGCTTTATATTTTGTTTTTCATGCTAGACGACATAATAATATTCACTATTGCAATGGTCACACTGAAGGTGACTGGCGTTTCCACTAAATATTCCAGGTATTCTAATATAATAGGAGGAGCCTTGATGGTGGCTATTGGCTTTTTATTAATCGTTAAGCCAGAATGGTTAATGTTTGGCTAGGGAGGTGAAGTGATAATGAAAAGAGTACTTATTTTTCTAGGAATTGTCGCAATACTGATTGTCGGAACTTTTTATTTGACTAATACTAATAAAAATGAGCCGGCCAAGCAAAAAACCGATCCGTTCGAAATATCCTTAAGCCAAATTAACTCAAACATGGACGACGGGTCGCTGTTAATTGATGTTAGAGCTGCGAAGGAGTATGACGCAGACCATGCGGTCGGGGCTGTCAACATACCGGTAGAGGATATGCAAAAAGGCAAATATCCAAATGTCAAAAAAGACAAGATAATCTATGTTTATTGCCACAGCGGCAGGCGTGCGACACAAGCAAAAGCTATTTTGGAGCAAGCCGGTTATGATAATGTTATAAATCTAACGAGTTTATATAAATGGGTCGCCATGGGTGGTAAAACCGACGGCTCAAATCCAAAATGTAGCGTAAAAAGTGAGTCAAGCTGTTAATATCTTTTTACTTGGGTAGTTTTCTTGACTGGTTGATTGTGTAGAGTTTATGTTATTTTTTTCACAGATATTTTTGCGAAGTAGTGTTATATATGTAGTTGTATGCATAATAAAGGAGGTTCATATGTGGATAATTGGTTGGATAGTGCTAGGGGGCATAGCCGGCTGGGTAGCTTCGCTTATAGTAGGAAACGACAAAAGGCAAAGTTTGGTAGGTAATATTATTGTCGGTATTATCGGCGGGCTAATAGGCGGATTCATCCTGAATTTGTTCGGGGTTGACGGCATAACCGGCTTTAATTTTTACAGCTTGCTTGTCGCCTTACTCGGGTCGGTAATCCTACTTTGGATATGGAACATGTTTGCCGGACGAAAAGACCAAGCCGTTTAAGTACTTGGGGCAAACACTACGACCTTATGACTCATCGACGATAGGTTAACGGTATTAATGCTTATTCCATCAACTTCAGAAATAACCTCCCAGCCGATCAGGCCGCAGAAAGGATCTACGCCGGTGATGTTGTAGACTATGTCGGAATTTTTGGGTTTGTAGTGCATCGGCAATACAATTTTTGGGCTAAGTTGCTTTACTACTTGAACCGCTTCGTTCGCATCAATCGTATAATAACCACCAACGGGAATCATTAAGATATCGACCTCACCCAGTTCCTGTATTTCTTTTGCGTTTAAGACATGGCCTAGGTCGCCCATATGGCAAAGCCTCAGGCCTTCAGCGCTGATTTTATATATAATGTTGCTCCCCCGCTGGGTCCCTTCGGAATTATCGTGAAAAGAAGCAACGCCCCTGATTTTATATTCCCCAGACTCAAAATCACCCAGCTGACTGAAGATCTGCGGGTTGCCGCTAACCGCTTGTGTGAAATTATGATCCATATGGCCGTGTGTTACCAAAACGGTATCGGCTGTCAGATCATCCGGTAGCCTACCGCCAGCCTCAGGGTTATGTGGATCGATGACCAGGGTTGACTCGCTTTTTATTTGAAAAGTTGAGTGTCCCAACCATTTTATTTTCATTACAATTCCCTCCCTCCTAATTTTATTATAAACCTTCATAAGTAACTTTAAGTGTCCTTTCAGTTTGGTTCTTCAAACTGGACACAGACTAAAAAGAAAGGACAACATGAACAGTATTTCACGCGGCCTTAGAAACGCATTCCGAAACCCAACGCGAACGATATCGATAGTATTGATACTTGCACTAAGTATCGGACTCATCGTTGCGATGTTGGCAGCCAGGCAAGCAGTTGATAATAAAATACAAAACGTAAAAAGTTCGGTGGGCAACACGATTTCAATATCACCGGCGGGGGTACGGGGGTTTGAGGGAGGCGGTAGCGCCTTAACGGATACCCAACTTGCTAAAGTCGCCAAGCTATCGCATGTCAGTAGCGTTACGAAAACTCTTAGCGACAGGCTTACTACGGATACTTCAGACCTGGAGTCCGGGGTCGAACCCGGTGAATTAGGCATGCGCAGGGCGGGTCAAACCGGCGTGGACATGCCCCAACCTCAGTCTGACTCCAGTAGCAGCGGCTCTTCAACTGCGACAGGCTCGGATTCATCCAGCACAACCCAGCGTACATTTACGATGCCAGTTGAGATATCCGGAGTCAGCGATACGACGCAGGCCAGCACGTTTGGCGGCTCGTCAGTAACCTGGAAAAGCGGAGAAGTGTTTGATGCCGATAAAGACGAAAACGTAGCCGTAGTCGGAACTAAAATCGCCGAAAAAAATGATTTAACGGTCGGTTCAACCTTTACCGCATACGATACCAAAATCAAAGTCGTAGGTATTTATGATGCCGGTACGGATTTTGCCAATAACGGCGTATTCGTTTCACTTGTAACCTTGCAAAGATTATCGGATCAAGCCGATAGTATAACCAGCGCAACGGCCGTGGTAGATTCACTCGATAATCTAAGCAGTACTACTACTAAAATCAAATCGACGCTTGGCAGCGCCGCAGACGTGACCAGCGAGCCGACCGGCAGTTCGTTACTGGTTGAATAGCTTTGAGATATGTAAGTGGCGGCACCAACGATACCGAACATAAGAAAAGCAAACAGACCGGTCAATGCAAACCACAATAAAACATTACGCCAATCAAAATAATTGGAGCGAATTACTTCACGAAGGTTCCTCGCCTGCATTTTTAGTATCCATTCTCCTTTAGAAATAAGTATACCAAATAAACATAAGCGGGGCTATTTAAATCATGTTAGAATATGTATGTTGGTAAATGGGGTTAGCATATGTACAAGCCAATAAAAAATCAAACCGGATTTACCGTCCTGGAATTAATCGTTTTTATCGTTGTCGGCGTAATTTTCGTATCTCTAATAATATTTTTCAACTATGGTTAAAAGATAATTTTTTATCTAAGCTCGTATACGACGTCAATACTAAAGTTATACTCATCAAGTCCCGGCTGAATGGAGTACGATGATTTTGCATCGGATTCAGCAGATGATTGAACTGATTTGTTTGCGGTATCAAGCATCCATGGCAAAGGGGTTGCGCTGTTTGAGCTGATGTCGCTCACCTTTATTACTCTACCCAGTTTTGCATCAACCTGACCAGCCCCCGTCTCAGCCTTGCTTTTAGCGTCTTTTAAAGCTTGTTCACGAGCCTGTGACTCAAGTGCTTTTTGTTTGGCGGTTGAGAATGAGATATTAGGCGTCACGGACCCCGACGGTTCCGTGGTTGCCAAATAGTCTTGCACTTTTTGGGATAGATTTTTGTCTTTTAGGGTTACAGTAAGGCTTAGGGTCGAAGTGTAGTTATTATCCTCAGTTTGAGTGTAGTAACTACCGTAATCATATGCGCTTACGTTGGTCTTTATTGCAGAATCTTTTACACTTAAACTTTTTAGTTTTGCGATTATTGTTTTTGACAGGATGCTGATTTTATCATTAACCGCTGTTTTATCCGTGCCCTCCCTTTGGTAATAAGGACTGAAAACATATTGGTCTGGCTCGGCTTCAATCGTAGTAGATCCGGTAATAGTAATTGTCCTGTCGCTTACCGACTTGTTTATCCATGGTTGCCACAATCCGATGGTTATCAGATTTGTTAATATGAAAACAGCGCAGACAACCCAAGCATTGAGTTTTATTGATATGGTATTTGGTTTCATGTTCCTAATTATAGCATCGTAATTTATTTTTTTTGCAGGTTGCTGAATTGATTGTAGCGGATAATAAGCGCTGACATACTCTGCTCATCACTTAGAACCGAGTTGCAGTCTTCTTTGCTGTTAAAATATGGTAACTGATCCGTGCAAGTCTTCATCGCCTTATCACTGCTAGCAAATAGGCTTTGCCCGAACATCAACTGGTTAGTTTTTATTCCTAACAAATCCAAGACTGTCGGCATAATGTTTAAATGATTACCTTTTTTTCTATAAATCTTACTGTCGGTTGCATTAGGGAGCTTGATTATTAGCGGTACTTCTTTTTGTTGAACGGAGTCAGGATTATATGCAATAGTACCTGCGTTAAATGCCGGCAAGACTGGGGTGTGATCGCCGTAGACTATAATCAACGAGTCGTCATACAGTTTTTCGGTTTTTAACTTTTCAAAAAACTTACCTAGCATACGGTCGGTGAAATTAATGTTTTCCAAATATCCTCCAACCTGGTCAGGATAGTCGCTTATCTTTACGCCTAAATCTCTGGTTTTTTCATTTGTTGAAAACGGTACATGCGATGATAATGTTATTGCATAGCTAAGGCTTGGTTTGGGTTGTTTTTTAATATAATCAGCAGTTTCCAGTAGAAAATCACCATCGTTTAGTCCCATATTAATTTTCCAGCTTTTAGAGTAGTTGTCGGCAGCATAGAACTTCTGATAACCCAAAGAGTCTAGGGCAGCGTTACGATTCCAAAAATTGCGGTTAAAACCGTGGTAAGCATAAGCGCTGTATCCATTATTTACCAGTGTTTTTGGTAGGCTGGTGAAATCGTCCTGACCGAATCGAACGAAAACGGCGGCGTCAAACAGCGGGAAATATGACGTATTTGACACAAAATCGGTATCGGACGTATGACCGGCGCCATAAATAAACCTGTCATTCGGAAAGAAATGCGAATTCTCAGCTAATTCGTTTAAATTCGGGGTAATTTCTTTATCGTTAATTTTTTGGTTTATTACGAATCCACCCAGTGACTCTATCTGTACCATAATAACGTTTTTACCCTTGGCTACACCGGTATATTTTGTCGATATTTGTTTTGGTTTATTCTCGTTAACCCATTTTTTCAATGCCTCTTCTTGAGCAGGTGAAAGGCGGGTGGTTTCTTGTTTAATGAATCTGGTAACATCGATGGCATGAGCCATAAGCACACCAAAATGCTGGGATGTAGACACGGTGTCGTATCCTTTGTTATATATTTCAATGAGAGTGTTAAACCCTATTGGTAAAAGAGCCAGCCAAAACGCTATTAATGTAATCGCGAAAGCAGCCCAAGCAGTTTTAATGTCCGCTTTCTGTATATCACGCTTCTTTTTTATTCTTTCAATAATTTTTTCAACAGGGGACTGTATAGCCAGTATGAATATGGCATCAACAAAGAACAAAACGTACCACGGATGAAGCTGTGCGCTAATGGCCGGGCCGATGTCTTTTGTTTGCCCCAAAGAACCAAGTAACCCGACCGTTGGTAATGCACCAAAGTAGGAATAATAGACGGTATCAACCAGTAGTAGGGACGATAACAGAACCGACAATATGACAGCTATTTTCTTCTTATGCCTGGAGACGAAAAAAAGCGGCGCAAAAACTATTGCCGCGCTAACATAGCTGCATACAATCCCCATCGAATATTGCGGCTCGGACCAAGTTACTTTTGTAACGAACGTATTGAAAAAGAACAGCTTATAACCCAATGCGGCAATAAAAAACAGAACGACATATTGGTCTAAAGCAAATGCCAGCAGTTGCTTAAATATTTTCTTTGTTGGCCCTACCATGAATCATTATTTTAGCATTTGTTTTTGGCTATTTAAAATTTCAAGTGGTATCTGGGGGTATAATCGTCATTGACATCAGACAATATACTTGCGCTTAATTGAAAAGTGTCCTATACTAGTCAGCACAAGCGTTTTTAATAACGCCAGTCTTGACTTGACTTGTTATCGTTGATACTATAGTTATCGTGTCTCGCGCCAAAACTATAATTTATTAAAGGTCGAAGCGCGTGAGGCTGTACATAGTACAAAGGAGTTAGAATCACATGCCAATAGCCATCGAATTTGTGCCCACTAGGCGCAAAAAGATAGCCGTGGATGTGGTGCCTGCCGAATGGCAACTGTATATCGCACAGTAAGAGCCCATCAGGGCTCATTAAATCCTTAGGTCACGCCCAGTGCGTGACTTAATAAAACTAGAAAACACCCCAAGGCACCGGGGTGTTTTCGCTATTTTGAGGCCTAAATACCAGCTTTTTTTAGCTCTTTATCGATGGTGTCTTTAAACTTGGCTTCGCTGCTATAGTCCGAAGTGCTTAATTTCCTACCATTCAAAAAGAAGGTTGGCGTAGCGTCCACGCCTGACTTAGCCCCAAGTGCTTGATCATAGTTTATTTTTTGACTAATAGCGGTCTTGGCTATGTCTGATTTGAACTTTTGGGTATCAAGTTTTAGCTCCTCAGCCAAACTCTCAAAAAACTTACTTCTTTCATCGATTGACAGATCGCTCCAGTCGGTTTGGGTTTCATATATTTTGTCGTGCATTTCCCAGTATTTTCCTTGCATTCCGGCAGCTTCAACGCTGGCAGCGGCTGCCCTGGCGTTAGGGTGCGAATCGGTTATGGGATAATTTCTGAAAATATACTGCAGCCGATCCTTGTATTCTTCGGTGATCGATTTGACAACTGGATGGATACTACCGCATGGCCCGCACTGGAAATCGCCATATTCAATTAGGGTTACCTTGCCGCCGGTTTTTCCGAAGACGTGATCAGCGATGTCACCGCTTTGCTTGGAAGCTTTTTGTGGGGCACTAGCGTCTATGTCGTTGACGTTGATTCTCGAGCCACCAGACAGGGCAATCAAAAGGGCAACAATCCCGATTACAATAACAGAAAAGATAATCCAACGTGTTTTATTCAAAATCAAACTCCCTCTTTATAACTTTTCTAATTATATCAAAATACACAGCTAAAAGGCATACAACGGCACATTATTATAGGGTACAATATGTTAGAGATGCCTGTTTTTTTATTATTTACTATCGCTGCGTTCCTGTTGCTTTTAATAGTGGCTGCGATCAGGCCGCATCACAGCGATCTGAACCTGTTTGAATTGGAGCGACGTTCAACCTTGGGGGACAAGCGCGCTCAAAAAGCATTGATTCGTGAAAAAGTATTGTGGGATGTTGTTTCGCTGCAACGGGTCGCCATAGCTCTTTTGCAAGTAACTGTTTTTATTCTTGCCGAACTGGCCTATGGTTTTTACTTTGGTATATTGGCAGCCCTTATTGTTGCGCTTTTGTACGGTTCAATCGCACGACTTTGGATTATCAAAAAAATTGCTCAAAAATTATACAAACACATTGAAGAACCGATTATAAACCTCATTAATAATGCGCCTATTTTAGTTAAGTTTCTTAGGAGCGCTCCGATGAGCAGTGGAGGGCATCTGTTGAAGATAGATTCAAGGGAAGAATTACAGCATTTAGTGGCCGAATCGGCTGGAGTACTTACTGACGAAGAAAAAAAGTTGATCGTAAACAGCCTGTCGTTTAATGACCGGTTAGTTAAAGAAGTGATGACGCCACGCGATATGATAATTAGTATTAAAAAAGCGGAATTCCTGGGTCCTTTAACGCTAGACGACCTAAGTAAAAGCGGTCACGAAAAGCTGCCGGTCATTTCCGGCGACATTAACCATGTTGTCGGCATCTTGCATCTAGAGGGATTATTAGCGCTTGATAATAAACGATCGGTGACGGCAGAAAAAGCTATGGAGTCAAAAGTTTACTATATACATAAAAACCAAACCCTAGAACACGCTTTGACTGAGTTTTTATCAACCAGACACTATATGCTGATTGTCATCAATGAGTCACGCGAAACCGTCGGGTTGATAACCCTAAACGATATTGTCGAAGCCTTGGTGGGGCGTGAGATAGTCGACGGGTTTGATTCTCACGACAGTATTAAGGCCGTCTCGCAGCGCAAGGTTCACACTAATAACCACCAAAAACCACATCATAAAGATGCATAATATAGTAAACTATGAGCCTACAGAGTCCGTACACATAAACACTACAAGCCTCACCTTGGCAGCATCACTAAGCACTTTCACTAAGATACAACCTGACTACGTATTATATTATTCGTTAAACCCTACATTATTTACCCGGCCGGGCGCATAATGCACAAATTTTAGAAGTCAAGACGCACGACTTCGTAAAGTTGGACATAATCAGTTAAATTCAGTGCTTCTATCGTTTCGGTGATGATTGATTTATAATCTCGATCAGTCATCCAAACACTTTGTTGGACTTGGTTAAACTCCAGTTGTTTTAGTATATATCGTAATTTTTGTCTAAGACGTGCACGGTCTTCGGGTATATCGAAGATGACCATCAGCTTACCGCCTTGTAGGTTGCGTGCAATGAAAGGTTGGATAGTTTGGCGCGCCTCAAGCGATAACTTCATTTTGTTTCCATCAAATTTGATTAATCCGCGTTTAACGGCGCGGCCATAGGCAGTCCGGAAACTGGTTGCAGAGTAGTCGGACATTCGACCTAGCTCGTTAAAAAAATGATTTGGGTGAAAGACTAGCTGAAGATTGGGTCTAGTATAGGGGACTAGCGCCAACAGCAGGTATGTAGTAACCGAGGTTTTACGCTTTTTATTAACCATAATCTAAATTACATTATACGCCCGGCCGGGTAAATAATGTAATATTTGATTGATTTCAGGGGTAATGCTAGAATAGACCCAAAAGATGATAATGTGGCAAATCAAAGACGGTAATCTAAGGGTCGACAGCTAGCCGGACGGGCTAGTTTTGCATTGACCTTTCGTAGCCACATTTAACTATCAAAAACAAGGAATCGCATTATGACACGAATACTAGTAAGAGAACTGGCGTCAAAAGTCGGTGAAACGGCTACTGTCAGCGGCTGGTTGCATAAAAAGCGCCTGTTGGGCGGATTGAACTTCATAACTTTGCGCGATCGCAGCGGCATAGTCCAGACTTTGATTGAGAATAAGGGTGAACTCGAGAATTTACGTGGCATGCAAATCGGTACCGTGCTTACCCTTACCGGTACGGTCGCATCCGATGAAAGGGCGCCGGGTGGGGTTGAGCTTCACGATGTAAAAGTTAAGGTTGACGTACCAGTGACCGACGAATCACCTATCGAAATTGATAAGCCGATATCACATAAATCCGAACATCTTGATACGTTGTTTGAAAACAGAGTGTTAAATATCCGCAACCTTCAAGAGCAAAAGATTTTTAAAATACGGGCTGATCTGACCAGGTATATTCGTGATTATCTTATACAAAAAGAATTCGTCGAGATTGATACGCCCAAACTTCTAGCCGAAGCGACTGAAGGCGGTTCCGAGGTTTTCAAGCTTGAATATTTCGGGAAAATCGCCACCCTGGCTCAAAGTCCGCAGTTCTACAAACAGATTATGGTCGGCGCTTTTGAACGTGTTTTTGAAATTGGCCATTCATATAGGGCCGAACCTAGCGCCACAACTCGTCACTTAACCGAACTAACCATGTTGGATATCGAGATGGGCTTTATCGAAAGTCATGATGAGGTGCTGGATTTAGTTGGCGATATGACAAAAACCGTTCTAAGACGAGCCTATGAAGAACATGCCGATGATTTACGCAGCTTGAATGCACCTGAATTGAAGCTAACTGACGAACAAATTCCAAGATTCACGATTGCCGAGATTCATGAAATGTACAGCGCTGCGACCAAGACCGACACGACGCACGAAAAAGATTTAACGCCGGATGAAGAGCGCTGGATTAGTGAATATGCAAAAAAGCAACTCGGGACCGACCTTGTCTATGCCGTAAGGTTTCCGCTTGAGGCTGCTAAATTCTACCACAAACTGGATGTCGATAGTGGGACGGCTGTTTGGGGGGATTTGTTATTCAGGGGCACGGAACTAGCTACCGTACCTTTGCGTGAAAATAATTATGAAAAGATGATCGAGCAAATGAAGCAGGCTGGTCTAGACACTGGTCATGAAGGGTTTAAGTATTACCTACAAGCCTTTAAATACGGCTTACCAGTTCATGGTGGTTGCGGCTTTGGCATCGATCGTCTGACGCAAAAGGTAATCGGGCTTGCCAATGTCAAAGAAGCCTGCTTGTTCCCGCGCGATATTAACCGCTTAACTCCATAGGAGTGAAATGGAAGAATTCGAAAACCAAAACACAAACCAAAAGCTCGAAACGTCGACGCCAAAAGATAAGCGAAGGCATTTTTTGGCAGCCTTTTTTCTAAGCTTTATGTGGGGCGTATTTGGGGTTGATAGGTTTTATTTGGGCAAGATATGGACGGGGCTATTGAAACTTTTGACTTTCGGTGGTTTCGGCATTTGGGCAATCGTCGATTTAACTATGATTATGTCTGGTGGTATGCGGGATCGCCAAGGCAACGAACTGATTGACGCGGCAAAATACAAGAAATTTGCTGCACTTACCGTTCTATTATTCGCACTCGTTCTTGGTGCTGTGATTTTAATCAGCGGCCTAACAATCATATACGCCATCAGCGAGTTTATTAATAACGGTGGTATTGAAAAGTTGATACCTTCGCTTGAAACGCAGATGCCAAGTCTTGATCAATTGAACAACCTGAATGTCAATTCATGAATAAGAAGTGATTTCATTTGACCAAACCAAGCCAGCGTTAGATAATGAGATAGTATGACAATTTTCAAGAAGCTAACGGTGATTAGTCTGTTATCGGCTATTCTTCTAAGCCTTATCTTTATCGCAAGCGCCAGAGCGGTCAGTAGTAACGTGACCGATCAACAGATCCAGCGCATTAGGGAAAACTGTTTGTCGGCCAAGGCGACGCTAAAACAGTTGCATGCCAGCGATGCTTTGCTTAGAGTCAACCGTGGGCAGATTTATGAATCCATTTCAATTAAGTTGATGAGTAAATTCAACGGTCGGGTTGCTAATAATGGTCTTGACAACAGTACGTTTGTTTCAGTTACTAACAGATATAACTTGGCTCTGGATGATTTTAGGAGTCACTATATAAAGTACGAGGAGCATTTGTCGGCCGCTATTGCCGTAGACTGTCTTAAGCAGCCTGTTTCTTTTTATGATGCGGTTTCCGTGGCTAACAGTGACAGGATTAAGGTGCACAGTGATATAACCAAACTAAATCAGGCGATTGACCAGTACCGATCTTCGTTAACTCAGTTTGAAAATAACCTATTGGCCGATAAGGAGTCGAACTAATGGAAGCGAACAAGACGAATAGTATCTATGATGATAGGTCCTTCAAAGACAGGCACAGTTTCCTGCTGTTCATCACGGGATCAATTTTGGTATCGACAGTCATAGTAGTTATTAGTATGACCATGTATAACGGCAGCGGTGCAGCTCAACTTGATCTCAGTCGGCCAGGTTACGTCAGTGTCCGCAGTCAAGCGATTGAAGGAGAAAGCGATTTTCAAAGCTACTCGTCCGTGGGGACCATGGATAAAGAAGCGATTGACAGTTTTAAAAAACTTTTTGACAAGCAATCCAAAAAACTCAAGGCTGTTGACGCCTTTGGCGGTTCTCCGTCACCGCTAAGTCCAGTCTCTTTAGGCATCGATGACCAGACTGCGCTTTAATTTTTATTCTGGTTGATTCGGCCTCTTATCCAACTGTCAATTGATCCAGCTCCCATACATAAGACCAACACGTCGTTATCAAGCGCTTTTTTAATCTCGGCCCAAAGAGTATCGTCCAATTGTGCTATTTGGATATGGTCTTTGTTTGTGATGCTTTTTATCAGATCCTTAGGTTGCAAAATTTCTAAATCAGGGTCTTCACGGGTCAGATAGGTTGGCAACCAGTATATTTTGTCGGCTAGTTCAAATTGGCTGGTGTAAAGATCGCATAGCTTATGCTGGCGGATATTCTGGTGAGGTTGATAAACCAGTATGACATGGTCGGACAGTTCACGCGCCATTTGCAACGTAGCGGCTATTTCGACCGGGTGGTGTCCATAATCGCTATATAGGTTTTCAGTAAGTTTTTCCATCCTTCGGTTGGTGCCCGGGAAGCGCGACAATATTTCATTGGTATCGTCGTCATACCCCAGTTTTTTCAGTCCGGCCTGGACCAAAGTAATATTGCGGCGGTTGTGTTGTCCGGTGACGGATAGGTTATTAATATTCTTGGGATCAAGCATAGTCACGTCAGGTAGGCCGCTAAATAGTTCACCATGCTGATCGTTCCAGGTGATGATCTGTTCACTACCCTTGGCAAATTGGTGAAAGGCATCCAGGTATTCGTAAATAGTCGGATAAGTGTCCGGATGGTCATAATCCACAGAAGTTATAAGGGATATATGCGGCTTGAAATGCAAGAAATTCCGATCAAATTCATCACATTCGTATATGAAATACTCACTTTCTTTATCAAGTTTTCCACTGGGGCCGAATGTTATGGTTGTACCAATTGAATAGCTTATTGGTATTTTTAGTTGTGTCATAACCCAAACTATCATGCCGGTGACGGTAGTTTTACCGTGCGTGCCGGCTATGGCAATTAACTTTAATTTTTTCTCATCCAGAATATAGGTAATCAGCTCGTCGCGCTTGGCTATCTTTATTCCCAGTTCGCGTGCTGTCAAAATTTCGGGGTGGTTGTTCGGTAGAGCCGAGGTGTAAATAAACCAATCAAACGGTTTTTTCTGATGGCACCCCCTTAAATACGCTCCGTCTTGGCTGGAGCTAATGGGAACGCCTCTTTTGTCTAGTTCTTTTGTGATCAAAGTGGTTTCAGGACTCGATCCCGTTACCTCATAGCCTGCATCCAGTGCGATTTCTGCCAATGGTCCAATGCCAACGCCACCAATGCCCGAGAAGTAGATATTCATGAAAACCAGTATACCATTTCATCTTTTAGTTCATGTTATGATGTAATAGAGTAAATGAAAGCAAAATAAACAAAAAGTATGATCAATTCATTTTTATCTAGGGTTTTCCAGCATCGTCATTTTTGGCGTGACGCAACGTTCAGCGAAATCGCCGATCTCTACGCTTCCAGAACTCTTAGGGTTGCCGCGACTCACATTGGAGTGGGTTTTACATCCGTCTTTCTGTACAAAACTGGTTATAACCTGGTATTCATTTTTGGCTTTTGGGCTCTTATCTATCTTGGTAAGGCGTTACTGACTCCGTTGGCAGGATTGGTTGTTTCCAGAATAGGTACGGCGCGCGGTACGCTGATTAGTAATGTAATATATATACCGGCCATGATCGCACTCGGCTTTATGGCCAAATTAGGCATGCCTTCGATTATCACCTTTGCGATTTGCATGGGTATTTCTGGCGCAATATACGAAATTTGTTATTACATGGAGTTCTCAAGAGTAAAAAATCCCGAGCATGCCGGTAAAGAAATTGGCTATATGAACATTCTAGAGAAAATAACCATCACGACCAGCCCGATAATAGGCGGCCTCATCGCGTTTATTTTCGGGTTACCGGTAACTATGTGGATTGCTGGCGTCTTGTTCGTGCTGTCTGCCATACCACTTTTCAAAAAAACCGATAAATCTGATATTCGTCAAAGGGTCAACATCAAAGGCTTTCCATGGAAAATTGCCTTTAGCAGTATGATGGCTTCTTCTTCACTGGGATTTGATATCATTGCGACTTCTATAACTTGGGGGTTATTTATTGTCATATTTATTTTCCCAGACGCTAATAATGACATATATGTCATATTGGGAGTTTTATCGTCGCTAACTATATTAGTTACGATAACTACGTCTGTTTTGTACGGTAAAATAATCGATAACAGTAAGGGCGGAACCTTACTAAAAATCGGTGCCAGCTCAAACTCTCTGGTCCACCTTTTCAGGATATTTTCGCTTACCCCGGCAGGTGCCGTTGGTGTCAATGTTATAAACGAAGCGGCCACAACGGCCCAGAACATGGCTTTCCTTCGTGGGGTTTTTGATATCACCGATATCTCGGGTCATAGAGTCATGTACCTGGTTTTCATTAATATCATGAACAACCTAGGTGCGGTGCTGGCATGTTTAGTTTTCATTATTTGTGAGATGGTGCTAGGTGGTATCTTGGGATTTCAGGCCTTTTTTATCGTCGCGGCCATTATGATATTGGGCGTAAACATAGCGCACTTTCCAATCTACCGCAGGTAACCTTCTCGGTGGTATACTGGTCTTAATAGCATAGGTGGGATTTAACTGGTGTCTGATAAAAAGTTAATCAAAAGAAATTTAAATCGGTTACAGCGCGTAAAAACCTGGCAACTGGTTATCCTTTTCATTCTGGCTTGTTTTATTGCGGCCACCTTCTTGAGGTTAAACAATATAGGCATGGTACAGCGCCGTCAGGCAGTTTATACGGCCGACACCAAGGGGGACGAGAAGGTTATTCGAAATAGGCTTTATGATTTACAGCGATATGTATCATCTCATATGAACACCGACATGGATAGAGGAGTGTTTCTTATCGCTACCTATAATCGTGATAAGCAAGCTTTGATTGCCCAGGCTACTACTGGCAATAACGGCAATATTTATAAAAAGGCCCAAGATGTATGTGCGCCCCAGTTTAGCAGCTGGTCGCCGGCTTACGTTCAGTGTACTGTTAATGAATTAGCTAAATATCCGTCTGGTAATGACTTAAATAGTGCGGTCAATTTGCCACCCGGACCGTATTTGCATGTTTTCGTTTCGCCGCTGTGGTCACCGGATTTTGCCGGCTGGGCAGTGGTCGTTTGTGTAGTAATTTTGATAATGATATTAGCCCGTTTTCTAGGTGTTATTATCTTAAGGATTCTCTTAAGACGGCATTACAAAAATATTTAACCGTTGACACCGAGGACGGTACGATGTACTCTTACTCTTGTATAGTACTAATAGGAGGAATGGGAGTCTTATGGCTTACAAGCACACAAACTCAAAAGGTATTACTTATTATTTGCACAGTACCGACGTAACTCTACGTGGCGGCAAAAAGCAAACTATCTACTTTTTCGCAAAAGTAGAAAAGAATGCTAAGGGCAAACCAGTAGACCTACCAGCAGGCAGCGTCGTTAAAGAAAACCCACGAAACGGTTTTCTAACAGTTTCCAAGAAAAAATAGTCTAAATTAGACTTGCACCATAAGCAAGTTTGGTAGTATAGTATTAACCAAACAAACAGGTGCCAAAATGCCTCCCTTCGGGGAGGCATTTTTGTTATAATTGATATTAAGACAATTAAAATAATATGAAGTTAAACATAGGGGGTTTATGACAATAGTCAAAGTTCGTGACCTAAAAAAACGCTACGGTGACAAGCAGGCCGTAGACGGTGTCAGCTTTTCAGTTAACAAAGGCGAAATTTTCGGTATATTAGGACCCAACGGTGCGGGTAAAACCACAACATTAGAGATGATGGAAACTCTGCGTCCGATTGACGGTGGTACGGTTGAAATTTCCAATATTGATGTTGCCAGGCATCCTCAAGATATAAAATTCTTAATCGGTGTCCAACCGCAATCACCGGCATTTCAGGATAAGACCAAATTAACTGAAGTTATCGACCTGTTCGCTGCGGCATACGGTGAAAAAGTCGATGCCATGCAGTTCTTAAGCGATGTTGGGCTGGAGGATAAGGCTAAAAGTTATGTCGAGGATCTTTCCGGAGGCCAGAAACAGCGTCTTAGTATTACGACAGCGCTGGTACACGGTCCCAAGGTCTTTTTTCTGGACGAGCCAACTACCGGCCTTGATCCTCAGGCGCGCCGTCATTTATGGGATTTAATCAGAGTCGTGCGGGATAGGGGTATCAGTGTGATTATGACAACTCACTATATGGATGAAGCTGAGGTGCTGTGTGATAGGATCGCCATCATGGACGAGGGTAAGATAGTTGCGATTGACAAGCCCAAAAACCTAGTCAGGCAACTTTTAAAGCGTTGTTTCAAGAAAGAACAACATGTCGAACAAGCTAATCTCGAAGACGTATTTATCGATCTTACAGGAAAGGGGCTCCGCGATGCGTAAAGGAACTCAACATCCGTTGTTCACGGTTATCACTTTTGCCAAAATCAATACGCGGCGATTTTTCCGCGATAAGACCGCACTGTTTTTCTCGGTCGGGTTTCCAGTTATATTCTTGCTGGTTTTTGGTAGCCTGAACAGCGGAAATAGCGATGCGTCGTTCAAGGTTGCGATTATAAACAGCTCCAATAGCGTTTTTGCCAAGCAGTTCGTTGGCAACCTGGATAAGGCTTCAGTCCTAAATATTAACAAAGATATTACGACATTGGATGACGCCAAAGACAAAATGAGCCGGTCTGAACTTGACGCTGCCGTAGTTTTGCCAAGCGATTTTGGTGCCGTGCAAAAAGGTAACACCTATCCTTCGGGCAAGGCCGAGGTGGTCTATACGCAAAACAATCAACAATCAGCCACGGCTCTCGGTAGTATATTAGATTCACAGTTCAAATCTATTAACGCTCAGTTCGTTAAGAATGTTACACCTTTTTCAGTGACTACAAAACAAATTAACGAGAACAGCTTGTCAGCCTTTGATTATTCATTTGCCGGTCTCTTAGGCTTTTCCATCATCGGTATGGGTATATTCGGTCCGGTCAACGTCTTCCCAGAACTGAAAAAGATGGGTATTTTGCGTCGCCTATCGACTACGCCGCTTAAAGTCTGGCAGTATTTCCTTTCGACCATGGTAGGTCAAGCGACAATCGGTATCATTAGCCTGGGCGTGATGTTTTTAGTAGCATTTTGGGTTTTTCACCTCAAGGTAGTGGGCAACTGGTTTGAGCTAATACCATTCCTTTTGGGCAGCATAATAATGATCTTAGGGATTGGGCTGGCGCTTGGCGGCTGGGCGAAAAACGAAAGGCAAGTCGCACCACTTGCAAACATCGTGGTATTCCCGATGATGTTCTTGTCCGGAACCTTTTTCCCCAGGTTCTTGATGCCGGAATGGCTGCAGAATGTGTCGTATTTCTTGCCACTTACTCCCGTAATTGACGGGATAAGATTGATTGCCAGTGAAGGCAAGCATTACGTGGATATTTTGCCACAACTCGGCTTAATGGGTATTTGGCTGGTTGTAATTTATGTAATAGCATTCCGCGTCTTCCGCTGGGAGTAGCCACTGTAGATTGACTTATTATTATGCTTATGCTATAATATAAGTATGTCCAACTCCGGTGAAAAACAACTTAGTATGAATCTTGATCAAGTTGATCCCAATCGGGGTAACCCTAATTCCGACGACTCTGATTCTTATCTTGAAGAATTATACAAATTCTTTAAGACCACAAGAGGAAAAGTAGAAACCCGTGCCGAACAAACCGGCGTAAGTGTTTTTACTGTTTTAAGACAGATGGGAGCTACAGAAGAACAGCTTGAGAGGGCTTCTTCTCCTGTTAATGTATCGCCAAGTATGTCAAAGCCGGAAACACCGTCATCCAGCGCGATGCCAGAATCGTTTGAATTGGTCGAAATACCGACATCACCCGTTATTGGTCCAACTGTTGATTTAGGCGAGAGGGCACTGCTATTGACAACGGCGTTTGACGAACTTGATGCTGAAGTCAAACAAGAACAAGACGAAAACAGAAAGCGCTCGCGTTATAACCGTACCGGCAAATCTCGTAGGGTATCAAAAAAGCGCCAGGGCTACAGGGATAGTGCCAGAAAAGCGTTTCACGAAGCGTTTGATGCTAACGGTATGGTAGAGGCGGGTGAGGATCCGGTTGAGGCAAATTATCAAGAGTTGATAAGCTCAAACGACTTTAATAGTCGGTTTTTGGGTGCGGAAAAAGCTCATAAAAGGGACCAATATCGCGACAAGCTAAAGAGACAGATAAAATAGTGTTATTATATGGTTGTATAATCAAAAATTATTAAATGACAGAAAAAGATAAACCCGATCCAAAACATAGTGAAGTGATTAGAGATCCTAATTCGCCTATTAATCAACCCGAACGGACGGATAAAGCCGTTGGACGGTCTGTTGAGACGGAAGGTCCCAATGCAGGGACTCTTATGCCCGAAGCGGCTTGGAGGCATGGTGAATTCATGCAGTCCGATAAACCTGAACATGCGGATTATTATGAATTTGAAGAAGCAATCAGAGCTGCCGTAGGTTTTGGGCCGGAGTTTTTTGCAAATCCGGACATATCTGAGGAAGAGGCCGTCGACAGATTGGTATGGGCCAGGGGCAGGGCCAGAGCAGCCGTTAATCAAGCCAGATTGATTCAGAAGACTGCTGGGCTTGCAGCTGAAGAGGAAGGTGCGACCGCGAACATCGACACTCCGCCTGAACCAGAACCCGAAAAAGCCGACACCGAGGAAGTGAATGAAGAAGCTAGGACAAAAGCTGAAGCGGAGGTAAAAGCCAAAGAAGAAGCAGCCGAAGAAATCGGGTCCAAAATAGAAGAAGCCGAAGTCGAAAAGACAGAAGAGGCAGAATTAAGAGAAAAGGAGTCAAATTTAGAATCAGCTATCAGCGCCGCAGGCAGTGTTGATGAAGTTAAGGCTGCAATCATAGAATTTGATTTACCTATAAGAGGTCCTTATGTTAAATACAGTGTCGAGGCTCTGTGTGCTTTGATTGACAAACTGCAGCAAGAAGGTATTTATTGGGCAAGGTTTATACCTGAAAGATATGGCATCTTGGGCGCTCTAAAAAGAATTTTAGCCCCCAGTATGCCAGCCATTGCTAATTTGCAACTGGAATCGGAGAAACAGGCTGCCCAGGAAGCACAAGCCTCAAAAGAAAAGCAAGAAATTTTTTCAGGTATCGAGAAAGAACCCGTTTATGTGGAGCATGGCGAAGGATGTGTCGGTAACCTGCAACATGCACTTGATAGATTCGCCGACCAGCATCAGGAGTTGCTTGGTGGGATAAAAGGGAAAAGAGTGCTGATCAAGATTAATGCCGTTGATCCATCTAGCCCCGATGCTTGCACCAGCGCCGAAGCACTGAGAGCTACCGTCGAGAACTTACTTCGATACGAACCGGCTGAAATCTGTATCGGCGATCAACCGGCGGGACATCTTATAGAAGACGAACATGGTCAACCGATAGATTCCGAGGAACTATTCAGACGCTTCAAAGAGCAGCTGGGTTATGATTTTTTGGATCAATACCCAACGGTTAGGTTCATTGATTTCAGGTCTGAGCTGTCCGCACCCTCCCGCGTTAGTCCTGATGAGGCCAGGATTTACGACTTATCCGGGTTTGAATCAGTTTTCGTACTTTCTCTGCCAAAGGCTCATGGACAGTTGGGTTTTTCAGGTTGCCGGAAAAATCTGGTCGGCCTACTACCGCAAGACGAGAGGAAAGCTATTTTACACTCAGGGCCAATAGAACAGTGGAAGAAAAGCAATACCGCCGGTATGCGGAAAGTATCCGAGTCTTATACCGCTAGAAATCCTAAAACCGTCTATATATTGGACGGATATCAAACGTTAATGGGTCACGAGCATGATGGTGTGCCGAGAGTAACGGACTACTCGATTGTCAGCATGGATGCGTTCACTACTGATTTGGTGGCGTCATCGACCAGCTTTTCGCCGGATTTGATACGAAAGATAGGCTATTTGCGTGACATTCCGTTCAAACCGCTGAAAAGTAAAATCGAAGGGGGCATCCCCGTATCGGCGGACAAGTCATTCAATGAAAGCAGACTAGTGGCTGCACGCCTAAGGCACGATGAACGCGGAACACTAGTGTTTAGCCATGAGACCGTGATTGATCCCGAAATCGATGAAATCACGGTAAAACCGATAGAGGAAGTAATCGAAAGGGCTAGAAGTGTCGAGGACATTTCAGATATAGATTCAGTCCTTGAAAAGCTGGGTAAAGTCGGTTCCGACAGGGCAATTGCTTGCTTGCTTAGGATCGCCGACATGACCGACAACTTAGGGCTGCTAGGTGATATATATTGCTATATTGAGGTTCCGGTTAAATCATCAAGAGGCTTGAAGGACTCGGATGAAGCCCCAAGTGCCAAAACTGGTGATGAATTAGTAGACGGGTTTTATGAGCTTCGCAAGAAGGTCATGGGTCATTAATTGGCCTCTACCCATTTCATACCAAAACCACAAATAACAGATGAAATTCGTGAAAATGTTATGATAGTAAGAGAGGAGATAATTTATGACTTCAATTAAGTGGAATGACAACTACAAGATAGGCATCAAATCAATCGACAAGCAACACAAACATTTCGTAGGTCTTCTGAATACTTTATATGAGTACATTGAATCAAGACACACTGAAAAAATACCGGAAATCATTGACGAGCTAACTTCTTATGCCGAACAGCATTTCAAATTAGAGGAAGAGTATTTCAAGAAATACAATTACGAGGGCGCGGACATACACACGGCTGCTCATAATGAACTGCGAGCGAAAATCAAAGAGTTTCATGACAAGCATGAGGACCCGAAAACATTAGCATTCGACTTGTTGTACTTTATGGAGAAATGGCTGCTAGTACATTTCAGGGGCATGGACAAGAAATACGTTCAATCCTTCAAGGAACACGGACTGAAATAAATAATCACCCGACGAATTGGGCGACTATCTATTGGTGGGGGCGGCTGGAATCGAACCAGCTACCAAAACGTTATGAGCGTCCTGCTCTAACCGATGAGCTACGCCCCCGCGTCGAAATGGACTAACGATGCTTCTACGCCGCTGTAAACAGCAACGATCTTCGCATCACCGTCATTTCTCCTTTCAATAAAACAAACAGCCTAGAGACTTGGTTTGTTTTATTGTATGTGGACATTATAGCTTATTTCACTCTGTTGGGCTATATCCTTCTGTTATAATCATTAACATAAACAATATGAAAAAAATAAACATCCGTAAAGTAATCTATAAAATCAGACACGATTATATCAATCTGAATAATGCGGTTATTTTGGTTGCTATGGTTATTGCTGCCAACTGGGTCTGGGGAGCATTGCAGATGATGCAGCGCAACTTTACGTTGCAAAAAGAGTTGGATGACAAATCGCGCCAACTGATAGTCGCGCAACTGGACGTCGAAAATGCCAAATTACAGCAAAGGTATTATCAGACGGATGAGTACAAAGAGTTGGCTGTACGTCAGCGTCTTGGCCTTGGAACGCCAGGTGAAAAGTTATTAGTATTACCGCCGAATTCCGAAACAGTGAAAAAGGCTGACAAGCTATACCAGACGAAAAAGACCGTTACTGTAGTGAAAACCAGTAATTTTAACCAATGGGTCGATTTTTTGTCAGGTGAAAACAGCCAAAATATATCCAAATAGACGGGTTGCAAAAAACCCTTACATCTGTTAATCTAGTATACGCATCGCGGGGTGGAGCAGTGGTCAGCTCGGTTGGCTCATAACCAACAGGTCGCAGGTTCAAATCCTGCCCCCGCAACCAAGAAATATCCCTCACCGAAAGGTGGGGGTTATTTTTTGGTTATGGCAGATTCAAACCTGCGACCGCGCCAGTTTACTGGCGCATGGTCGCTGGGTCGCGTAGTGAATGAAATGAAAAAGTGTTTACATTTTTTCATGAATGAACGGAGGAGCGAAGTGAAACGGAGCGATAATCCTGCCCCCGCAACCAAATAAGGAACCTATCGAAAGATAGGTTTTTTATTTGGTTTTTCTCAAATATATCATCACGATTATTATGGATACGACAGCTACTATTGCTATTATGTTAATCCACACCCAATAATTGGATAGAGGACTAATCCTTCCTGAACAACTAAACAATTCTACTTCTCCGATTGGAATAGCGCATTTGGTATTGTAATGCGAATAAAATGCCAAGTAAGTGGAGGGAAGTGACAACAACCAAATAAATACCCAGATCACCATCAGGACTATCATTGAGGTACTAGATTTTTTCCTCATTATCATCTTGCCTTTAAACCAACTTTGAAGCCGCTACTTTGATGGCTTCACTCCACGATAAGAACGCGTGCGGGGTTTCAGCGATTTGATAAGCACTCAGACCGTGTTTTACTGCGATAGACAGCTCGTGTATTATTTCAGCGGCGTGCGGAGCGACGACCGTTCCGCCTAGAATCACACCTTTTTTATCGGTGATGATTTTAACGAAACCATCACGGAAATCTGACGTATTACTGCGGGCGATTATACTAAGCGGTGCCATCGCTTTGTTGATGGCTAAATCGCGCTTGATGCAGTCATATTCCGACAGGCCGACGGTAGCGATACCGGGATAGGTGAATATTACCTCTGTTAAGCAACTATAGTCAGGTGAGGCTTTAGTCTTTTCGAACATATTATTAGCCGCAATTTGACTTTCCATCAGGGCAGTATGGGTATGGCTGTTTTTACCTAAAACTTCGCCGGCAGCATAAATATGTCTGACATTGGTCTGCAAGTGACTATTTACCTTGATTCCACCAGTGTTATATTTGATGCCGGCATTATCCAAACCAAAATCAACCTGCGGTTCGCGACCAATAGCAACCAGGACTTCATCGACACGAATCGATTTTTCGGTACCGGCATGGGTTACGATAACACGCTTGATTAAACCGTCCCTCTCGACTGACACAACCTTTGAGTGTGCCATGATGGTGATGCCTTTTTGCTCGCTGAGAACTCGGCCCATCAAATCACTGACCTCACTGTCTAATCCGGGTAGTATATGAGAGGCTTGTTCAACGATATAAACTTTGGTACCGAATATTGCCATCAGCTGAGCGATTTCAACCGCCGTCTCGCCGCCACCTATGATCAATAGGCTTTTTGGCGGACGAATGGCTTCTAAAATTGTATGCGGGGTTAAATATTTGACAGTATCAAGCCCCGGAATTTCCGGAACAACCCATCTTGCGCCCGATGCGATTAGGAAATAGTTTGCCGACAAGTGTCTGCGGTTAACACTGACCTCATTTGGTGTTAGAAAGTGGGCGAGGCCACTGTAGGTGTCAATCCCTTGGTTTTCATAATATTTTCGGTTTCCGCCGGCTCCAGTACGCTTGACGGCCAAATCTTTCCAGGCGCGAATTGAAGGGTAATTGTAGCCCAATGTCGATGAGCGCAAACCGAATCTGGAACCATGGCGGGCTTCGTCATACAAATTAGCAGCATGAAGTAGTGATTTTAGGGGAATATCGCTCCAATTTGGTGATTCGCCGCCGAATGTTCCCGATTCGACAATCGCGACTCTCTTGCCTTGTTTTGCTGCGATAGTTGCTGCCGCGCTGCCACCTGCTCCGCTGCCAATTACGATAAGATCATAGTCAAATTCATATTTTTTTGCCATAGTCTATCCCCTCCCCAATTAAATTGTAATCCGATTCTGTTCATATAAATAGGCTGCCTCGGGGTGATGCACCTTTAAGTGCTTGGTCGTGATAATCCGGATATCCTGGCTGGTTACTTCGGGATGATTTTCAAGCCATGCTATAACGGAGTCGCAAACGGCGTGAGCGATTGCCTCGGCTTGACCCTCGGGGGCACGTACGCTTAAACAAGCAGCGACTATGCTGGCGTGAAGTTTCTCGCGCTGAAACTTTTCAGGTTGGCGCCTGCCGCCGCTTTTAATGACATCCACCGCCAAAGTCATATCACTTGAACCCTATAAGGCTGCCTAAAATTTCGGTTGCGTAAACGAAAAAGGCCAGCACGATTAGCCCCGCGCCTGCCGCGAATTGCAAAAAGTATTTATTTGATTCACGCCATTTTTGGATTGCACCCAGACTATGGCCGCTGCCGACCAAAACCCAGATTATTATAAGCGAAAGTAGGGAAATAAAGGTATAAATTACGATTCCGGTTAGTTGCCAAACCGGAGGGAGTTGAGCTAATACCAGGGCTGCAATAAGTATAGGGGCAATAATCAAAAGGATTTCGCCGATGACACTGGTAAGCCCTAAACCAAAAGCCTCAACCGAGAGTCTGGTGGATTTGGTGCGCTTGTTTAAATATTCTGTCACGCCATTAGGGACCCAAAGTACAGTACCTTTCTGATGCCGGTAATAGAATAGCCAGATCGATATGGCAACACCTACTAGCAGTCCGCAGGCGCCTGCCCATACGATTTGAGGGGCGTTAATGCCGAAAAGATCGATTGAAAGCAGTGCGAAGGAAGCTAAAAGTAATATGGTCATAACGCCAGCCCCCAATAGAAAACCAGTGGTTAATTTGAACAGTTTGGCCTGCGATCGCTTGGCGCCAATTACATGCCCGCTAAGGAGTGTTAAAACGCTGACGCTTAATTGAAAACTGGCGTGCACCAAAGCGGCCAGTGATACGATTGCGAGAGAGCTGGGGATATCCATATTTTTATTTTTACCATTCCTCACTCTAATTTATACCATAACCACCACTATAACGTCAAAGATTAGCATAAACATTACAAAAAGGTATTGCTTTTTTTAACGTTTTATGCTTAAATAGACTTACGAAATAATAAAAACAAAAAAAGGAAAGCATAGATATGGATACACAGTCTGGGATAGAGCTCGTAACCAAAAGCGACCTACTAGAACTGGCTACGTGGGACAGGCCGCGTAACAGAGAACAGCTGCTGGGGTTTATCGCCCGTCGCGAAGCCGCCATAGCCGATCTGGATGTAGATAACGAATGAGTTACGGTAGCTGGTAATTAGAACGTCTTGATTATTTTTCGGACAAAATAGCCCTCGGCATCATTTGCCGGGCTATTTTTATGCAATAACCAGACTAAACCATGTAAGGCTTGTGTATATCGTAATAAAAAACATATAATAAGCGTGAGTATAATATTTAAAATAAATATTTTATCGAAATTAAATATCCATGGTAAATCAGATATTTGCAGAAATTAGCTTGTTGATTTTCATAGCGGCAGTCGTGTCCGTCGTGATGAGGTTATTAAGGCAGCCTCTGATAATTGGCTATATTTTGACAGGTATAATCGTCGGGCCGGCTATTTTAAATTTGATCAACGAGCCGCAACCTATCGAAATCCTTGGTAAATTCGGTATTGTTTTGCTGTTGTTTATCATCGGCCTGGAATTGAATGTAAATACCATTAAAAAACTTAGTAGAGCATCATTAATAACAGGTTTAGGCCAGGTAATATTATCAACGGTTATAGTATTTTTTACTGCAAGAGGTTTTGGATTTGACCAATTACCTTCTTTGTATATAGCGCTGGGTCTATCCCTTAGTTCAACGATTGTCATTCTAAAATTGTTCTCTGATAGCAAAGAACAACACAGGCTTCACGGTAGGATTGCCATAGGTGTTTTGTTGGTTCAGGATGTCATAGCCACGTTTGCGTTGCTTATAGCCGGGACATCAACGAATGGGGCTATGGATTGGGCGGATATATTGTGGTTATTAATAAAAGGCTTGACCTTAGTGGTCTTATTAATGTTGTTTTCAAAGTTTATCATCAGACCATCGGTGTCGTTTTTTGAACGTTCTCAAGAACTTTTATTTCTATCAACCATAGCTTGGGGGCTGGGTGTTGCGGCGATGTTCCTATTGTTCGGATTTTCGCTTGAGGTCGGGGCACTGTTTGCGGGTGTCGCTATCGCCTCAATGCCCTATGCTAGAGACGTCAGCTCCAGACTAAGACCGCTGCGTGACTTTTTTGTAGTAGTGTTCTTTATTTCGCTTGGGGCCGGGTTAGAAATCAAGAATACCGGTGCCGTGTGGCTGCCGGTTATGATTCTAAGTGGTTTTGTAATTATTTTTAAACCGCTTATCATTATGTCAATTTTGGGCATTCTAGGATATAAAAAGAAAACCTCATTCAAAGCCGCAATATCAATGGGCCAGGTTAGTGAATTTTCATTAATACTAGTTTTAATAGGGTTATCTTTGGGGCAACTTCCTCAGGAGGTAGTAACTTTAGTCACGATGGTGGCACTGATTACATTTGCGGCTTCTTCATACCAGATTATTTATTCGGACAAACTATATAAAATATTTGAAAAATACCTGTCGTTATTCGAGAAGGGAAAAGTGAATCAGAATGTCATGCATGATGAAAAGCATGACGCGGTCATCTTTGGTTATAAAAAGGGCGGTTTGGAATTCGTGCGGGCTTTTACAAAGATGAATATTAAATACTTAGTGGTTGATCATGATCCGGGCGCGATAGACGAAATGTCCAGGCATGGATATGACTATATGTATGGTGATGCGACAAGTTTTGATTTGTTGGAAGAAATTAATTTTTCCAAAGTAAAATCCGTCATATCAACTATAACCGACCAGGATACTACCGAGTTTTTGGTCGGCAGTGTGTTTAAAATGAACCCGCGAATCTTGATAATCTGTAGTGCCGACTCGGCCTCGGCGGCTGCTAAGCTGTACGACATGGGGGCAACATATGTTATGATGCCGCATACGATCGGGACCGAAAAAATCAGTAATTTCATCGCTAGACATGGACTTAAAAAGAGTGAATTCAAGGATTATCGCGAAAAGCATTTGACGTATATTTCAAATTCGAACGAAAGTCCACCCAAAGAAGTTCCTAGAAAAATAGGGCACACGGTTATTAATAAGATGTCAGACATCGTCGGATTAAATAAGAATAAAAAATAATTTATCAGGTTGGTTGGGACTGTATGAAATGTCCCTGATTATCCATTACCCAAGCACTGTCAGGATATCCGCGCTGGGATACTATTTTGCCTGGTTCAATTACTTCGATATCATCTTGTCCCGGCCCAATGACAGGAAAAGCATCAGCTATCGGCATATCTATTAGGTGAAGAGCGGCGGGCAGAACGTGCCTGGTTCTGACGTGCGGTTTATGCGACGAAGTTCTAAGGGTAAAATGCCTAAAGCCGTATTCTACGCACAAATCCTTTAACATAGGATCATATAATCTGTCTGCTTGACCTTTTGATCCTCGCTTGCCCGTAACTTGTGTATCATTCCAGGCAGCTAGTTCGTCTTTATAGAACCCCCAAACAGCTTCTCGCTGGGGCTTGTCGATGCCTATTTTCCAAGTTTTGGCAGACAGGCTTTTATGGTTGTACCAAACCGTATCAACGAAACTACCACCGTATCTGAAGTCGAACTGATAAGCATTTTCAAAATTCTTTATCTTGCCTATTTTGTTAACCCCATAAAGCCTTAGTGCTCGTCCGGCCAGGTCGATTTGCAGCTTTTGTATGTCTTTGTGCCTTTCGTTGGTCGATCTGTGTTCCGGCGTCATTGCCAGATTATCGATCGTCTGTTCCAATTTGATGGTTTCGGGGTCTTCGGCAAAGCTTTGCCACCACTCGATGGGCAAAGTTAATTGGTCGCTCGGCTGCCGGCCGGTAAATCTCTCTGACATTTGTTTTTAGTATGCTTATCTAACGGCGAGGACGCAAGCACAAGCAAAACGGTTTGGTAAATGGTATTATATGGAACATGAGCCAAGAATTTGAAAACATAAAGAACGGGATATTGAGTTACCGCGAAAGTTCAGAAAAAAGAAAGGTACAGACCGAGCAGTTGGCCCAGCAAAGCACGACTGAGGATAGAAAAATATTAATGGACTCCGGCGTCAAGTCGGTATTTGAAGAAATCAGGGACAGCGGACTGGTAACGCTGCGTCCAGGCAGTAACGAAGGGATAGGACGCATAAAAAAATTTCTTAGTTTAAAGAAAAAGAAACATACTTTCGTGCCGGCACAGGTAATTGACAGCTATTACTATATATCGCTTCGCTTTGACGAATTCAAGAATACCTCAAGTGAAATCAGGATCGCCGCAATTGACGGCAGATTGAATATTGCACACGGATATAACCGAGTGGATTTTACGGTGATTCCGGATGGCGGCTTGGCTGACGCTATTGTCGAAGGGTTGAAGAATCCCTTGCAGGTGAGGGAAGGATTCTAGAGGCAGCGACAAGGATATCTGTAAACATTTTCCGCTCATTTGTGAATCGGATTATGCTACAATGACATTTATGTCACGACCTCGGAATATATCTGGCAAAATAATTATTCCTAACGGTGTTTATCCCGAAAAGCACGAACTTGAAACAGCTAACGTCTTTACAAAACTTGGGAAAGACGTCGAGTTTTTAGCTCCTTCTCAAACAAAGCGATCAAGGATGCCTGATGTTGTAATAGATGGTGTTATTTGGGAAGTTAAATCTCCGACGGGCAAGAGTAAGTATACGATCCAAAATCAATTCAAACGTGCGGCAAGACAATCACAGAATTTAATTTTAGATGCCAGACGTCTAAAATTAAATAGTTTATATATCAAAGAGGAAGTAATAAAACAGGTATCTTTACGTAGAAGTATAAAAAGACTAAAACTGATTCCAAAAAGCGGTCAAATTATTGACATTGACAAGTGATTTTGGTATTATTTATGTATGAACACGGGCAGTCTTGAAATGGACAGCCCGTGTTTTTTGGTAGCAGCGACAAGGATATCTGTAAACATTTTCCGCTCATTCACGAAAAAATGTTTCGCCGGACGGCGAACACTTTTTCGTTTCAATCGCTGCACGAACTTGTGACTTATCGCCGTTTTACGGCGAGTCACAAGTTCAACTCAAACACATTACCAAAAACAAAACCCCATCTGTCGATGAGGTGTTATTTTTGGTAGCAGCGACAAGGATTGAACTTGTGACCTCAGGCTTATGAGTCCTGCGCTCTAACCGACTGAGCTACGCTGCCGCAAGGATGATTGTAGCAAGAAATAACCTGTTTTTCCAGGGTGGCGTGGCTAATCTTTTACACCAAGAGCGGCAATCAAAATTTTCGTAAAATCGGTTGCTTGCTGCTTGAAGGTATCGTCAGCTTTTTTTATCGCATCATTCCGGGTAGTTGCAAGTTGCTTTATTTTGGCGGTGGTAGTGACCTTGATTTTCGACAATGCATTTTTTAAGGTTTCGCGCGCGGTTTTGACTGAAGCTTTTAAGGCTGGCATATCCGTTTCTTTATCACATGAATTCACGACAGTTGCAAAGGCATTTTCAACCGCTTTTTGATAAGTTGTAGTAGCAGCGGCTATATTTTTTTGTTGATTCGTAAGGGCAGTGCCTAAAGCGCTACGATATTGCGTCCTTGCGCCATCAACGCTGAACTCTCTATTTTTCCTTGCCAGTAGCATGTTAGTTTTGTATGTTGCCAAAGCCTGTTTTTGCGCTTTAGTCCAGCCAGCTTTTTCTTCTAGTTTCTTTAATTTCTCTTCGAATCGGGTTTTTGCGTTAGAACGAGAGGCTTTGACCTTTTTATCAATATTTGTTTTGTCGTTTGCAATTTTCTTTATACGATTGGATGAGCCCGTGTTCATCTTTAACAAATTTGCAGCCAAATTATCGCGTCCTTTGCTGCGCAGCGATATCACGTGCGAGCATCTTTCCGGAGTGATATCCGAATCGGTTTTTGTTACGGCTGATACCGGTGATATCGTTAGCGATACCAGCACAAAGCTTGTGATACCAATGACTAAAGCTCTACTTGAGACCGTTTTCATCTACGCTATCTCCTACATTACTGGCATCATCATTGGCATCGTTAGCCAAGTTATTATCATCGGTTTTTGTCACGGTTGATTCGCCGGATATGTCGTCTAGTAATATTCTTGTGATAGAGCCGACTGTCGAATTATCGGTCTTACTTGTGCTGTCTTTGTCGTTATTTGCTGTTGTTTTTCCGTTGTTGTATATGAAATAAGCGACCGATACACCTATGATGATTGCAAGAATCAGCCCGCCTATAATGTATGGTAACTTATTTTTTGAAGGTTTTTGACTCTGGACAGTTATTGGTGGGCGCGTCGGCTCGGCTGGTGGTATTTGCGATTCGGGCGTAGGCTTGGGTAGTTGCCCTTGATCGTTAATGTTATTTGGTCCCATATATAAAATACCGATTATGTTTATTATTCACTGACAATTATTGCACCATTGACGCTAAGTGTAAATATCAGGTGTATAATAGGTATATACCACGTGATACACACTGTTCTTCGTAACCTTGGTGAAGAAGAATAAGCGTCCCTCGCGCAGGACCTCATTATTTAGTTGTCTTCGGAGCTTTGGCTAAAGAAACGGGCTAAAATAACGGGCAACAACATCTAATAAATCGTTTCCTGACTATATTTAGGAGATTTTAATGATGGATGATGAACTTTTCTTGAATGAGCGGGTTAAGGTGTTGGCGGCTTTTGGCGAAGGGCTGAATCCGTGTCGGCCACTTAGGTTTAAGCGCCCGAATGGACGGGAATATAATGTGACCGAAATAGGTTTACGACACCCCAGCGTCAAGGGCAAGCGAACGGTGCATGTGTTTGATGTGACTGACGGGGCGGCAGACTACAGATTGGAATTTGATGCCGAGCGTTTGACTTGGCACTTGACGCGCGAGGCTGATCACAATGCGTGATTATGCGGGTTTCGCCCATAAGAAATTCTGCGAGAACGGCTTCGCGCCGCGCTTCACAGAGGGCCCCGACGCCTCGTTCAGCTCGGGCTGCAGATGTTCACTCAGAGTTTCTTATGAACGAAACCTAGGGTGGCTATTATGAAAAATCAACGTTATACTACCGAGTCACCACTTATAATGCATGTTGACCTGAACTCGGCTTTTGCAAGTATCGAGCAACAGTCCAGACCACTTCTGCGCGGTAAACCGGTCGCAATTGTCAATCGGCGAGTCAAAAATACTAGCATTGTGGCTGCTAGTTACGAAGCTAAGGATTTAGGAGTGAAAGTAGGTATGAAGTTTGACGAGGCTGCCAGATTGGCGCCTGGTTTAATTGCCATTGAAAGCGATCCGCCAAAATACCGGTTTGTCTATAAAAAACTTCTGAACATATTGAACTCGTATTCGCCAAACGTTGTCATGAAAAGTATCGACGAGGGTGTAATAGATTTTCATAACGTACCCATAGAAAAGCCGCTGGTCGAAATCGGCCATGAAATCAAGAAACGCTTACGCGAAGAGATTGGGTGTGCAATGCGTTGCAATATTGGCATAGCGCCAAATCGTTTCCTGGCAAAAACAGCAGCTGGCCTGCATAAACCCGATGGGCTGGATATGGTTACCGCTGATAACTTAAGGGACGTTTATAAGACTATGAAATTGACGGATTTAACCGGTATTGCCAAACACTTGAAAAAACGTCTGAATTCGGTAGGCATTTTTAATCCTTTGGGGTTTCTGGATGCCGATATGGTGTCGCTTGAGAAAGTGGTTTTTAAAAGCATTGACGGGCGCAAATGGTACGCCAGGTTGCGTGGGTACGAGGTCGACAACAGGGAATCCGATGTCCATACCGTTGGTCGGCAGTATGTACTGGAAAATCGCAACCTAACACAAAAACAGATTGCTGCCAGGTTACATCATCTTTGCGAATCGGTTGGATTTAGATTGAGGTCTCAAGACAAAGTCGCCCGCGGTGTTCATATCTATATCAGAACGCTTCATCATAAATACTGGCACACTTGCCATATGAGCCCGATGCCTTTTTATAGCGACAAAACCATTAATACTATTGCTCAGAAGCTATTTATGAGTGCGCCCGCATCGGTAAAAGAAATCGGCGTCAGGTGCTATGGCCTTTCAAACGATGATGATAAACAACTGAGTTTATTTAGCGATGAAGTGGTTCGCGAGCACTATTTAGTGAGTGCGATTGACACCATCAACAAACGCTTCGGTGACAGGACTATACACTCAGCCGACACACTAAAAACCGGCGGGTTCATAAAAACTAAAATCCCATTCGGCAGTACCAGATATTTATAAGAGTATAATAAACTTCATGAATAAAACCGTCATCATGTTTTTTACGGTTATTTTAGGTCTAGTCGGTGGCTATTTACCGACGTTTTTCGGCGACAGTATTTTTGGGCTTTGGAGTATTACGTGCGGTTTTGTCGGCGGTATCTTTGGGATTTGGCTGGGTGTTGTCATATCGAAAAGGTTTTTCTAAATGGCAAAAGCTAAATACATATTGGCTGTTAGCGGCGGGGTGGATTCGGTGGTTTTATTAGATATGCTGGTAAATAATACTCTTCCCATTTCCCATTCGCCGTACGGCGAACCATTTCCCAATCCCCAATTTATCGTGGCGCATTTTGACCACGGTATTCGGGAAAACTCACACAAAGACGCTGAGTTTGTTGAAAATCTGGCTAAGAAATATGGACTGTTGTTTATTTCAAAGCGTGAGGAGCTGGGTAAGAATGCCAGTGAAGAAAAGGCCCGCGACCAGCGGTATGCTTTTCTGCGTTCGGTTGCTAAAGAACACGACGCGAAGTTGGTTACAGCTCATCATGCCGATGATGTTATTGAATCGATTGCTATTAATTTGTCGCGTGGTACCGGCTGGAGGGGGCTTGCGGTTTTGGACTCTGACGTGATTAGGCCTCTAACTGATATGAATAAGGTTGAAATCGTTGAATATGCGAAAAAAAGTGCACTGAAGTGGTGCGAGGATGTCACCAACGAGACCGACGCATATTTACGCAACCGAATGCGTCGTAAATTAGCCGAACTTGACGAAGATATCAAGAGGCAACTGCTGGCCCTATGGGCAGCTCAAAAGGAAGTCAAAGCGAAAATTGAAAGTGAGTCGTCAAAACTGGTCGGCAGTGGGCCAAAATACAGCCGGTATTTCTTCACGCATGTGGACGATAGGGCAGGTTCAGAGCTGTTAAGGCATATTACGACCTGGCATTTGACCCGACCGCAAAGGTTGAAAGCCTTGCATGCGATAAAAACATATATACCCGGGAAAACGTACCTGGCCGGCATGAACGTGAAAATCAGTTTCACCTCTCGTAATTTTACGGTTGAACTGATAAAATAAATTAGAGACCAAGAAGTAGAAACACTTACCGTGAAAGGACTTAAAATTTTTCTATGGCAATGAAAATACCGGGAATGAATAACAGAAAACCAAGCGAAATTGTTCGCCTGGGCTTGTTTTGGATGATCGTAATAATTGCAATCATAGTCGGTGCGGCTTTCTTAACCCCGCACGACAATCTGAAGGAAGTTCCAATTTCGAATGTAATCAAAGAAGCTAATGCCGGCAATATATCTAAAATCGAAATCCAAGGCGATGACGTTACCGTAACGCCGAAGGGTAGTAAAGAACCGACTCAGAAATCAGTCAAGCAATCCGACAGTAGTATCCAGCAGCAGGGGCTTAAAGAAAACGCACCAGTCGATATAACGATTTTACCGGTTTCAACGACCAGCAGCACGCTTTGGAGCTTGGCAACCATAATCGTTCCGGTTATTTTGATTGCGGCCTTTTTCATGTTTATGATGCGACAGGCACAGGGACAGAACAATCAGGCGTTAGGGTTTGGTAAATCTAAGGCGAAACTGTACGGGTTAGACAAAGAGCGGGCGGTGTTTGACGATATTGCCGGCAATGATGCCGCCAAACAAGATTTGAAGGAAGTGGTAGATTTTTTGAAGCATCCGAAAAAGTATGAATCACTTGGAGCCAAAATCCCCAGGGGCGTACTGCTGGTTGGGAATCCAGGTACAGGTAAGACCTTGCTGGCCAGGGCCGTAGCCGGCGAAGCCAATGTACCTTTCTTTTCGATTTCCGGTTCGGAATTCGTCGAAATGTTTGTCGGTGTTGGTGCTTCGCGAGTTAGGGACTTGTTCACCAAAGCCAAAAAAAATGCTCCAGCCATTATATTTATCGACGAAATTGATGCTGTGGGGCGCAGACGAGGCAGCGGTATGGGTGGCGGACATGATGAGCGCGAGCAGACCCTGAACCAAATCTTGGTTGAAATGGATGGTTTTGAGACCGGGGCGAACGTAATCGTATTAGCTGCGACCAACCGAGCCGACGTGCTGGACCCGGCGTTACTAAGGCCTGGTCGTTTTGATAGGAGAGTCGAAATCACCTTGCCTGAGCGCAAAGACCGGGAAGCTATTTTAAAAGTACACTTCAAGAACAAACCATCCGACGCTTCAGTCGACATCAACTCGCTGGCTGCAAAAACCGCAGGTACGTCCGGTGCAGACCTGGCAAATATTGCCAACGAGGCAGCTATTGTCGCGGCTGGGCGAAATGCTAAGAAAATCAGCAACGATGACTTGACCGAGGCGTTTGAAAAGATCGCGATCGGGCCTGAACACAAGACCAAGGTTATGAGCGACCAGGAAAAAGAGATGACGTCTTATCACGAGGCTGGGCACGCTTTGGTCGGTCATTTGTTACTTGACAGTGATCCGGTTCACAAAGTTACTATTATTCCACGTGGCGCGACTGGCGGGGTTACCTGGTTCTTGCCGCCCGAGGACAAAATGCATACCAGTATCGTAGAGTTCAAAGATATCTTGGCGAGGGCGCTTGGCGGAAGAATAGCCGAAAAGTTGATTTATGGTGAAGACCGCGTAACTACCGGTGCCGGTGCAGATTTACGCATGGCAAATAAAATTGCCAGGGATATGGTCGTTGAACAGGGGATGGGAACGAAACTTCGTAATCAAGTATTCCACGAGGATGCCGGTGGTATAATGTTCGAACGCATTACTCACGAAAGACCGTACAGTGAAGAAACTGCTAAAGAGATAGACAGTGAAGTTGCTGGTTTAATTAAAGAAGCCGCCAAGCGTGCCGAAATTGTGATTTCCAAAAACCGTGCCAGCCTTGATAAATTATCAAAGGCCTTACTGGCAGAAGAAACCATAGAAGAAGAAAAAGTTGCCGAAATATTAAAAGGTGCTATTCTACCGAAGGAGGCTAAGCTTTACTAGGTCTGGCGGTCAACAGAAAAATGGTAACATTCAAAAGCACAGTAGCTCGGGCAAATATGAAATTACCCATCAAGTGGGCTGCTACCCTGTTGGCTGGGTCAGCGCTTTTATCAAGCGTACTGGGATTGCTGCGCGACCGCTTGTTAAACGGGCTGTACTATAGCACTTATCCACAGGGTATCGATGCCTATACGGTCGCCTTTTTGATACCGGATTTCATGTTTTATATACTCGTGTCTGGTACGTTAAGTGTTTCGTTCATACCAGTATTTAACCAGCGCTTGGCGGATAATAATAAAAAGTCGGCCTGGGAACTTTCGACAAGCATCGTTAACCTAATGGCGTTTGTAACCTTGATTACCAGTGTTCTTATTATCATCTTTGCCGATCCATTGGTAAGGTATGTGGTTGGCCCTGGACTGGACGAATCCAGCCGGGCTCTTGCGATCAGCATGATGCGCGTTATCGCTATTAACCCGTTCCTGTTTGCAATTTCTGCGGTCGTGACCAGTATGCAGCAAGCGGTTGGGCGTTTCGTATTCTTTGCTCTTGCCCCGACAGTTTACAATATCGGTATTATTATTGGCACCACGGTATTTACTAATGGTATTAATCTGTTTGGTTGGCAAGTCTTTGAGGGTGGTATCATGGGTGTCGCACTGGGCGTTGCCTTAGGCTCGGTTTTGCAGCTACTGATCAGTTGCATAGGGCTTTTGGGGATGGGATTTGACTATCGTTTCAAGATATTCTGGCGCAACAAAGGTTTTCGCAAAGTTTTGAGGCTGCTTCCGCCAAGGTCATTGAACCAGGGTATCAATTACGTTAATAATATAGTAGAAACAAATCTGGCATCACGTATGGCGGCCGGTTCGGTCCGAGCCTATCAACAAGCGTCAAACCTATCATATGTGCCAACCAGCCTAATTGGGGTGGCTATCGGTACGGCGGCGTTTCCGAAAATGACCGAAAGGTTGGGGCAGGGAAGGCCTGACTTATTCAGAAAAGAGCTTCAGGCTATTTTGCGCGTCATCGTATGGCTGAGTTTACCGGTGACAGTTGTGGCGTTTTTCGGTCGTGGCTATTTGATTAATTTTATCAAGAACGGTGGTGATGTGCTGATGTCGGGACTCCTGGGCATTCTAGCAATCTCGATCTTATTCAGCTCCATTTATCAGATTGCGGCGCGTAGTTTTTATGCTCAACAAGACACTAAGACGCCACTTTACATATCATTCATCGCAATCGCGTTGAATATAATTCTGGCGGTTTGGTTTACTATGGGGCTTAATATGGGGGTTTATGGTTTGGCTTGGGCGGCTTCGCTAGTCTCAATAGTTCAGGTGCTTATTTTATTATTTATGATGACAAGGCACATAAAAAGGCTCTTTGACTACGCTTTCGTGCACGCAATTACACGAATGTTTGGCGCAACGGGCATTATGGCAATAATATCGTACATCTTTTTTATGATGTTCCCGCTTAGGGCGACCGACCAAAGTTTCTTTTCAAGCTTTCCAAGGTTCCTTTTCATAGTCATAATCAGCCTTGCATCTTATGTCGTACTTAGTTGGATGTTTAAGTTAGAGGAAGTCAAACCAATCATTACAAAGTTCAAGAGTGTCTTATTCGGTGGTGTCGGCAGGGTATGACGCTAGATAAAATTCGAAATTTTTGCATAATTGCCCATATTGATCATGGTAAGTCAACTCTTGCGGACAGAATGTTAGAGCTGACCGGTACGGTCGAGAAACGCGATATGAAATCGCAGTTGCTAGACAGTATGGACTTAGAGCGAGAAAAGGGGATAACCATCAAACTTGCCCCAGTCAGAATGAAATACAAGGGCTATGATTTAAACTTGATTGACACTCCGGGCCATGTTGACTTCAGTTATGAGGTCAGTCGGTCGCTGCAGGCCTGTGAGGGGGCGGTGTTGGTAGTTGATGCCACTCAGGGTATCCAGGCGCAGACTTTGGCGAACGTTTGCTTAGCTTTAAATGAAAATCTACAAATTATACCGGTAATCAACAAAATTGACTTACCTGCGGCTGATGTCGGGCACGCAACAACCGAAATCATAAATCTATTAGGCTGCAATGAAAACGATATATTCAAAATCAGCGCCAAAACCGGCGAAGATGTCGAAAAAGTACTTGATGCTGTAATTGACAGAATCAATCCGCCAGAGGGTTATGAGGCGGCCAAAACCAGGGCGTTAATATTCGATAGCTATTTTGATGATTATCGTGGTGTTATCCTTTATGTTCGCGTTGTTGATGGCCAGATTACAAAAGGTGACGGAATCAAGATGTTAGCTACCGATGCACAGGGGATTGTACTTGAATTAGGATACCTGGCTCCAAAGATGACCCCAGGCTCGACGCTTGAGACAGGTGAGATTGGTTATATTGTGACAAATCTTAGAACCACTCGCGATGCTCGGGTGGGGGATACGGTGACATTAAAAAGGTATTTCGAAAAGGAGCATCGATGAAGAAAAAGCTGCAACTGTTTTCTGGTGATGCCAATTTTGTCAAACTATTTGCTATCGAGAAACAGCGCCTTACATCAGTTCTTGGTCCGGATGTAGTAATTGAACACATAGGCAGCACTTCTGTGCCGGCTTTGGGGGGCAAAGGCATTATTGATATTGCTGTTGGCGTTCCAAACAAGATAGGGCTACAGCAAACAGCAAAGATCTTGAGAGGAGTCGGTTATTTTCTTGATCTTGATCATGATAGGCCGAATGATAGGATTTTTCTCGCTTCGCGTGAACACGATAGCACACTTGGCGATTACCACCTGCATATTATAGTTAAGGGCAGTGATGAGTGGAACCAGCTGCTGCTTTTTCGCGATCTGCTAAGAGCGGACAGGTCACTGGCCGATGAGTATATGATCCTGAAGAATAAGCTGTTTGATGAAACGAGTGCTGATAGGCGACAATATGCGGAAATGAAGAGTTATTTCATACAAAAAACGTTGAAAGGGCAATATGGGAGAGACGCGTAATATCATCGAGCCGCTACCTGGCTACAAAGACGTAAAACCGTTCGTTTATGCCGGTTTTTTCCCAGTTAGCAATGATGATTATCAAAATCTAAAGGACGCGATTGAAAAACTTAGCCTCAGCGATTCAGCCCTTCGATTCGAGCCGGAGAATTCACCGGTTCTCGGCTTTGGTGTCAGGATAGGCTTTTTGGGTCTTTTGCATATGGATATCATCCGTGAAAGGCTAGAGCGCGAGTACAACCTGGATCTTATCGTTACTAATCCATCAACCGACTATCAAGTGGTTTTATCTAACGGAGAGGAAACCGATATCAAGAGTGCTGGCGAATTGCCTGACGTTAGCCGTATTAAAGAAATTCGTGAGCCATGGATTAAAGGTGAAATTGTCTTGCCGCAAATTTACGTCGGGCCGGTCTTACAGCTGGTTGTCGGTAAACGCGGTCGACAAAAAAACCTTAGCTATATCGACGAGAGAGCGGTTATCGGTTTCGAAGCGCCCCTAGCTAATTTACTGACGGATTTTTACGACCAACTAAAGTCCATCACCAGCGGGTACGGGTCGTTTAATTATGAGCTTGATAACTATCGAAGCGAAGATTTGGTAAGGGTAGATTTTTATGTGTCCGGGCACATGGTGGATGCGCTGAGTATAATGTGCCACCGTTTGGAGTCACAACGATTGGGGCGAGAAATCGTCGACAAGCTAAAAAAAGTCATCCCACGTCAGAACTTTCAGGTCGCTTTACAAGCGGCAATTGGTGGCAAATTTATCGCCAGGGCGGATTTGTCAGCTTATCGAAAAGACGTCACGACCGGATTATACGGTGGCGATGTATCGCGCAAAAAGAAAGTTCTGGCCAAACAAGCCAAAGGTAAAAAACGCATGAAACGTTTTGGCAAGGTTGATATCCCGTCCGAAGCGTTTACTATTATGCTAAAGCGCGATTAGGTCCGGGTTTGATAGTATCCGAAAATACCGGTACTTGGCGCGAGAATTTTTCTCGTTTCGCATTTCGCTCTTCGACCCAAGCCGGGACCGCAACGACCGGTTTTGCTTTGGTCGGTTTATTAGAAGTCTTTCTAAACTCCATAACCAAATGCCCTGACGGTAGAGTAGAAACAGGTCTTGGTTTTTCCAGCTTCACAAGCTCGTCTAACAGGTAATTGTAAATTAAATTATCTAATACCATTTCACTTGCGGGATTAAATGATGGTTTCAAAACGATCGCGCGCGCGATTTTTGTCTTTTTATTTTTTTCGCGCATGTGTTGCATGATGACCAGGCCAACCGACAGATAATACAACGCGATAATAGGCAGGGCGATCATTAGACTGACTACAAGATCATACGTGAACGGTTGGATGACAGTAACTATTAGGCTACCGGTTATTATCCATTTACCCTTTTTAATCAGATTAATTGGCTTAATTGGATTTATGTGATCTATGAACAGAATTAGTAATGGTATCTGGGACACGATTACGAACATAATAATCAAACTGGTTATGAAGTTTAGGTAGCTATCGGCTGAAATCAATGCTTTAAGCCCATTCACTTCAAAATCGTGAAAAAACTTCAAAGTTCCCGGCAATATACAGTAAAAAGCAAACGCGGCTCCAGAAATGGCTAAAACAGTAGAGGTCATGGTTGTTATCAGGATTCGCTTCATAGACAAGGTTTTTTCGAAAGCCGGGCGAATGAACATTATCAGGTTGAATATCAGGACAGGAATGGTGATAATAAGCGCTCCAGTCAGACAGATCTTCATGATGAAACTAAAACTGCCGGCCGGGTTGCTGTAATAAAGCGGCGCGCCTAAAGGTGAGTTAAGAAACGCTAAAATTGGCTTGTAAAAAATGAAAACAAAACAAAAAAGAACAGGAAAGACTAGAAAGCAACCGGTTTCTCTAAAGCGAAAACGGGTCAAACTAGCTCTTGCGAATCGTCCGACTTTGCGGCACTTTAGATTAATTGAACACAAGCATACTTTCAAGTTGATTCATCATCGTCATACTTCACACCTGGTGTTATTTCTAATATTGATTTTGGTCGGCTTTTTCTTGTATGCAAGCGACGGAATAGTCAGGGCTGAGAGTAGTGGGAGTGTCATAATTGGGACTGTTGTACCAGGTTCACCGCCTTCCATTGGTGCGACTATTACAAGCCCGGCTGACAAATCAACAATCAAAGACGACAATATAATTGATGTTTCCGGTACTTGTTATAATAGTTCTTTCGTAATTATTAAAAGCAATGGCAACATAGTTGGCTCGACGGCTTGTACTAACGATGGAAAATTTAATTTACAGGTTCAATTAAGTCTGGGCAAGAATATACTGAAGGCGTTTAATTACGACAACCTTAACCAAGCCGGACCGGCTACTCCTTCTGTGACCGTGTATATAACAGAGACGTCAGAAGAACCTGTCATCGAACCGGAAACTCCGGAAACACCTGTTGCTTCACCGATAGAACCAATAAACCCGGTTCTTCCGGATAATCCGTCTATCATCACCGGAGTTAATTCAAGTTTTCAAAGCTGCGACGACTACAAGCCGGGTAAATTATCTGTCGGTGGCGAACCGCATGTTGCCGTAGTTTGCGTACCACGCTTGTTTATGCCGAAAATTCAGCAAGTAATGGAAGTATTAGTGTGGGGCGGTACTCCGCCATATGCGCTGCATGTTAATTACGGCAGCGAAGAAGACGAAAACCAGGAATCTTCACTTCTCAGCTTGGCTGCTCCTGGCTATGCCAAAATCAAATTCAGCTATGCCGTGCCAGATACCTACAGGGTGAAGTTCAGGCTGACCGACAAAAAAAGCAATACCGCCGTAGTAGAAACGGCAGTGCAGGTTAATGGCGAGCAGCAAACGACAACAGCAACATCGATAGTAAATAGTGTAACAAAAGCGATTTTTGGCAAAGACTCGTGGTTCGAATCGCCGGTGCCGTTCTATCTGTTGGCAGTAGCGATTACACTCGGTTTTTGGGGTGGTGATATCTTCGATCGAAAATTCGGAGCAGGCAGTAGAAAAATTGGAAGAAGAGTGATTTCTTAATCGGTAGCTTGTTCGTACAGGGCATCAATAATCAGGTTAGTTACTTCGTCACGCGATCCACTGCCATCAATCTCGACTAACAAGCCAAGATTTCGGTAATACCCAATAACCGGTAAGGTTTTTCCACTAAATTCATCAAATCGTATATTTAGCGTAGCTTCAGTGTCGTCATAACGATCTTGGCGGTCATTGTTAATTTCTCTTGCCAACCAACGTGCATGTGATTCAGTAGTAGAGATATCCAGGTAGATGACAGCTTTTATGGGGTGACCTGATTTTTCAATTGTCGCGATAACGTCGTCTTCTTCACCATGCCAGCGCCCGAGGGAGCTTAGGAATAAGGGTTTGTTGGCAAGACGCGACTGGCTTAAATAGGGCAGTACGATATCGACGAAATCATTGCTTGGCAGTAATCTGCCTGTTTTTATATATTCATTTGCGTGTTTTGGGATCTCGTTGCTGCGTAAGATCTCACCGCCACCAACAAGATTGCCGCCAAAAAGCTTTACCAGGCGTTTACCTTGGGCGTCCTTACCGGCGAACGGCCGACCAAAGATGTTGATAGAACCCGAACCCAACCATCGTTTGATAACATCTATCTTCTTTGTATCATACATTAACTAAAGTATAACGAAACAGATGAGCGCCAGCAAGTTTTTCTATCTTCAACATCCTGGCACTCGTTGACATCGAGTGCTAAAAAGCTTTATAATAATGCCATGACAGAGCGTCAAAAACAGATTCTATCTGCTATTATCGAACAGCATGCCGAAATTGCAGCACCAATCGGCAGTGTTATGCTGGCTAAACTGTTCGGCGTATCAAGCGCTACGGTTCGTAGTGAAATGGCGCGTTTAGAAGAAATGGGCATGATTATGCAGCCCCACACCAGTTCCGGTCGCGTGCCGACAGATACTGGCTATCGTTTTTATGTAAACATGCTAAACGATACGCCTACAGAAGATAGCCTGATGCCGGGATTTGATCGCAGTGCAAAAGCGATTGAAGCCAGAGTCAACACGCAAAGCGACCATGCTGATAAGGCTATCCGAAGCGCCGTCGACAGCTTGGTAGAATTAACCCACAATCTTGGGATTGCCACGATTGGCGACGAATTGTATATGAGTGGAATCGGCAATCTTTTTTCTCAGCCAGAATTTACCAGTGCAATCCATACTCAATCGGTCGCCAGGCTACTGGACAATCTAGAGCCATGGTTGCGCGAAGCGGCTCCGAATGAACCTTTGAACGTTTATATCGGTTCGGAAAATCCGATTGGCCGAAACAGCGGCGTTAGCTTGATTATTAGTCGCTATCGCTCGCCATATAGTAACCGCAGTTACATCGGTGTACTAGGGTCAACAAGGCAAAATTACGGTAAAGTCATGCGGCTGGTCCGACATGCCGGTGCTATGCTGGAAGAAATATTGTAAAGGATAAAAATGACGAGTAAGGCAAAAAAATCCAAGAAAGAACTTGAGCTTGAACAAAAAATCGGGGAATTAACCAGTCATCTTCAACGCACCAGGGCGGATTTCGAAAACTATGTTAAGCGCAGTGATATTGAGAAAGCTGCTGCTCGTGAAGCGGGTAAGGCGAGCGCCATATTAAAACTACTATCGGTAATCGACAATATCGAAAGGGCAATCGTTCATATTCCGCCCGAATTGAAGGATAATTCTTGGGCACAGGGTATCGCAGCTTTGGTCAAGAATCTTGAAAAACTTTTAGAGGAACTTGATCTAAAGCGTATTGACGCAAAACCGGGTACGCCGTTTAACCCGGACCTTCACGACGCGGTTTTGTTTGATGAAAAAGCCGAAGGCGAGCACGAGGTTATTGCCGAAGAGATGCAACCTGGCTATATCCTAAACGGCCAACCCATCCGTCACTCGATGGTAAAAGTAACTAGAAAATAACACGTGAATACGGCGGTCCTGCCACAAGCGGCCACGTATTTAACCAAAACATAACCACCATGTTATTATTAGTGCATATCATGGTGGGAAAATCGCTTATATTTATAGTCAATCCGGGCAGTGCTAGTCGCAAATATGCCCTTTTTGAGGGTGGCGAGAAAAAGGCAGATTTGCATTTTGAAAAAGTCAATGACAAAGTTATTGGTAACCTTGAATATAACGGTAAAAAATATACCGAAAAGTACGATGACGGCAACCTGGCAAATGCGCCACATCGAACCTTGCCGTTATTAAAGACATATAACGTCATTAACGATAATGAAAAAATAAATGCCATCGGGATAAGGGTTGTTGCACCAAGTCGTCGATTCATCCACGACGAGATAGTAACGGACGAGGTTATATCAGTTCTCGAAGATCTTAGTCGTGAATCACCGCTTCATATCAAAACTGCACTTACCGAGATTAAACAACTTCGCATTCGCTTCCCAGGGGTGCCGATTATCGCTATTTCAGACAGCGCCTTTCATGCCACAAAACCGGATTATGCACGTTATTACGGAATCGACAAAGACCTGGCGGACAAATTGGAAATCGAGAAGTATGGCTTCCATGGCATATCAGTCCAGTCTATCGTGGACAAATTAAAAAGCGAGGATGCGTTGATGCCAAAGACGATTATTTGCCACCTTGGCAGTGGATGCAGTGTGACAGCGGTTAAAAACGGCAAGAGCATCGAAACGACTATGGGTTACTCGCCGCTTGAAGGCGTGATGATGGCAACCAGAAGCGGCAGCATAGACGTTTCGGCTGCCTTAGCGCTAAAAAGGGATCTTGGTATATCTCCGGGGGAACTAGAGGAATTTTTATTTAGAAAAAGCGGTCTGCTGGGTGTCAGTGGCAGCTCGGACGACATTCGTCAACTAATTGATAGCGAATCGAAAGGTGACAAGAAGGCAAAGCTGGCGCTTGAAATATTTGTATACCGTATTCAACAAGCTATCGGCCAGATGGCAGCCGCGATGGATGGCGCAAGTTGTCTGGTATTTTCCGGAACTGTAGGCGAAAGATCTTTGATTATTAGGTCCAGAATTTCAGGCGGTTTAAGTTACTTAGGGTTCGATATCAGTAGTGAAATTAATAATAATACATTTGAACCTAAAAAAATAACCAATATATCTTCTCAATCCAGCAAGCCTATTTTGGTAGTACTGACGAACGAAGCCGCCGAACTGGCACATAGAACCGAAAAGTATATAAAAAATTAACAAAAATTCTACTACTACCACTGTTATAATTATGGTTAGCACTCTTGACATGTGAGTGCCAACCAGCCTATAATGGGTTTATTGGCAATCTAACACGATGAGTGCCAGGTTGCATAAAGTATAAAAATAATAGGAGAAGTATAAGATTTATGGGTAAAATCATTGGAATCGACCTTGGTACCACCAATAGCGCAGTTGCGTATATGACCGGTGGCAAAGCCGATGTAATCGCAAACACTGAAGGCAATCGTACCACGCCAAGTGTTGTGGCTATAAATAAAAAAGGTGAACGTCTGGTTGGCCAGGTGGCGCAAAGACAGCGTGTTACTAACGCAAAAAATACCATCTACGGTGTTAAACGTTTGATTGGACGTAAGTTCAGCGACGAAGAGGTCCAGCGTGATCATGACATAATGCCTTATGAAATCGTTAAAAAAGGCGATGGCGTTGCCGTTAAGATGGATGGAAAGGATTACACGCCGGAAGAAGTCTCGGCTATGATTCTTTCTAAGATGAAGGCTGACGCGGAAAGCTATTTTGGTGAAAAAGTCACCGAGGCCGTTATTACCGTTCCGGCATACTTCAATGACTCACAACGCCAAGCTACCAAGGATGCCGGTATGATTGCAGGCCTTGAGGTCAAGCGAATTATCAATGAACCAACCGCAGCCGCTTTAGCCTACGGCCTGGATAGTAAAAAAGAAGAAAAGATCGTGGTTTTCGACCTCGGCGGTGGAACCTTTGATGTTTCTATTTTAGAACTTGGTGACGGAGTGTTCGAAGTTAAGTCTACCAACGGTGACACCCACCTGGGGGGCGAGGATTTTGATAACCGAATCGTCAATCATTTCCTAGACGTCTTCAAGAAAAACGAAGGAATCGACCTAAAAGACGACAAAGCTGCCATGCAGCGCCTAAAGGACGAAGCAGAAAAGGCCAAAAAAGAGCTTTCCACGACTAAAGAAACCGAGATTAACTTGCCGTTTTTGACAGCCGATGCTGATGGTCCAAAGCATTTCGAATACAAATTAACCCGTTCAAAACTTGAAGAGTTAATCAAGGATTTGATTGATCGTTTAGCTGATCCTGTTAACAAGGCACTAAAAGATGCCAAGTTAAAAACAGGCGATATCGACGAAATTGTTCTAGTTGGTGGTATGACGCGAATGCCAATCGTTGTCAAAAAAGTCAAAGAACTATTTGGCAAAGACCCTCTAAAAGGCGTCAACCCCGATGAAGTCGTTGCTATGGGCGCAGCAATACAGGGTGGTGTTTTGGCTGGCGATGTCAAAGACGTTCTGCTACTGGATGTTACCCCGCTTTCACTCGGAATCGAGACCATGGGCGGTGTCGCAACCAAGTTAATCGATCGCAATACGACCGTCCCTACTTCCAAATCAGAGGTGTTCTCGACTGCATCTGACGGACAGCCTCAGGTTGAAATTCACGTAACTCAAGGTGAGCGCGAAATGGCCGCCGATAATAAATCACTGGGCCGCTTTACGCTTGATGGTATTGCACCGGCGCCACGCGGTGTGCCGCAAATCGAGGTAACGTTCAATATTGATGCCAACGGTATCTTGCACGTATCAGCCAAAGATAAGGGTACCGGAAAAGAACAGAGCATCACGATTTCTAACAGCGGTAATCTGTCAAAGGATGATATTGAAAAGGCTCAAAAAGAGGCCGAAGCTCATGCCGATGAAGACAAGAAAAAGCGTGAAGTCATCGATGCCCGTAACATGCTGGAAAGCGCAATCTACGCAGCCGAAAAGATGCCTGATGAATTCAAGGACAAAATCAGCGATGATGACAAAAAAGTCATTGCTGCCACCGTCGAAGAGGCTAAAAAGCACCAAGCCAGCGATGATAAGGACGAATTAACCGAGGCTGCTAAGGCTTTGAATGACGCTATCATGCCGATTGGCGCCAAGATGTACAAAGCACAGGTCGAGGAAGCGTCAAAATCGGAAGGCGATGAAAAGAAATCAGACGACAAGTCAGCCGATGGCGAAGAGCCTGTCGAAGGTGAAGTCGTCGATGAAGGCAAAAAGAAAAAATAATTAAAGGCTAAGTTAAGTAAAAAGAGCTGCTGATTTGCAGCTCTTTTTATTGCGCAAACTTGATATTTATTGTTTTATATGTATAATTAAAGCAGACGACACCGCCCGAACCTCGGGCGGTTAATCGAACCTCATTACATATTCAACCCACCAGCAGGGAGAGAAGGGCATGCGAAAATTGCTCCAAGACCTAAAAAGGGATTGGGCAAAGCCGCCCAATCTCATCACCTGGGTACGTATCGCGCTGTGCCTGGTCCCGGGAATTGTCTATCTGCGAATCGCGAACGGGACATCCCACGACTGGGCTTGGGCGCCGGTGATCTGGTTCGGAGGCGTAGTGTTGACCGATCCGCTAGATGGAATGGTCGCACGTTGGCTCAAGATGGTCACCGACCTGGGCAAGCTGCTCGATCCGTTCGCCGACAAGCTGCTGATTATCGCTGTGGGTGTCTCGGTTTCCTATGTGCACCACGAGTTCATCTTGCCGACGGCAGTCATTGTTGCCCGCGAACTGTGGGTGACCGGCCTGAGGTCCTATGCCAAATGGCGCTACGATGTGGCGATTGCCGCTAGCCGTAGCGGCAAGAGCAAGATGATCGCGCAGTCCGTCATGGCGGCGATGATGTTGGTACCGATTACAGGTGCCTGGTGGCATGCCATGACGTGGGGTGTTATCGGCGTTACGGTCGGTATGACTGTTCTGTCCGGTATTGAGTACAGTGCCGTGGCGTGGCGCCTGGTTCGCAGCGAAGCTTAGCTTCGCATGGATGTGTGATGAGGATGCGCGGCCGCGGGGAAACCCCGGCCGCCTCTTCATTGGATTTTAATTAGCACTCTTGAAATAAGAGTGCTAATTTTATACAATAATAACAGATGAATAAACGTGATTATTACGAAGTTCTAGGCGTCGGCAAGAACGCCTCGGACGATGAGATTAAAAAGGCTTATCGCCGGGCGGCTGTTAAATATCATCCCGACAAGGATGGCGGGGACGAAGTAAAGTTCAAAGAAGCCAGCGAAGCCTACGAGGTACTAAAAGACAGTCAAAAGCGTCAACGTTATGATCAGTTCGGTCATGCCGGAGTCGGTGGAAACGGTAGTGGTTCGGCATCTGGCGGTCCATTTGGCGGATTCGGCGGCTTTAACGGTCAAAATATTAATTTCGATTTCGGCGACGGGGGATTAGGCGATATATTTGGGCAATTTTTCGGCGGAGGCGGTCGCAGTCAACGTCCAAGACGCGGACAAGACGTGGAAGTTTCTATGCAGCTGACTTTCGAAGAAGCTGTTTTCGGAGTCGAGGAAAAAATCCAGATCGAGATGAATGACGAGTGCTCACATTGCCATGGTACGACGGTGGAGCCCGGTTATGATCTAAAAACGTGTCCGGTTTGCCATGGTGCAGGCCAGATAAACCGTGCCATGAACACGATTTTTGGACCGATTCAGCAAACTGTAACTTGTGAAACTTGCGGGGGTAGCGGTAAGGTGCCTGAAAAAGTTTGTAGCGTTTGTCATGGTAAAGGCGTCGAAAGGCGCAAGCGTACTATTAATCTAAAAGTTCCGGCCGGTATAGATGACGGTGCTACGATTCGCCTCAGCGGACATGGCGAGGCTATTAGCAAGGGCGAAAAAGGCGATTTGTATGTTCATATTCGCGTCAAAGCACACAAAAAATTCACACGTGAGGGTGATATCATCTTGTCCGAAGAGCATATAGGTATGATAGACGCAGCCCTGGGGACAGAAATTGATATTGAAACCGTTGATGGCAAGATCCGCATGAAAGTTCCGGCTGGCACACAATCTGGTACGGATTTTAAGTTATCTAATCACGGAGTACCGCATATGCGAAGCGATCGTCGCGGTCCGCACATCGTCAGCATAGTTGTCGACACGCCGACAAAGCTTTCTAAAAAACAGCGCGAATTACTGGAAGAGTTCGAGGGCAACAAAAAACGCGGCTTTTTTTAATCTGATTCAAGGATTGTCTTCATTAATTCTAAGACTTTTCCGTATTCTGTTGGAATATTGTGTTCGGTTTGCAAACTTTGCTTGAATTTCCGAATTTCATCTTGCGTTATGTTTTTTGTGTTTTCAACGAACACTCGTTTTAACTCTTCTGATAATTCTATTTCAGGATTGTTCAATATTAGTTTAGCAGCGATTTGGCACTCTTCAAGCGTACCAACGCACTCAAAAGGCTTCGTTTGCTTAGGGTCGATAAGAGCTACAATATAGCTTTGTAATTCGGGCGTATTGATGCTGTCGTCAATCTGAAAAACTTTTCGTGCCATATCCACCGAAATCGCATTCAAGGCAAGTGTCAAAAAAGCGCATTTTGCGCATTTCATGCACCATGTGTCGGTGCTAAATGCTTTGTTGCAACTTACAAAACTATTGTAAAAGGACGGCTCTTGGCTGAATATTTTTACGATTTGCAATTCATGCAACGGTCTAAGTAGACTGAAATATCTGACATTTATACCTTTTATTGCAAGTAGCGCCGAAAAATCCTTTTCAAATTCAAGAGTTTTTGTGTATTGATGGTTTATTTCTACGCCATCTACGGTTAGATTAGGCTCATTTGCAGAGGTTTCATTTGATGCAATAACGTCTCTTATGCCCAGCATATAAGCTGAAGCTACTGCCGTAATAGCGATAAATGCACTGGAGGGTTTATGCCCTTTGTATCTCTTATCTTCATCTTTGATGTCCATTTGCCGCTTGAACAAAAATGGTGTTTTTTGTAATATTTCCGCGGAACGCTTTTGGGGTAAGCCGTCCCCTCTTTGGTATAAGTCAAAATCAAACCCGGTACGGCTTAAGAGTAGGGCGCTAGTCAAACCGTCTTTGCCGCCTCCGTTCAGTAACATTATTCCTCTTAAAGCTCTTTTGCTTTGGACCGAATCACTGGGATCTGTTCCAACAGGAGTAATCTTGGACTTCGTGGTGATGGGAATATTATTAACATAACGGAATTCAGCCATGCCGCTATAGATTACTTTTTCAAAAAAAGTAATCTCTTCGCTTGAAAGTTCGAAATTCGTGGTAATCTCATCAAAATATTCAACATTTGACAAAAGTAGAGAATAAATAATCGCCAGCCAGTTGGACAGCACCCTCACCGTGGGGTCATTTGATGGGATATCTGCCGGTGGTTTAAAATTAATTGCATATTTTTTGCCATTTAAAGAATAGTCAACCGATATCTCGCTGGCAGTAATAATCGGCGTGTGGATATTTAATTTCATTTAATATATAATACACTATTTCATCAAAATGTAAAGTATCGCAGACATTGCATTAAATCATAAATTATGTTATAATTCGTATATGTCCACCACAGAAAACTATGACAGTTACGCCGGTCTTCAATTTCGCAATCTGGAAAAATCAGGTCCGAATATTTATGATAACGATATGCTAAGGCTTGAATTGGGCAAGCGCGGCGTTGGTTCACTTATAATTCCCAATATTGAAGCTTATGATCTGGAAAGTAACACTTTTTTAGCACATCCTACATATGGCGACGACCATATTCATCTGGGTGATTTACATGAATATCCTATTCAAAAAGGTAGCCTTGATGTTGTCAGAGCCAGGATATTAACCCCCAATGTATTAAATGAACGAGTTCCCGTAATTAACGGTCCAAGTCTTAGGGAGATTGGGACTAGTAAGTGGGCGCAATACGAGCTAGCTGGTGATTTTATGCCAAAAACCGTATCTATTGCCGAAGATCAAACTCCGTCGCCGGATTTATTTGACGGACTTGTGGGCAATCAGCTGGTAGTAAAGGCTGATATGTCCCAATATTCCAAATACATGAAAATCTGCGATCGAACAGAAATCGTTAACGCTATTGCAGGCATTAGAGATGAGTTTGCTCAATACGAACGGGAATCCGGTAAGGTTAGAAAAAATAAAGGGATTGACGTCCAGGAATATGTTCCTGGTTTGCCTTGGCCGGAACTTCGCGGAACAAATGAGAAGTATACGCAGGCTTTATCCAAGGCGGAAACAACCGAACTGCGTATCTATTGTTTTGTTGATCGCGAAAGACAAGTACCTTTTGACCAAAGATATTATGCAACGGCTCGAGTATTCGGTCCCGGTTATGATGATTGGGCAAGTGTAGATCAAGAGAGTGTTCCAGCTGAGGCGTGGGGGGTCGCAGATGTAGTCTCGGATAGGTTGCTTGAAAGCGCCGATGCTCCTGGAGGTTATTTCGCGATAGATTTAATCAAGGGCAAAGGCGCCAGAGATACCGACGAACGTATTTATATAAGGGAGATTAATACACGTGACGCCATGATGGTTGAATCAGAAGACGACAAACGTGATGCTTTGATGCAGCGCCGTTTACTAGCTGGCGCTATGGCTGCCATGACCAAATTGGGCGACACCAACACGGTATATAATGGTAAAAAAGGATAAATATGAAAAAAGCATTGATAGTCGTAGCGTTCGTACCAGCCCGCCCGGAAGGGCACATGAACTGGCTGCCATTTCGCGATGAAATAAGAAAATATTTAGATAAAACGGTTGTCGATATGACATCTTTAACAGATCTGGTTTATGATATTTCAAACGAAGATTGCAAAGTAATTGACACCGTGACCGGAAACGACGTGTCTAGTTATGATTTTGTGATAATTCGAAATGTAGGCAAGACTCCGGAGCTTGGAATAGCTTTGGCTAACTATCTATCCATGAAAAATATCCCATTTACGGACAGCTATTTAGAGACCCGTGGGGCCGGCAAGTTGGCTTGTGCTATGTTGAGGCTGAAGTACAACCTGCCAACACCACGTACGATTTATGCTTCGGCAAAGAACCTAAAAAAATACATCAACGATTCAAAATCCTTGAGTTATCCGTTCGTTTTGAAGGCAGATAATGGCAAAAAGGGACGCGACAACTATTTAATTAAGTCGTCTGATGATCTTGATGAAAAGCTTGCTCTACACACGGAAACCCCGCTTATTGCCCAGGAATTTATAGAAAGTGACGGTGACTTCAGGGCTTTGGTAATGAATGGTGAAATTACACTAGTCATTAAAAGGTTTGCAAAATCCAAGGATACCCACCTGAACAACACGTCACAGGGAGCAACCGCCGATCTTATGCCAATAAGTGTGTTTTCTAGCAAAGTACAAAACGAAATTTTAAAAGCAGCCGAAGTAGAAGGTTTGCAGGTTGCCGGTGTAGACGTAATTATTGATACAAAAACATCAAAGCACTATTTTCTCGAAGTTAATCGTGCTCCACAAATCGGCACAGGGGCATTTGCGGATAAGAAAACAGAAGCATACGCCAACATGATTGGACGTCACTTCAAAGCAAAGTAATAACAGATTAAAACACATTGCAATATATGTAATTTTATGTTATTATCATTGGATGAAAGAACTTGCGCTTATTGGTCGTGCCGAGAAGGTTGATTTGCCACAGCTTTCGGTTGTTAAGGTGCCCGCGAAAATCGATACCGGCGCCGATGCCAGCAGTATATGGGCGCACAGCATCAAAAACAAAAACGGTAAGCTTGAAGTAGTCTTTTTTGGTCCAGGATCAAACCAACATAGCGGTGAAGTTCATGTGTTTTTACCTAAGGAATACGCGATTACCCGAGTATCCAATTCGTTTGGCCACCGTGAAGTCAGATATAAAGTGAAATTGAAAATTTCCGTTAAAGGCAAGATGATAAATGGCACCTTTACACTAGCCGACAGAAGCTCTAAACTATACCCAATACTGATTGGCCGTAGTTTGCTTAGGAATAAGTTTTTGGTTGATGTAACCAAAGGAAGCCCCTTGATCGCCGAGGAAAAAGCCAGAAAAACCGCACTAAAAGAAGAAATAATTAATCTTTCCAAGGAGGCTTAATTCATGAAAATCGCTATATTATCAAAAGGTGCCGCTAACTATACCACTAAACGCCTCAAGGAGGTTGCATTAGAACGCGGTCATGATGTAAAAATCATTAACTATGCAAAATGTTATGTTTCAGTCGAAAAAGAAAAACTGGTAATCAGGTATAGAGGTAAAACATTGGAGCATTTCGATGCGATTATTCCGCGCATCGCCCAAAGCTATACCAAATATGGAACGGCTGTTGTGCGCCAATTCGAAAGCCAAGGTTCGTATACTACGGCAAGCAGTATCGCGATTACCCGTTCTCGTGACAAACTGCGCGCATACCAGATTCTTGCGAAAGCCGGTGTATCAATTCCGCGCACGGTATTTGCCCGCGAAACTGCTAACTTCGAGGATGTGGTTAGTCTAGCCGGCGGAACGCCGCTGATTATTAAAGTCGCTCGCGGTACGCACGGTAACGGCGTGGTACTGGCAGAAACACCCAAAGCGGCCAAGGCGGTAATGCAGGCATTTTATGTCGAAAACGTAAGCTTCTTGGTGCAGGAATTTGTTAAGGAATCAGCCGGTGAAGATATTCGTGCGTTGGTTGTCGGCAGCAGGGTAGTCGCCAGTATCAAAAGGCAAAGCCTGGATGACGATTTCCGCAGCAATACTCATCAAGGCGGATTCGGACAGCCTGTCAAGATGACCGACGAAGAAAAGAAAACGGCTATCAGGGCCGCTAAGGCTATGGGACTGCCGATTTGTGGTGTCGATATGATGAGAAGCGAGCGTGGGCCGCTAGTGCTGGAAGTTAATTCCAGTGCCAGTATAAAGACACCCGAACTTATTACTAAACGTGATGTAGCGACCAAGATTATCGAATACGTTGAAATAAACGCCAAAAGACGCAACAGGAAAGACAAAGTCGGAGCATAAGGCTTTTATGGCAGTACTGCTATAATATGCTTATGATATTTACCAGGCAGAAGTTAACCGGTAATTTAAGTACGACTTTGATAATTTCCGGTGTGCTTATTACTGTCGGTGTTACGTTTTTACTGTTCATCATGCCGAATATGCTGAACTCGTCGACCAATTTATGGTTGGGGGATGGCGTATTCAAAGCAAGGGTTGCTCTTGATGAGAAATCTAGGACTAAGGGATTATCCGGGTTGAAGGAATTTGGTGAGGAAGAAGCTTTGATAATGGCTTATCCGGCTGATGGCATGTGGGGGGTTTGGATGAAAGACATGAGTTTTCCGATTGATATAGTATGGTTGAACAAGGAAAAGAAAGTGATTTCGATCGCAAAAAACGTATCACCGGAAGAGTCGACGGACATTACCCGTCAACCAAAAAGTTCGTCAAGATATGTTGTTGAGCTGTCGGCAGGAACCGTTGATAGAAAATCAATAACAGTGAATAAGATGGCGATATTTCAAATTGATGAAAAGAAGGTGGAATAATGGATGTCTTGATTTTATTTACGATAATTATTGCAGGATTATTTGCTGCCGCGTTTTTTGCAAGGCGTCGATTCGGTTTATTGGGATTAGCCTTGGCGGCGGGGTCGCTGTTAAGTGGTCTTTGGTCTTATGATGGAGGGCTGGTTGCCAGTTTATTCAGTATTCCGAGTAACCCGTTGACTGCAGCCGTAATTTATGCAATTATTTTGCTGTTGCCGGCGGCTTTGCTTTTGTTCCACGGAGAAAAATACAAGACGATATTCGGTAGAGTTATTGGCTCGGTGCTATTTGCGTTGTTAGCCACGGCATTTTTAATCGAGCCGCTGTCGCGCGTCGTTACTCCACAGGGGATAGGACAGGATATTTTCAGATGGTTTGGTGAATACAAAAGCCTGGTGATAGGTTCAGGTCTGATATTAGCCATTGTCGATTTATTTTTGTCCAAGCCGGCGCATTTTCCTGGTAGACACCATAAACATTGACAATTACCCCTTGAGGTGGTACATTTTTATGAGCGTATGGGCCCATAGCTCAGCCGGTTAGAGCACCTGCCTTTTAAGCAGGGTGTCGTGAGTTCAAGTCTCACTGGGCCCTCCAAATTAAGAATCGTCCCTCGTGGACGTTTTTTAATCTGGAAGATACTAAAACGAAACCTGTCAAATTAAATCCTAGAAGTTATGTGCATTATCCACCCGGCCGAGCGTATAATGAAGTGAATAACTGATAACAATGTTTTTGTTGAATTAACAGGATTGTTTAAGATTTTTTTCAGCCTTTGTTATACTTAATTGATGAATTGGTGGGTGTTAAGGCGCAAGATACACGCGTCTTGGTTGATTGCATTGGTCTGTACGGGTCTTTTTATAGGTATATTCACGGCACGGTATTTTAGTTTTCCGTCCGGACTAATTATAGTTGGTCTTATTACGTCGTGCTTGCTTGTTGTCGTGGGTTGTTTGCGCAGATATGTATATCTAGTCCCATTCATTATCGCCGGAGCCGTCCTTGTTGGGTTAATCCGAGGTGGAATTTTGCAAAATGATTTAAAAGATTTCAATTCTTTTTATGGGAAGAGAGTTCAAATAACCGGCCAGGTTAAAGATGATATTGATGCCGGCTCATCAAGTCAAATCGTAATCAGGCTTGGGAACGTATCAATCGAGAATAAGGATTTGCCCGGAATGGTTTGGGTCACATCGAAACCTGAAGATATAAAAAGAGGTGATACGATAATCATATCTGGTGTTCTAAAAAAAGGATTCGGGACTTTTTCAGCAGCGGTGTATGGGGCGAGTATGAAAAAGGTGATTCACCCAAAACCTGGAGATATCGCCAGAGTCGTTCGAGATTGGTTTTCTGACGCCATAAGAAGTGTAATTCCTGATCCGGAAGCGAGCTTGGGGGTGGGCTATTTGGTCGGACAAAGGCGGACACTGCCGATGGATTTGGTTGTAGCGCTCCAGTTTGCCGGGCTGACTCATATAGTCGTTGCTAGCGGTTACAACCTGACAATTCTGGTACGCATCACTCGTCGGGTGTTTGCGAAACTATCCAAGTACCTTGCGGCGTTGTCGGCGGGCTTGATGGTACTTTGTTTTGTAGCAATCACAGGGGCTAGCCCCAGTATGGTAAGAGCCGGGATAGTCGCTGGGCTTAGTCTAGCCGCATGGTACTATGGCAGGAAATTCCACCCTATCGTTTTACTCGCTATTGCCGTAGCTACAACCGTTTTAATAAATCCAAGTTATGCTTGGGGGGATTTGGGTTGGCAATTGTCGTTTATGGCATTTGCGGGAGTAATGATAGTAGCGCCGCTTGCTCAGCGATATTTTTTTGGCAACAAAAAACCGGGTACGATTGCCCAGATTTTGGGTGAAACGATTGCTGCGCAGATTGTTACTGCTCCGATTATAATTATGGCGTTCGGACAAATATCTAATGTGGCGGTATTTGCAAATTTACTAATTTTGCCACTAGTTCCTTTGGCTATGCTATTAACGTTTATTGCCGGTATTGTCAGTGTTTTGATGCCCGGAGTCGCAACATTCGTCAGTTTACCCGCCTACTGGCTGCTTCACTATATGGTGGTCGTCGCGGAATTTTTTGCCGGTTTACCATGGGCTGTAAGTGAAATTGGTTTCATGTGGTGGCATATAGTCACGGTATACGTGTTAATTATCGGAGCCTGTTTTTATATGTGGAGAGTTACGAAGTACAATCTGCGTGAAACCAATCTGGTCGAGTAATATCGATGCTATAATAGGGGTAAATACTTACGGTCAATCTTTATATGGAGACTCTTAATTATGTCCGGACACAGTAAATGGTCAACAATCAAACGCGAAAAAGGCGCTAAAGATGCTAAGCGTGGTGCGGTTTTTACTAAAATTGGCAATATGATTGCAATTGCGGCGCGCGGTGGAGCTGATCCTAGTATGAATTCGGTGCTTGCAATGGCGATTGAAAAAGCAAAACAAGTCAATATGCCGGCTGCCAACATCCAGCGTGCGATTGATAGAGCCAGCGATAAAAACGCGGCCGCATTAGAACAGATAACTTATGAGGGTATGGGGCCAGGGGGTATCGGAATCATTATAGAAACGGCAACCGATAATAAAAACAGAACCTTTCCAGAAGTAAGGAATATTCTATCAAAAAATGGCGGCCGTATAGCCGATGCTGGTAGTGTGACGTTTCAGTTCACTAGAAAAGGCGTGATACGGGTGGCTGAGACTGACGAAGACGCACTGTTGGCCGTACTGGAGGCAGGGGCGGAAGATGCTGCCGAAGAAGACGGAGAGCTTGTCGTGTATACCGATCAGAAGGATTTAGCGAAAGTCAGGTCTTCAATTGCGGAGGCCGGCTTTACGGTAATAAGCGCCGAACTGCAATATGTGCCCAATATGACGTCTAAGATCGATGATCTGGAAACCGCACGAAAAGCCTTGAAGCTGTTGGATGCGCTTGACGACATGGACGATGTGGTTAATGTTCATACAAACGCGGATATAACCGTCGATATCCCTTAGCGGTAATACATCTTGAAATTAGCTTAGAACTGACCTATTATGTGACAATGCATAAGCTTAATGTACTAGCTTTTATTTTTTGCAGTCTAATTATCGTGGTCTTGTCTTCTTATCCCTTAGGCGCATTAAGTAATAACCTTGTGATTAGCCAGATAAAAGTAGGCAACTCTAGTAGTAATCGTTTAATTGAAATATACAATAATTCCGTTGAACCGATAGATATAACTGGGTGGTGCTTGTATTACAGCAGTCCCAATAACACGTTGCCATATACTAACCTGGGCTGTATTGTTGGGTCAAATCCGTCCACATACGAATTTATTACCGGAAGGTCATATATTCTTTTCGCTTCAACCCAACCCGGCATAACCGCCGATATAACGGTATCTTCAGGATTAGGTAACGGCACAAGCGGGCATGCCTATCTGTATGATAGTAGTGGCAACGAAGTCGATAGAGTTGGTTGGGGCACGGCTATAAACCCAGAAACACAACCAATAGTCCTAGATTCAACCAAAGTAATCGAGCGAAAAAGTGATTCGCCTACCGACACGTTAATCGATACCGATAATAATATGGCTGACTTTTTCAATTCCGTTCTACGTACACAGTATCAATACGGTTCAATTTATGAAGTGGCTGATATTTGTGCAAATATTCCTGGGATCCAGCAGACTATACCTGGAGGCTATACGTCTGACGACCAAGGGAATTGTAATCTACCGCCAGTTGATGTGTGTATGAATCTGGAGGATATACAGACCGTGCCGCCTTATGGGCACATACTGGACGAAAGTGGTGATTGCATTAAAGATGCTTGCATGAACATCGAGGGGTTACAATACTTTATCCCCGATGGATATAAATTAAAAAATGAAAGTGAGTGCATCGTCGATCTTAAACCCCTTATGATAACCGAACTTTTGCCGAATGCTGATGGCAGTGACGATGGTAATGAATTTATCGAAATATACAATCCGAACGAGGTGGGTATTGATTTGGGGTATTATATATTACACATAGAAAACAGCAACAAAGACTATTATTTTCCAGCGGGGGTTCATATCAATGCTGGCGAGTATATGTCTTTTTCGAATGACGATATTCAGTTCACCCTCGTGAACACTTCGGGCGGCGCAGGGCTGTACTCTATCTATGGCGAGCTAATTAACGATGTTCCAGTGTATGAAAACCCAAAAGACGACACAGCCTGGGCATTGATAAACGGTTCTTGGCAATATACCAACAAACCGACGCCAGGACTGGCAAATGAAGCATCAACCATTAGCGCCAGTGCGACAAAGTCTATAAAGAGTAAATTAGTGCCGTGCGCGCCAAACCAATACAGAAACCCTGAAACCAACAGATGTAAATTAATAGAGCCATCTACTTCAAAGCTTGTACCGTGCAAAGAAGGTCAATACAGAAGCGAAGAAACGAATCGTTGTCGCTCGATTGCAGCGGTGCTTGGTGCCAGTACGTTAAAACCGTGCAAGGAAGGCCAGGAAAGAAACCCTATCACTAATCGTTGCAGGAATATCGTGGGTTCTATGCCAAAAGCCGACTATGCGCCCGAAAAAACCGACGAACAAGAAAATTATCCTGTCGTCTGGTGGTCGCTTGCTGGGCTTGGCCTTTTAGCCGTAGGCTATGGTGTATGGGAATGGCGAAGCGAGATAAAAAACATATTTATGAAAGTAAAACCTTGATAAAACAAGCTATACTAAGTATATGAGAATAATCGGAATCGATCCGGGAACCGGCATACTCGGTTTTGGTGTTATAGAGTTTAATAAAGGCAAGATGAAGATGATTGATGCCGGCGTAGTCAGAACTCCGGCGCATACGCCACTAGACGAAAGGCTGGAAGAAATTTTTGATAGTCTAACTGAAATTATTTCCGACACCAAGCCCGATGTCATGTCAATTGAAAAGTTGTTTTTTGCCCAAAATGTGACAACTGCTATCAGTGTTTCGCATGCTCGTGGCGTTGCTATGTTGGCCGGAAGAAAAGCGAGTTTACCGATTGCCGAATATACACCACTTGAAATAAAACAAACCGTTACAGGATACGGAAAAGCCGATAAAAAACAGGTTCAAGAGATGGTAAGGATACAGCTGGGTCTACAAAACGTTCCAAAGCCGGATGACTGTGCCGATGCTTTGGCTACGGCGATTACTCATTATCTGATGACTCGAGTATAATAAGTGTATGATTTCACACGTTTCCGGGGTAGTTGTAGAAAAATTTAACTCATCAGTCATCGTAGATGTTCATGGTGTAGGCTATGAAGTGCAATTAGCCACTAGTGATTATGACGATACCGTACTTGAGTCGAATGCGAAATTCTACACTCATCACCATATTCGCGAACAGTCCCAGGAACTTTTTGGTTTTTCAAGCCTGATCGCGAAAAAATTGTTTGAATTATTAATTACCGTGCAAAGTGTCGGTCCGAAAGCTGCTATGGCGATTTTGTCACTAGGTGACAGCGAACTGGTTAGGAGCGCTATCTCCAGTGGTGACGCTGTATTTATAGCAAAAGCCAGCGGCATAGGCAAAAAGACAGCCGAGCGTGTAGTGGTGGATTTATCCGATAAGGTCGGCCATGCTATTCGAACGGATGTAAACAGTATAGGGCTGTCAGACTATATACCCGGAAAAGACGAAGCGTTAGAAGCCTTGATGGCGCTTGGCTATAATCTGAGTGACGCAACGAGGGCGCTAGAGGGCATTTCAACCGAACTGTCGACATCCGAAAGGGTAACTCAAGCGTTAAGGGGTGAATCATAATGACAGTCGAAAGAATAACCGATGCTGCGCTTCATTCCGACGATATCGACGAACAAAAGATCGAAGTTACTTTAAGGCCCGGTTCTTTCAACGAATATGTTGGGCAAGATAGGCTAAAGAACAATCTGAAACTTGCGATCAAAGCTGCGAAAAAAAGAAACGAGCCGATTGACCATGTATTACTTTATGGCCCCCCCGGGCTTGGGAAGACGACCATGGCAACGGTTATTGCCAACGAGATGGGAGCGAATATCAGGGTAACGGCTGGCTCGGCGATCGAAAGGGCAGGTGATTTGGCTAGTATTCTAACTAATCTATCTGACGGTGACGTATTATTTATTGATGAGATTCATCGTTTGGGTCGTGCTGTCGAGGAAGTTCTTTATAGTGCGATGGAGGACTATAAATTAGATATCATGATAGGTAAAGGCCCAGCGGCTAGAAGTATTAGACTGGATTTGCCCAAGTTTACGGTTATCGGTGCAACCACAAGGACTGGGGCTTTAAATGCGCCGCTAAGAGATCGATTTGGAATAATCCATAGGCTAGAGTTTTATTCGCCGCAAGAAATTGCCAGGATTATTGAACGTGCCGCTAAAATCCTTGATAGCAAGATCAGTTCAGATGCTGCTAAAATGCTGTCGGTTCGCGCCAGACTAACGCCACGTGTTGCTAACCGGTTATTAAAACGTGTTCGCGACTATGCCGATGTTAATGGTGATGGCATTATCGACACCAGGACTACCAAAGCCGCTCTTGGGCTATTGGAGATTGATGAACTTGGGTTAGACCCCAGCGATCGTAACCTACTAACCAGTATCATAGACAACTATGGCTCGAACCCGGTAGGGTTGAGTACGATTGCAGCACTAACTGGCGACGAAACGACCACGATTGAAGATTTTTACGAACCATACTTGCTGCAAATCGGTTTTATCGAACGTACACCTCGTGGACGTCGGGTAACACTAAAGGCTCATAAACACGTTGACAGAAACAGTGCATTAGTTAAGGAACAGCAAAAGTTGATATAATAAAAGCGTCATGAAAAAAGATCAACTTTCATCAGACCAACCGGCAGCATACGATTCTGAGGGCAGGCCTCTTTATCTGCATCCAAAAGAGCAAGCAACTGAAGAGCCCCCAAAAGCCCAGACCGTACATATAACCAGACCAACTAACCCTGAAAAGCCGGTAGTAAGTGATGAAATCAAGCTAAAGAACGAACGATCCAAACAAGTATACCCAGAGCTGAGTTTATCCGATCATGAGTATGTCATAACATCCGTTAAGCGCCACTCAATCGGGCTTTTTATTCCTATATTACTAGGAGGTATATTAAACGTAGGGGCATTAATCGCCATATTGTTTTATGACATAATACTTGAACCGTTTAAATCTAATGGCGGTACGTCCATAAGCGCGTCAGGCTTTATTTTCTCGATGGCCATGTTTATCATATTGGTTTCACTGATTACGTATGTTGTTTACTATGTTTTTACCAATAATCGGTTCCTTTTAACCAATGAAAGTGTAATTCAAGAAATACGAACGACGCTATTTTCTAAACGTACTCAGACGGTGAGCCTTGCTAATGTTGAAGAAACCAGCTATTCGCAGAATGGAATAATTCAAAATATCTTTAATTACGGATCAATTCGTCTTAGTACGATTGGTGACGAGAATACTTATAGATTCACATTCGTTGATGATCCTAAAAAATATGTTGATATTTTAAATAACGCCGTCGAAGCGTTCAAAAATGGACGTCCGGTTGAAAACGGCTAGTTATTCCTGCTTTTCTTGACGTAGTCTGCCTCGTTAGTGAGGTCGCTTTTTAATGTATAGCTTTTACATTTGTTGTCTTTGCAATTGGTTGGTGAATATTTGTATGCGCTGTCTGAATCACCCAGCTTATTCCCGTCAGGGTCGGTAAATAGAGCAGGATCGACTGATTTTATATTGTCGCTGCTTATAGTTTGCGGGTAGTAGTTATTATCGTGGTAGAATACTTCCTCAAGACCATAATACATTGCGTTGATAGCGGTTTTTTTGGCATTGTCTTCAGCTACTACTTCGATATTGTTTTTTTGTATAAAGAACAGTATGCCGGCTACCGCTAGCACTGCTATGATGAAAACTAATTCTATGACGGTGTATCCGCTTTGCCTGCTGGTCATTCTTGGTACATTATAGCATGACAAGTTGGTCATATCTTCTTGTTGCTAAGGTCATAGTAAATTTTCTTAAGTCAAAGTATAATTGAAAGTAGATATAAAGAGGGGAGTGATAGATGGCAAAAAAGGCTGGAAAGACAGAGCTAAGAGAAAAGCCAATAGCAAGCGAGGGTAAATTGAAGGCTTTGGGCCTTGCCCAAGAACAAATTAACAAGCAGTTTGGCGACGGTGCGATTCGCCGACTTGGCGATACTAAAACCGTTGATGTCGAGTTGTTTAGCAGCGGCTCTTTGTCACTCGATTTGGCGCTTGGCGGGGGGTATCCAAAAGGGCGTATTCTAGAAATCTATGGCCCGGAATCTTCCGGTAAGACGACCTTGGCTTTGCACGCTATTGCGGAAGTCCAAAAAAATGGTGGAACCGCGGCGTTTATTGATGCGGAACATGCGCTTGACCCTGCGTATGCACGCAAACTCGGCGTAGATACCGATAACCTATTGGTTTCTCAGCCGGATAATGGCGAGCAGGCACTGGAAATCGCCGAAACCCTGGTACGCTCAAACGCTGTTGATATTGTAGTCATTGACTCTGTAGCGGCACTAGTGCCGCAAGCTGAAATCGATGGCGAAATGGGCGATAGCCATATGGGTCTGCAGGCCAGGTTAATGAGCCAAGCTTTAAGGAAATTAACTGGCATTATAAGTAAAAGCAGAACTACCGTGTTGTTCATAAACCAGATTCGTATGAAGATAGGTGTAATGTTTGGCAATCCGGAAACGACGACCGGTGGAAATGCGCTGAAGTTCTATGCTTCGGTTCGTCTTGACATCAGACGCACTGGTCAAATCAAATCCGGCGATGATGTGATTGGAAACAGGACTAAGGTCAAGGTTGTTAAAAACAAGATAGCTCCTCCGTTCAGGATTGCTGAGTTTGATATCATGTATAACGAAGGAATCAGTAAAGAGGGTGATGTATTGGATTTGGCTGCTGTGCATGGCATAATCGGTAAGTCCGGGGCATGGTTTGACTATAAGGATGAAAAAATCGGACAAGGGCGAGAGGCTACCAAGGGATACCTAAGGAAGAATCCAAAAGTATTGGCCGAAATTAGCTCTAAGGTGCGCGCCAAGGTTTCCGAAGACGAAGAAGACGAGACGTAATATAGGTATATGAAAATCACATCCATTACCGGACAAAAGCGCAATAGCGATCGCGTAAATGTTTCGGTTGATGGTAAATATCGGCTTAGTTTGGATGTAAGTCAGCTGCTTGAGCTGGGCGTAAGGGTTGGCCAGGATTATGACGAAGCTAAATTAGAAAAACTTGAGCAAGAAAGTCAATTTGGGAAATTGTATGGACGTGCCCTAGAGTATTGCTTGATGCGCCCCCACAGCCAATTTGAGCTACAAAATTACTTATATAAAAAAACCAGGCTTACGCGTGGTAAAGACGGTAGCCTAAGGCAGGGAGTTACCAAAGAGCTGACCGACAGAGTGCTTAATAGACTGATCGAAAAAGGCTACGTGGATGACTATAAGTTTACCAGCTTTTGGGTGGAGAACAGGTCGTTAGGTAAGGGTATCAGCCACAGGAAGCTGATATCTGAACTTAAAACAAAGGGAATAAGCGACTCCGTTATTAGCAAGGTGTTTTCCGAGACTGCGCGTAGCGACGATGAAGAAATAAGGAAAGTTATTGTAAAAAAACGGTCCCGTTACCAAGATGATCGAAAATTGACAGAGTATTTGGCGAGATTGGGCTTTAATTATGACGATATTAAACGCGCTATAAATGAGTCTGATTAATCATTAACGACTGGGTTGTTGTTTTTAACCTGTGGAGTTGGTCTGAATGGATTCAGGTAGGATAAATTGCCGGGATCGGATATAGGCTCTAGTTTTTTGGCTGCTGATCTGACAATTATACATTCATCATTTATTTCAATTATTTGCGACCTGTGTACTAACAGTTCGGTTTCCGAAAAACTTTTCAAGGGTCCGCGGTTAACTTTCAGTTGCTGGATGACAAAACCATTTGTTTCCAAGCTGTAATCACTTACTTTACCTAATTTATGCTTGAGTTCATCAATAACTATTTGTCCGACCAGTTTGAAATTTAGTTTATATACCTTTTCAATCGATAAAACATCACTAATTCCAATGAATTCATCACTGCTGTCAATAATCATTCCGATATCGCTAAGTTCTCTGACATCGGCAATCCTAATTAAAGAGGGGCGTTCGGTCAAAAGCGGCCCATCTACCTCATAAGCCAAAACCTTCAGGTTACCAGGGTCAATGACGGGTGATTTAGTTGACGCTAATTTTGTACCCGTTTGTAAGCTCATTATCGGGGTGCCGATTAGTCTAGATCCTAGTAATAACATAATCTCATTATAAGCGTTTATGGCAATTGGTGCCAATTATTCAGAAAATGGGTCTATCCTACCTGAAGGGAGATTTTTATGATTGGAATTTTTAGAGCTAACCTCTAGGTTAGACAAGCTGCTAATAATCGCCTGGTCGAAAGTAGTAGCGCTAGAGTTAGTGGTTTGGTCGCTCGTGTAAGGTCGGTTAATTATGTTTGTCAAGATGTATATCGACCCAACCAGGCCTACAGCTACTATTATTATAATAATAACCAAATTATACCTGTCCAATAACCTGATTATTGGTCTAAGATGATTATTTGCAGAACCGTTCTTCATATTAATTTACCTCAAATATATCTCAATAATTATTGGCTCGACATTGACATAGCCTTTTGGATTCTCGACTCGACCCAAATTGATACCGGTTAATCTCATCTTTGGCAGATTGGTTTCGATGGCCTTAATGAATTTCATAAGATTAGTATAGGCAACCGGGTTTTGAATCGTAATGGATATATAACTTGCCTGTATACCACTAACCAGGGGAGTGGCGGTGGATTGTGTTGCTGGTGCTTTAGCTGGTCCGAACTCGGTTACTTTTATTCCGGTTGCTCCTGCGTATCTGTTTATATCTTGTTGAATTTTACTGCTATAGTCTTTGCGTGAAGCCGTAATACTTGCCGCTTTGTCAATTACCACCCGTTGCTCGTACAACTCGGTTTGCAGCAGGCCTAACTCCTTTGGGCTTATTTCCGTGGAGGAAGAAGGGGGCAGGTCTGTATATATATTGGCAGCATACTTGTCCAGCCAGCCTACAGCGTAATAAAATCCGCCAACAATAAAAACACCGATTATAATAAGTATTATTATCAGCAATGTTCTTATTGACGAAGCGTTAAGTTGGGGTTTTTTCATACGGCAGACCCTTTTTTGTTGATAGTTACGCTGATGTTTATTATGAACGGATATCTAGAACCGTTAGCCGTACTGGAGGCGGTCGATTCGAATTTGTAATTTGAAAATAAAGCTGATCCTTCGATATTCTGTTTTAATCTGGTTTCGTTATCAGCCGACGTTGAAAGTACCTTAAGCAGAGTGGTCGTACCGAATGAACTGTCGGTTACGGATAGGGAGTCCAAAACGGTACCGGTTGGAAGTGTTTTACCAATCTCAGTTATGATATCGCCATATGATATTTGTCGGTCCAAAATACCTTTTGATATTGTTAAATTTGCACGAAAAGTGTTTGCCCGTTTTTGGGTGGGGCTTGACGAAAGATCGATTTTTACCTGTTGCTTCTCGGCATCTGTCTTATTATTGAGCAGGAATATATAAGTGGCCGAGCTTGCCATTATTAGGAATCCGGCTGAAAAACCAAGTATCACTACAAAACGCAGTAACATGACATTAACGCGCGCGGCTGCGGTTTGTTTTTTGGCGTCATATGGCATAAGGTTTATCATTCCCAGATACTCCTTGGATCAACACAAGATAAACCGGCGACAGTTATATATCTGGATCTGAATTGTCTAGCCGGTTCTGGTAATTTGCCAAAATCTAATTTTTGCCATGGGCTGGCTACGCGCGCGGGCATAATCAGTTCATTAGTGAAATATTCGCCGATGCCTGGCATATTACTGCCGCTACCAACAACCAAGAGTTGTTCCAGCTTGCGATTGTCACTTATGCGTTCGTTGTAATAGCGCATGACTTTTCTGGTTTCAATGATTATTTGCCTTAAGTCGGGTTCAATTGCGTTTTTAATTTTGCTTTGACGAGGTCCGGCGCTTAAGCCGTTCAAAACCTTTAGTTGGTGAGCATTTTCGAGCGTAATGGATAATTTTTTGGCAATATCCAAAGTAAAAGTATTGCCGCCGATTGGTAATCCGCCTGTGATACGAACCGAGCCGCTATCTAGTACCGCGATGTCTGTTGTGGCCGGGCCGATATCGACAATTACACTAGGCAGCTGACCATCTTCGGTTTTAGTTAATAGCCGTGCTACGGCACTTATGCCCGGCTCAACCATGCTAACGGTTAGCCCGGCGCTTTCGGCTGCTGCTATGCATTTGTCAACAATAATTCTAGGGACAGCACTCATTAGGACGGTTATCTCTTTTTTACCCCGTTCGATTACCTCGTAGTCAATGTACAACATTGAGGCTGGGACCGGTATATATTGATCAGCTTCCAGTTCTACGGCGTCCTTCAATTTTTTTGCGACTTTTATCGGTAGGTTGAAAGTTCGAGAGAACGTCCTTTCAGTGGGAACGCTGATAACCGCATGGTTGCTGTGCAAAGATCCGATAATCTTTTCCTTAATTAACAGTTGTACGTTTTCAGCCAAGTAAGTACTGTCGCTTTCGAACGATTCTTTTACTTTTTTGGGCTCTAAGTCAACTGACCCATAGCCCAGCACAAGCCATCTTTTTGTATCGACAGCCATAATTTTTATGCCAGTGTTGCTTATGTCGAGACCGATAATAGGTTTGTCTGTGTAAAATAATTTTGCCATAGTGCCCACTAGTGTATTCTTAGGCATATTATAGCATGATGGTATTTCAAAGTGTATACGCTTATTTGATGCTCTGCGAGAGATTAGCGATTGGCATCATCACACTGGCAGCAATCAAACCCACCATTGATCCCATGACAACAATCATCAACGGTTCAATAATCGAGCTAATACTACCGACGGCACTTTCGACTTCTTCCTCGTAGAAATCTGCGACCTTAACCAGCACCTTGTCGGTTTGGCCGGTTTCTTCGCCAACCAAAAGCATCTGGGCGATTATCGGTGGGAAGAGCGGATTCTTTTCGATAACGGAGAATAAGGATTTACCGTTTTTAACTTCGATCTCGGCAGCAACCAGAGCCTCTTCGTAAATAGCGTTTCCTACGGCTCTGGAAGTTACGGTCAACGCCTCTAGGACTGCAACACCAGCCTCAATGAGAGCGGAAAAGGTCCTGGCAAAGTGGGCGACTGCAACTTTCATAACAATTTTCTTAATAAGAGGTGTTTTTAGTAGGATTTTATGATATTTATATCTGCCGTTTTTTGTCTTTATATATCTAGAAAAGCCGTATATACATCCGGCGCCAACCAACAAGATAACGTACCAAAAGTTAATCACAAACGCACTAATGCCAATCATAACTACGGTAAGCGTTGGCAGAGTTGCATCAGGCCCTCCTATATCGGTTAATATCTTACCGATTTGTGGAATAATGAAAATCATCAGCACAAAAAACGCTATCACGGTTATACTTAATAGCACTACTGGGTATGCCATAGAGCTTTTAATCTTTTTACGGAGTGCCATGTTTTTTTCTTGTTGCAGGGCCAGGCGTTTCAAAATCTCGTCCAGGATACCGGCAGCCTCGCCGGCGCGTACCATATTTACATATATTTCATCAAATGTGTTAGGGTATTTGGCTAAGGCGTCACCAAACGTAGAGCCTGATTCCACATTTTCTATAACTCCCACAAGTATTTTTTTTAGCACAGGGCTGTCGGCGACGTGATCGGAAAGAGCAGTCAGTGCTCTTAAAAGCGGAACACCTGCACTAATCATAGCGCTTAACTGACGAGTAAACATCACCAGCTGGTCTGTCTTGACCCTATTGGCGCCCAGAATATTTTTTACGTTAAATGGTTCGGTTTTTACCTTTGCCTCTTTGATGCTGATTGGTCTGAGGCCCTGTTTAGTGAGAGAGCTAATAGCACTAGCTCGGTCCGTTTGGTCTACCGTTCCAGACGCCGTCTTACCGGTTTCATTGAGCGCGATGTAGGCAAATAATGTCATATTATTCTATTAACAATTCTTTCGTTACTCTCAATACTTCGTCTATTGTGGTTTCGCCGCGAAGGGCTTTGACTAATCCGTCGACCTGCATAGTCAACATCCCTTCGCTAATGGCTTGACTTTTGATCTGGCCGCTAGTAGCGTTGGCTACGATGAGTTTCTGTACAGGGTTTGAATTTGTCAACACCTCATAAATACCGACTCGTCCGCGATATCCGCCCAAAGACCCGTCTTCATTGTCGTCAGGATTGGCCTTCCATAAATTAATAATACCACTTTCATTTGTTCCAAGCGGAGTGTCCCCGCCGACACCTTCGGCTGCGGCTTTCTTTTCAAGTTCATGGATTACCTTGAAGTCCTGATTTGATTTTAGGTTGAACATTTTTAGAATCATTTCCTTTTCAGCCTGGGTAGGTTCGTATTTTATCCTGGTTTCGTGACGAAGGCGGCGGACAAGCCTTTGGGCAACTACCACGCGTACCGTGCTGGCAATAAGGAAGGGTTCAATACCCATATCCAACAGACGCGGTAAACAGGTTGCGGCATCGTTGGTGTGAAGCGTACTAAACACCAGGTGCCCGGTTAAAGCTGCTTGGACGCCCAAATCAGCGGTTTCACTGTCGCGGATTTCGCCGATCATGATGATGTTCGGGTCTTGGCGAAGTAGTGCCCGAAGGCCATTGGCGAAAGTCATGCCGGCTTTATTGTTCGTTTGGGTTTGGTTGACACCTGGGATTTTATACTCAACCGGATCCTCGATGGTGGATATGTTAACGGCCGGCTGGTTCAAAATAGTTAATATACTAAACAAACTGGTTGATTTACCGCTACCGGTAGGCCCTGTCAGCAGTATCATACCGTTAGCCTCGGTTAAAGCCGCGTTGATTGATTTTAATTGATGACCCCAAAAGCCCAATGATTCTAGTGGGACAGCCTGGTTTGATTCATCCAAAATACGCATAACAATCTTTTCGCCATCTGAAACCGGCAGCGAACTGACGCGTAAGGCGTATTGTTTGCCGCCAACTTTAATCTTGAATCTACCGTCTTGCGGAACACGGCGTTCGTCGATTTTTAAATTGCTCAAAATCTTGACGCGGCTGACTAATGAATTCTTGACGTTGATTGGCAATCTGTTTACTTCCTTTAAGATGCCATCGATTCTGTAGCGCACTTGGACGTATCCTTCGCGTGGTTCTATATGAACGTCACTGGCATGTGATCTGATGGCCGATTCCAGTAGCAGGTTAATGGTTTGAGCGATTGGTGAGTCTTCGGCGATATCCTGTTCGGACACTGCATCATTTTCGGTGTTATCGGCACGCTGAATATCAATGACTTCTTCAAGTTCTTGGCTGACATCGCCACGGTAAGCGTCCAATAGCGCAACGATGTTGTCGTGTGGTGCAATGTATATCTTTGTGTTGGTGCCGATTTGTTTCTCGATGAAGTTTACTGCCTGAACGTCATCCGGGTCGTCCATCACCAAATGGTTTGTGCCGTCTTCGTCAACTTTAAAGAGGACAGCGTTGTATTGACGAGCAATGCGTTCCGGGATTTTCTGCAAGACGTCGAACGGAACATCGTGCGGCGTGATTTCGATATAAGGAATCTCTGCATATTCGGAAAATGCCTTAGCCAGGGTTTTATTATCGATAACATCGTTTTGAAGCGCTACGTCTTGCAGGGTACGCTTTGAACTGGACGCCTCCTCTTTCAGGGCGCTGACTTGCTCCTCAGTAGCCACACCACTGCGTACGAGCAATTTGGACATAGTTGCATCTGGAATACGCATACTGCTTGTGCTCTATTGTAATCGACAGATTAAAAAAAGACCAGGTGTTATACTATTTTAGTAATGATCATAGAGGTTAGCAGCGAACAGGGTACAAAAGAGTTCGGTATCAGAATCGGCAGCTTGCTTAAGGGCGGCGAAGTATTAGAGCTGACGGGTGATGTCGGTGCAGGTAAAACCACTTTAGTTAAAGGGATCGCCGTAGGCCTTGGAATTGACCAATATGTTCAAAGCCCAAGCTTTACGATAAACCGTATATACAAGGGCCGGGATGGCTTGAATTTGTCACATTATGATTTTTACAGACTTGAGACGGCTGGTATTATGGCGGATGAACTGGCAGAAGTTATTTGTAATCCGGAAACCGTAACGGTTATCGAATGGGGTGGCGTGGTAAAAGGTGTTTTGCCCGGCGACAGGCTGACCATACATATAACAGCTGAAGGGGTGAATTTAAGAAAATTTACACTTAGTGCCGGTGGCAAAAAAAGTAAGCAATTATTAAGTAGGTTTAGTAAATGATAGTTCTGATAAATACCAGTGAAAAGATCTGTTATATTACATTGATTGATGACGGCAAGCATAGTGACTATAAATGGCAATCGGATATGAAGCTGGCAAAAGAATTGCTGGGTTATATCGATAGCCTTTTGAAGCGAAACAATAAGGCTTGGTCAGACATAAAAGGCATTGGCGTATTTGAAGGTCCGGGAAGTTTTACCGGTATACGCATCGGACTGACCGTTATGAACACTGTTGCCGATGGTATGAAAATTCCGATTGTCGGTGGACGCGGCGAAACATGGCAAGATGACGTGATTTCTAAATTGAAACTAGGCAAAGATGAAAAAATAGTTCTGCCCTTTTATGATCGGGGCGCGAACATCACTATTCCTAGAAAATAGCTTGCGCACTTAGTATAAAAAAGGCTACTATATATATAGTTCTTTATTTTTAGAACTCCGAATATTTTTTGAAACCGACGCTTCAGACTGATTGACTGTTATTACAGGAATTTAAAAAACTAGTATTAAACACCATAGGTCTAAGCGAGGAAGGGATGGTAACTTATGTTAGAGTTTATTATTGCCGTGGTTGCGGTACTTGCTGGAGTTGGCGGTACGATCGTCTACGAAAAAAGTCAACAGGCCGGTGGCAAGGCAAAAATTGACAAAGAAATTGCATCAGCCAAAGCCAAGGCGAGCGACATCGTTCTAAAGGCCAAGGATGAAGCGGTCAGGATTGAAAACGAACGCCGCAAAGATTTGAAAAAAATCGAAGACAGGCTGCTTGAACGCGAAGCTTCGATTGATAAAAAGCTTGAAGAATTGGATAAGCGTTCCGAAAAGCTGCGCGCAGAAGAGCGTAATGTCGAAGAACTAAAGGGTGAAATTCGTGAAATCAGGACAAAACAGCAGGAAAAACTTGAAAAAGTCGCCAAACTTACCAAGTCTGACGCAGCTGAAAAGTTAATGGCTATGACCGAGCGTGACATCAAACAGGACATGGTCGGGCTTATAAATAAATTACAAAATGACGCCCAAGAGCAGGCCGAAGACGTTGCGCAAACCATTTTAGTCACCGCAATGGAAAGGATGTCATCGGAAGTTACGGCAGAACGTACGGTAACTTCAATCAAACTACCTGACGAAGAAATGAAGGGCCGAATTATCGGTAAAGAAGGGCGTAATATTCAGTCGTTGCAACGGGCAACCGGCGTAGATATTCTGGTTGATGACACGCCTGGAATGATTGTATTAAGTTCGTTTGACCCCGTCCGCCGACAAGTCGCACGCATGAGCCTCGAGCTTTTAATGAAAGACGGGCGTATCCATCCGGGACGCATCGAAGAAGTCGTTGCCAAGGCCGAGACTGAAATTAACAAAGAAGTCAACAGAGCCGGCGAAGATGCTGCTCGTGAAGTCGGCGTTGTCGGTATTCCAAAAGAAATGCTGCGTTTGCTGGGCGAACTGAAGTTCCGTACCAGTTATGGGCAGAATGTTTTGCTTCACAGTGTCGAAATGGCGCACCTAGCGGGACTTATCGCCGAAGAAATCGGGGCTGACGTCCGTATAACTAAAATCGCTACACTTTTGCATGATACCGGCAAGGCAATTACTCACAAAATGGAAGGCAAACATCATCATATTGCGGCTGAACTGGCGCGTAAATATGGTATGAGCGAAGAAATCGCCAATGGGATTGAAGCTCACCACGATGACATAGAAGCTACGACGCCTGAAGCTTTAATTGTACGCGTTTGTGACGCGCTCTCAACCGCACGTCCGGGTGCTCGCAACATTAGTGCCGAAAACTTCGTTGAACGCATGCGCGATTTGGAAAACATCGCAACCGGGTTCAAGGGGATTGATAAGGCTTATGCGATTAGTGCCGGCCGTGAAGTCCGCGTCATCGTCAAGCCCAAAGACATCGATGATTTAAGTGCGATAAAACTGGCACGTGATATCGCGGTCAAAATCGAAAGCACCATGCAATATCCCGGGACTATCAAGGTCAACGTTATCCGCGAAACCCGCGCGATTGAATTTGCAAAATAGTCTTCGCTAATTGACGCAGGTTCTTATATAATAGCCGTATGGCTAATGTTATCGTTATCAAAGATTTCAAGAAATACTTTGGTAAACTTCATGCTGTTGACGGGATAAACCTTAATGTTAAAAAAGGTGAAATATTGGGTTTCTTAGGTCCTAACGGTGCAGGTAAGAGTACGACAATCAGGTGTCTGATGGGATTTAATAAACCGACGGACGGAGAAATACGCGTTTTCGACCATGACATGTCAACTGATTCCGTTAAGGCAAAGCGTCAGATAGGTTACCTGCCGGGTAACGTTCAACTATATGATAATTGGACAGGCTGGGATCATATTCGCTTTTTCGAAGGAGTCCGCGGAAAATCCAGGAACTTGAACAATTTAATCGAGCGATTCGATTTCAATCCGAATGCGAAATTTAGGCATCTTTCGTCAGGAAACCAGCAAAAACTCGGTTTGATTTTAGCGCTTATGCACGAACCAAAACTGCTGGTTATGGATGAGCCGACTGTTGGTTTAGATCCTTTGTTGCAAAATGAAATATATAAAGTTTTGATAGAAATGCGCGATCGTGGTACGACGATTTTCATCTCTTCTCATAATTTACCAGAAGTCGAAAAACTCTGTGATCGGGTTGCAATTATCAAGAACGGCAAGCTTGTTGCGGTAGAAAGCATTAAGGTCTTGGGCAAAAAAAAGCTTCATAAAATCGAAGCAAGCTTTAAGGATAAGTTTAGCAAATCGGAATTCGAGCATGACGGCGTTGAAAGTGTTGATGAGATATCTCGAGGACTGTTAATAACTGTCGTGGGCGATTTAAATCCGGTCCTACGCACAATCGCCAAACACAAGGTTAATGACATAGAAATCACACATGCTTCACTAGAGGACGTTTTCATGAAGTTTTATAAGGGGGACAAATAATGTTTGTTTTTGCGCATAGGATGCTGCGAGACAAATGGAAATCTTTCATTATTTATGCAGTTGCTGCGATTGGTTTTTTGGAAATGTACATTGCCCTTTTTCCGGCAATTCAAAAACAAGCCAGCCAAGTTAACCAATTGATAAAGACAATGCCACCTGAGTTTTACAAAGCATTCAATATGGATCCTTCGACGTTATCATTTGATAATTTACAATCATATCTATCTAGCGAATATATGAGTTTTCTTTGGCCGATATTGTTAATCGTTTTTGCCGTTTCACTGGCAAACTATATATCAGTCAACGAAATAGATAAGGGAACGATTGAGACGTTGGCCTCGTTACCGGCCAATAGATTGCGAATTTTTCTTGAAAGGTATTTGGCCGGGGTGCTAATCATTGCAGGGTTTTGTATCGTTGGCTTGTTTAGCGCAATACCATTGGCTCAATTACATAACACCGACTTTGTTTTTGTGAATTTTCTTACTGCCACGATAGGCTCATTCTTGTTTGCATGGGCGGTTTATTCATTGGCAACCTTGTCGTCAGTCCTTTTGTCCGATAAGGGTAGGGCTAGTATGGTCTCGGGCGGTATCTTGATTTTAATGTACGTGGTATTTATCATTTCAACGCTAAAGGAGGGCTTGAAAAACCTTCAATATATGAGTTTTTTCAACTATTTTAGCGGATCCGAACTACTGGCAAAAAACAGCTATCCTGAATATGCACTCTTGGCTCTCGGCGGATTTGCCATAGTTGTGACGACGGCTGCCATGCTGTGGTTCAATCGTCGCGACTTGTCCGTTTGAGTTAGGTCCAGCTTGTTATTATGCCAGCGCGCGATTGAGTTTGCCAAGTAATTACGACTCGATAATGTCCGTTTCGCCAAATATCTTTCGTCCGGTTTTTTCAAAGCCTTCCACGTCGACCCTGCCACCGTTCTGCAAATAGACGTTTAAAGCTTCAAGATTTGGTGTGTGACCGACAAAACCGACGACAACCGGTCGATCTGGTAAAAGTTTACCAACAAAATCCTTAATTCGGTCGATGCCGGCGAATTGCTCCTCGGCTACTACTTGAGGGTTGGGTCCTTCCAGGCCATCCAGATGACCTTGGTTTTGAAGCCAGGCTTCAACTACTCTGGCATTATCGTAATCATTCTCCGCAAATATTTTTTGCGCATATTCTGAAGCCCACGACTGATCTGGGTTTTGCCAGCGGTCTTTTAGTTTAAATTCATTCATTTGTAACGGGAATGATATAAAAGCTTTTCTGTCCGCTCTTGATGCCAGCTCTGCTGTTATATTTCGTACATTGTCACCGATACTTTGGGTATGGTCGTATTCTGATTCCCCAAACACATCGATATCATGAATATTGTCTTCAGTAACTATTCGTCGAATTTCATCTTCGTAGACTCGAATAGTGGCTTTTGTGCGCTCCATTTCGGTTGCGCCCATGAAAGCAAAAACAGTACCGTCTTCAGCTTGTTGCAACCGCTCTAATAGTTCGCGAGCTCTTGCTCGGGCTAACTCGACACCCTTTTCACTTAATCCGAAGAAACCTTCAGCGGACTTTTCTCCGCACCCCGGCTTAATCGAATGTCGGGTGCCTATAAATTCCGGTGTAGTTTTTTCGCTCATTTTTGACCTCCGAATTCTCCATATTTTCCGGTTTTCATTGATTGATCCGGGCAATATTGGTTGTATAGTTTGATAAATATATCTTCGTCTAAATACCATTTTCCTTTATTGGTTTTATTCTTGAATTTCTTTACTACATTGTAGTATTCAACCAATTGATTAAATAATTTATCGTGGCGTCTGCGGTCTAATTCATATTCATCGTTCGTATCTACGATAGTATAAAATTCAGGTTCGGTAAGCGGCTTTGCAAGCAGATGTAGCCTGCGTTTTATAGCCTCAGTCGCAATTTGCTCTGGAAACAAGTATCCAATAATGTAAAGCAGGGCTCGCGCCTCGTTCAAATCTTCCCAATTTGGGTTAGATAAAATATATTGATAGCGCTTCCACATAGACTCAAGCGAGTCATTTATGCTCTCTGCATCAAGAAGGTAAGAATATTTCAGCAGGTCTTCCATATTTAAATGATAACACGCCAAACCCTGCCAGTTTCGTCCTTCTTCAATTTTTGGTAATTAATCATTATTGCTTATGTTTGATATAATCAAGTTATCTTATGGTAAAAAGAAAAAAATATAGACCGGAAGTTGTCGCAGCAGTATCTGCCCTGGGCAGTATGATTGCAATCGGCACAGTTTCTTATCATTACATAGAGGGTTGGACTTGGATAAAGTCGCTTTATTTTGTTGTAGCGACGCTAACGACCGTGGGATACGGTGACGTTCATCCTACAACCGAATTCAGCAGACTCTTTACGGTATTTTTTATACTTATTGGTGTTTCAATTGCCGTTGCTTCGATAGCTGTGATTGGTGGTCGGTATTTGGAAAAGCGTGAAACTAAGGTTATTGCACGAACAAAGAAAGTACAAAAAAATGGCTAAACCCGAGATTCGCAAAGACTATTTCAAGGACGAGTATGTAATTATTGCGCCTAACCGCGCCAAGCGGCCGCACCGAACCGGCACGATTGAGCCGACGGATGCGACCTGTCATTTTTGCCCGAAAAACTTTAAAAACGAAACGATTACTTATCGGGATGATAATTATGAAGGTGATTGGGAAATCGTATCGGTTATCAACAAGTTCGCGGCGCTTAACGTTGAAAACCCGGACGCTTATGGCCAAACCGAAGTCGTAATCGAGACTCGCCGTCACGGATTGGATATAAACGAATTTTCAGTCGATCACATCATCCGCATTTTTAACGCCTATATTGACAGGTTCAACTACCTTCGCAATATGGACGGTATTCGTCATGTCATTATTTTCAAGAACGAAGGCGGCAAGGCCGGCGCTTCAATCGCACACACTCATTCACAGATTATCGCGCTGCCGATTCTGCCGCCAAAAGTCGAAAACGAGGCCCGGGCATTTAATAAATACCGTTTGGAAAATTACAGTTGTCCGTATTGCGATGTGATCAAAAAAGAAACCGACAAACCGCGCGTCATATGGGAGGATGAAAATTTGTTTGTTCTGGCGCCATATGCCAGCGAGGACCCGTATGGAGTCTGGCTGTTGCCTAAGCGACATATGCGCTTGGTGTCCGAACTTACGCGGGGTGAAAAGGAATCAATTGCGATTGCGCTAAAGATGATTCTGGGTAAACTGGACGAATTTGGTATTTCGTATAATTATTTCATCGAAAATGCCGTCAATAACGAAGATTACCATATGCATATCAAAATCAAGCCGCGTCCGAATATTTGGGCGGGGTTAGAGTTGGGGACGGGGATTATTATAAATCCGATTGCACCAGAATACGCCGCGCGGATTTATCGGGGCGAGGTCAAGATCGAGGCCGATCCGAAGTTCTAGAATTTCGAATCATGGGGGAGTGGGGTAGGGATTATAACTTAACGGGAGTCATTTCCACTTTTTGGACTAGTTTCCGCAGACTCACGCAACCAAGTGCTCTGCAATTTTTTATTAACATCAAGCTATCGTAAAATCTGAATTAGATTCAGGAAATTAAGTAATAATACAAATAAGGCCATATTTCCTAAATGATAAACAATGCGAATAATAACTTTTTGGCCATTTTTAGTGAACATCTTCTTATACATATCTTTTTCAAAAAACTGCTGATTTACTTCGGTCAACTTTTGGGTTGGGGCTGTCAGACAGTATAATCAGGATTTTCTTCTCAAACTTGACTGTTGAAGGGTCTGCATATGGCAAAAAAATGAAACAAAAACAGTGGTCAATTACTAACCACTGCCTATGTGAACCTTTTGACGAATTCGTCAAAAATGGTGATTTTCTTACTTGGTCGGGGTGAAAGGACTCAAACCTTCGACCTCACGGTCCCAAACCGCGCGCGCTATCAACTGCGCCACACCCCGCCGTCAGGCGGACTGCAAATTCTGCAGAACAATAGAGATTATATCTTATATCGAATCGTTTTTCCAGTGTTATATGTTAAAATTATAGGTAATTCATATGTTTCGAAATATCTTTAAATCAAAACACCGCATATTTGGCCTTGAGATTAGCGACTGGTGGTTTGTCATTGCCGGGCTGGCTGTTTTTGCTGCATTATCACTGGTAACGATTACCAAGTTCTCGTTTTGGTTTGATGAATCCTTCGGTGCTTATCTGATAAAATACAACTTTGTCGATATAATCAGGTATACTGCGACCGATGTTCACCCGCCGCTTTTTTATTGGGTATTAAAACTGTGGGCAATGCTGTTTGGCAATACCGAATTAGCCCTCCGTTCGATGAGTGTGCTTTTTGGCGGCATAGCCATTGTTTTAGGGTACGTACTGGCTAACAAACTGTTCAATAAAACCGCCGCCAGAATAAGTTTGATTTTTATGGTGTTATCCCCGATGTTCATCCGCTACAGCCAAGAAGCCAGGATGTATACGATGGTTGCGGCCATCGCTTTCGCGGCAACGTTGGTTTTAATATACGCACTGGAATCGAAAAGTAAGAAACTTTGGGTTTTATACGGTGTTTTGGTTGGCCTGGGCTTGTGGATTCATTATTTTGCCGCTATCGTCTGGATTGCCCATTGGGTCTGGCGGGCAGACAGTGTCCGCAGGACTGCGCGAAAAGGCGAATTCATTAAAAAGTTTTTCGACAAAAACTGGCGGCTGGCGCATTATGTGGCGATTGCGGTGTTTTTGCCGTGGCTGCCATTATTTGTTGGCCAATCATTAGTCGTACAAATCGCGGGTTTCTGGATTCCGGCGGTAACACCGGGAACGCCATTGAACTTTTTGACGAACGTCGTATATTATCGCGACCTGGGTGAAACTATTGGCTGGCTGACGCTAGGGTTCGTGGTCGCACTGCTGCTTGTTACGGTTTTGGCGGTGAAAGTATACCGAAAATCATTGAACCGGGCCGAGAAATCGTCATATAGGTTAATTATGGCGCTGGCGTTCGTGCCGGCGATTACGCTATTTTTCATATCAATGCCGGCCAGGTCGGTCTTTGTCGACAGATACTTGATACCTTCGACATTAGGTATCGCCATATTCATCGGGGTAACGCTGGCGTACGGTTATAAATACATGAGGATTAGGTGGCGTTATGCCATAACGGTATTTATTGGTGTTCTGATGATAATCGGTATTGTCAATGTTTACTGGCTGGGTAACTTTAATAAGAATTCGCACGAATCAAATCAGACTAGGCAAATCGTACGTGAAGCCTCTATTCGCGCGGATGACGGCCAGCCGATTATCGCCGCGACGCCGTGGCTGTTTTACGAAGTCGTTTTTTATGAAACCGACACACACCCGGTGTATTATCTGAACATAGCCGATTATAAATACGGTTCGTTGGACATGCTGAAATACAGCAGCGCGCATAAAATCAGCGACGTCAACGAATTCGCCAAACAACATCCCAAGGTTTGGTATGTCGGTTGGATAGGGCAGGGCGACTTGAAAACGCCATATTCAAATTGGAGGAAAATTCAGGAAGTAACTATTAACGACCCGATCAAAAACACGCCACAATACAAAGCAATTGAATTTCAAATTAAATAGCCAGCTCACCTTAAATGAAGTATAATCTTATTGATCTACGGTAATTTGTAGTTTTTACGAATTTTCAAACTAATTCGCTGTCCAGCGAATGTTTGAAAATTCGAGACGAACAACTGCCAATAAACCGAAGCAACAAATAATATTTTGTTGCGAGGCCCGAGGCAAGTTGTGAGGAGGCGGGGTATAGCGCAGCTCGGTAGCGCGCACCGTTCGGGACGGTGAGGTCGGCGGTTCAAATCCGCCTACCCCGACCATGGAATTATTTGTAATGACAAGATAATTTAAGTTTGAAGTTATCTAAATTTTAGTATATAATATGCACTAATATAAGGATTACACTCATGTTGAGCGCAGAAAATATTCGTTACGATATAAACGGACATCAGGTATTCAAAGATGTATCCTTTTCTATTAACAGGGGTGACAAGATTGGTTTGGTTGGTAGAAATGGCGCCGGCAAGACGACGCTGCTGCGTATGTTAGCCGGTGAAATCGAACCGACTGGCGGTCAATTGAGCCTGGGTGATTATGAGGTGGGATTATTACCTCAGGATTTGTCAGATTGGTTAGGGCATAGCGTTTATGATTTCGTAGGTGACGTTACCGGTGTTACCGGAGCGAAGGCAAAGTTTGAAGAAAGCTGTCGCCAGCTTGACGGTGATCAGTCGGATGAAATCATGACAACCTATTCTGAGGCGCTCGACTTATACCAAAGGTATGACGTTGAAAATTATGACAATTCTTTGAAACGAGCGTTGGCGCAAGCCGGGCTGGCTGGAATTGATGTAGACAGGAGTCTGGAGCAATTTTCCGGTGGACAAAAGACGCGCATATCCCTAGCGGCCTTATTCGCGTCAAAGTATGATGTTTTGTTGCTGGATGAACCGACTAACAACCTTGATAACAACGGTATGGCCTTATTGGAAAGATTTATTCAGGATTCAAAAGCTGCTTTCTTAATGGTTTCGCATGACAGGCGTTTTTTGAGAACTTCAACCAACCGTATAATCGAGGTTATCGGTGGAGAAAAAGGTGTTGTTCAGTATGGTCTTGGCTACGACGAGTATGTGGCTAGCCGCGCCACAGCCCAAGATGCAGCCGAGGGCCGATACGAACGTTATGAGACCGAAAGAAAACGCCTTAAAAAAGTATCTAGGGGATTGAGCTCGAGAGCCGTAGCAGCAACCTCGAAGCGAGGTAAAAGCGATAACGACAAATTGACAACCAATTTTAGAAGCGAAAGAGCATCAACAAGTATGGCCAAGCAATCTCAGGCGGTTAAATCCAGGCTGTCGCAACTTGAAGAGCCGGAAAAACCGGAAGAGGAAATATCACTAGATTTTACCATAGGCGAAAAGGGACGAAAAAGGTTTTCACTGCTTCAGGCCAGCGGTTTGACTGCTAAATACGAAGGTGACGATCGTATTTTCGGCCCTATTTCATTACATGTCCATAACGGTGACGAAGTTGTTATCACCGGTGATAATGGTTCGGGTAAAACTACGCTATTGAAGGTTCTGGCCGGTCAAATGCCCGAGCACTCAGGGTTGTATAAACCGGGTAGGGAAGCCAGGATAATTTATATCGATCAACAACAGACAGTCCCGCTAAGTAACAAAACTGCCGTCGAGAATCTGCGTCATTTGGCACCGGGGATGGAGTTGCATGATGCAATTATTCTTTTGCTTAAATTTAATCTAAAAAAAGACATTATAAATACTGTTCCGGCTGAAAGCCTTAGCGGAGGAGAGCGCGCAAAGATTTTATTGGCCGCTATTGTCGCAAATCAAGCAAATCTTTTGATTATGGACGAGCCAACTAATAATCTGGACATCACCACTATAGAAGCGCTTGAGGCTGCCCTTAAGACATACAAAGGGAGTGTCGTTATTACATCTCACGATAAAGAATTCTTGGATAATCTGGATATTAACCAGGAAATTAACCTAAATAATAGTTGACATCACATTTAAAATATCCTATTATCACAACTGACAGGGGAATCCCCCTGTTTAAAAATACCGAGTGGATGGAGGTCCACCATGGGCGGCATCAACTGTCCTCCCCCCAACCTCGATCCCGTATCGTCCCGGGTGATGGACGAGTACGTTCACAAGCTGGCCGAGTACTGCGAACCCCTCTTCGACGGTGTCGCCTCATTCTACCGTGGCAACGCGCAGGTCGAGAGTGCGGTCATGGGCATCGGCGATGTCGACACTGCTCTGACGTCTTTCGAACGTAGCGAGAGGCAGCTGACCGAGGCGTGGCAGCGCCTCGACTCGATCGCTGCGATGCGCCATCTGATCTCGACCGAACAGGTCGACTTCCGCGAGCAGAGCAAGCACCTGAGCGAGGCGATCGGTGCCATCGGGCATGCCCGCATGGAGATGTACGGCGTCTCCAGCCGCGGGCTCGGTCTTCAGGAAGGGATCTGGGACCGCCCGGCGGTCACTGAGTACCTGACCGAAGCGTCGGTTCACCTCTCGGAGGCCATCGCCTGGCAGACTCGCTTCGCCGCGCAGACTGCCATTCTGGCCATCGCCGCGTGAACGGTAGTGATGTGCGGTAGCCTACAGGGCCGCCAGTGCTTCGCTCCCCCCTAGGGCGGTGTTGGTGACTTCCACGTCCCAACACCGCCCCGATTTAACAGGATTTTATATTTATGTCATTTCAAAGAATCGAGAGCCCCTCGCCTAAACTTTATCAAGTGAAAGTTAAAACGCCTGATTTATTCAGACCGGCTGCTATTGATGACGACCCATTTTTGGCATATAAAAAGGCAGAAATGGAGCAATATGAGAGTATCTTATCCTTTAATAGGCAAATTGTAGCTACAGCTGCGCATAAAGATAAAGAAGTCGCAATCAATAATGCTCAAGAAGAGGCGGTAGAGCGTATGTCGCTTTCTGCCTGGTGGGCTTGCGAGCGTCCGGTGCTAGCCAGATTGGACGATGCTTTGGTAAAAAACCTGCATGATTATTATTTTCCCGGTGATAGCAATTTTGACGTAAGTATAGGCTTCATCCGTCCTGCTTGTGATAGTGGTTATGTGGCCGTATCCATTTTGGAAAACCGGTCTGACTATCCCCACATAGTTCTAGGCGGAAGCTTTGGAGAAAACCCTAAAGAAGCATCATATAAAGCCTTTCTGGAATCAATACAATCATGGACCGGGACTCGGTGGCTGGGGCAAAATAATCCAAATGATATGCCATATTGGGACACGCCCGAGCTTGCAAAAAGGATTACGGATATTAAAAAAGCAAAAGAACTTGGATTATTTACGTCTTCTCAAAAACCTTTCGGACGGCAAGCTCTGTTAGGGTGCCTAGAAAACTCTGAATTATTTTTAACCAAAAAAGACGGTCTGTATGTTGCTGGTATCGGGTTTAATGTCGAGACGTCAGGGCTATCACATAAAATTGCCGAACTTGGCAAGCGTTCCAGTGAAGAAGTCACGGTGTTTACTCAGTATAATCACTAGTTTTACCTGGGGCGCCCGGCCGCAATTTCGCGAGCTTTATTTAAATACTGCTCTTTTATTTTTCTAGCTGTGAACGTTCCGTATTTCCGCTTTACAGCCTGTTCGATCAAATAGTCAGCGATTGTGGGGTTTTTAGGTAACAGCGAACCATGCATATAACTTCCGATTACGTTTTTATATCTAGCGCCTTCGCCAATGTCGGCCGTATTATTACCGGCACCAAGATGGACTCGTCCAAGGGGGTGCACATTTGGTCCAAGGAATGTTTGTCCGCTGTGGTTTTCGTAACCGATAATGTCGCCGAACTGTTCGCTGTGGGTCACAATATTGCCAATCAAGCGTTCCGACATTCCATAAGTCTCGGTATTCAAGACACCGATTCCTTTTATTATTTCGCCCTCGGAAGTCTTAAAGAATTTGCCAAATAGCTGGTAAAGCCCGCAAATCATCAGCATCGGCACGTCGTCGTTTGCTAGTTGTTTCAGTTTTGGCCCGATTTTAATCAAATCATTTTTAATTTTACTTTGTCCGCTGTCTTGCCCGCCGCCACCGATAATAATATCGATGTTATCCGGAAATTCGTCGCCTTGATTGTATTCAATGATTTCAGGTTCATAACCATGCCATTTGATCCGTCTAGCCAAGCATAGTACATTTCCACGATCACCGTATATATTCATGTCGTTTGAATACAAGTGCAAAATATTTATCGTCCTGTTCATTTTACAACCTCTACTTTTGTAATTTTTGACAAAAGCTTACGTATGCCCAGCATTGCCGTATATGTGCAATAGATCCTCATAGGCCTGCTTTTGGATTCTTTAACGAAAGAGTCAAGCGCGATCTTTAGGTCGGTCTCAACGTTTTTCACTGAAACCTCATCGTATCGTAAGCGTAGGGCCATATCATAAGCCCTAATACCGGACACTTGCTGAACTCCGTTCTCGGCCAAGCTGGTAAAGTCAACATCCCACAACCACGACATGTCGCGTCCATCAGCGTAATTATCGTTAATCGCTATCATCGTTGCATGATTATTGGCATCGAATGACTTCAGGCTAAGCCTAAAACCGGACGGATTTTTAACCAAAACTAGTTCAAGGGGTTTACCATTGACTGCAAGCGCTTCGCCTCGGCCGAAAGCCGGAGTAACTTTGGACAGAGCCTTAATCAGCTTGTCTTGATCGGCCTTTTCCCCCAGGATAGCTCTGGCCAGCGCCAATGCCGCTGCTGCGTTAAACACGTTATATATGCCGTTTAGTTTTAGTTTTGTTTTTACTTCATTGCCATCAACCAAAAAAGTTGCTCCGTGGTCGGAAAATTTTGATAGTATCACGTCAGCTTTTTTATTTGAACCGACAGATTGAATTTTACTATGTAAATCGTCGTCACTGGGGAAGAATTCGGACAAGCTTTTATCAAAACCAAAAAACTTGACTTTGTGATTATCCAGCGATTTTGCTATGCCTGCGACTTTTCGATCTTCACGATTCAAGACTACCGTGTCAGTAGTTTTATCTGCGATACGACGAAGCATATTTGTGGTGTTATCGATTTCGCCGAACCTATCCAGTTGATCGCGCATAACATTTAACAGCAGGCTGAACCTGGGCGTGATTTTCTCTACGAAATGAACCGCATGGGCTTCGTCAAGTTCTAATATCGCTATATCTGCATCCAACTTGCCTTTTATATTAATGTCTCCCAAAAGCGCAGCAGCGATTCCGCGGGTGAAGTTACTGCCGGTACGGTTGGTAAATACTTTTAACCCTTGGCCTTCAAGCAATTCAACGACCATTTTTGTCGTTGTTGTCTTGCCGTTGGTGCCGCTGATTACGACTACGCCAAGTGGCAAATCGAATAAAGTATGCGATATAAATTCAGGATAGATGTGCTCTACGACCAATCCGGGCAAAGCAGATCCACCGCCCCTTAAACCGGCGACACTTTTAATGGTTTTACCTAAAATCGTAACCAGAGGTCTGGACATATGTCTATTATAGCGTAAGTATATTGCTAATGTTATATCAGGGCAGTTAAACAGATATAACACTAGGTCGTATCGAAAATGAAAACGAACTTTCATTTCGCTCATCTCGCTAGTGTTATAATAGTGACATGTTTTTACTAGGTATATTGTCCTGGTGGTATGGTGTCGGCTGGCTGGCTCGTTTTCAGAGCGCAAAGGAAAGATTGGCGATTTCAGCAGACTTCTTTTCAATCGGGCTTTTGATCACTACTATATTTGCTCCATTCAGGCAGATTTCTGCGGGCAGAGTTAATGGACCGATTGGTGCTCAGCTTCGAGCGTTTCTTGACAGGTTGATTTCCAGACTTATTGGTGCACTCGTTAGGCTAAGTATGATTATAATCGGTTCAATCGTACTGATTTTTCAAACCATATTCGGAGCGCTTTTGATTGCGATTTGGCCAATAATGCCCCTGTTTGTCGTAGTTGGTCTGATATTAATGGTTACGGGATGGGTGCCGCAATGGGGGATATAAAACTTAGTTATAACAGTGCGCGCAGCGAAAAGGCCAGAATCGGCGTAATTTTTAGCAAAAATCTGTTGCTGGTTTTGTCGTTTCTGACTATTTTGCTGCTGGCTGTTGGTATATCTTTGTTGGTATTGGAGTCTTCCATAGGTTGGGCAGTCGCGGGACTGGCGGTGGTACCGGCTATGGTGGTGGAGTGGTATAAGGGCGAATTAAAACACATTCCTGTTAATAAAAAACAGAAAACGATGGATGACGTTCTGTCTGGCGAGGTTTTGGGCAGACTGACCAAGCAACCAACAGCTAATGAAGTTGCGATGATTATCAGCAAATTACCTGGTGGGTATTTTTTTGCAGCCAGGTTTGGCATAGGAACCAAATTTTTGCACGAAATTACGGTTGACGGCAGCATTAACATACAAACAGTATGGCAAAACGCCTGGGATATAAGAAAACAAACCGACAGTAAGAATATTTCAGCTGCGATTTTAGTAGTTGCGATTATTTATTCGTTACCGAATTACCAAAATTTACTGAGCCATTTGCAACTTGAGATAGAAGATTTGATACAAGGTATCCGGTGGTATGATCATTTACGCAATCTGATTGAAAGGCATCGTGAACCAAAGAAAACCGGAGGAGTTGCACGGGATTGGTCTTTTGGTTGGACGCCGCTTTTGGATCGTTTTGGCAGCCAGATGGGTGTTTCTGGCGAATCACTGTTTCCGTTGGTTGCACACGGAGACGCGCTTGACCAATTAATGAACATTTTCAGCAAAAAAGGTCGTCAAAACGTAGTGTTAGTTGGACAACCGGGTGTTGGCAAAACAGAAGTAGTTAGCGCGTTCGCATCAAGGCTTATGGATGGTGGCGCTAGCGTCCCTAACAGTCTTCGGTTTAGGCAGGTCTATAATTTAGACGCGTCAGCGCTGATTGCAGCTGCGCCCGACAGGGGAGGATTAGAGCAATTAATCCCACAAGTTCTTGGTGAAGCGTACAGTTCGAAAAATATAATAATCTGCCTAGATAATGCTCAGTTGTTTTTTGAAGATAGTATTGGATCTATTGATATATCCAATGTGCTGTTACCAATTCTAAACGCCGGTAATTTGCGAATGATTTTGGCAATTGACGAACAAAGATACCTGCAAATCAGCAAAAGAAACCCAGAGATAGCTAATGTATTAAATAAAATAGTAGTTCCACCGGCAAGTCGCGAGGATACCATTGCAATCATGCGGGACCAATCAATTAATATAGAGTTTCAGCATGGAGTAACATTCATGTATCAAGCCTTGGTTGAGTCGCACCGCTTGGGTGATCGTTACGTTCACGATCAGGCAATGCCAGGTAAGGCTATAAAAATCCTTGAATCAGCGGCAAACTATACCACAAATGGGCTGGTTTCGGCTGAAACGGTTCGTCAAGCGATTGAAAAAACTATGGATATTAAGGTCAGTGTAGCTTCCGATACGGGAGAGCGCGAGAAATTGTTAAATATGGAGAATCTGATTCATCAGCGGATGATAAATCAAGTCAGAGCCGTTCGTGTAGTCAGCGATGCACTCAGAAGGGCTAGGGCGGGGGTTAGGAATTTAAACAGACCGATAGGCACATTTCTTTTCTTGGGCCCGACAGGCGTCGGTAAAACAGAATTAGCCAAATCGCTGGCGGATGTGTATTTTGGCGGTGAGGGTCGGATTATTAGGTTGGATATGAATGAATATGTGAACAGTAACGATGTTGGCAGATTGATAGCCGACGGCGCGGATAATGCCAACAGCTTAACAGCACTTGTCATGAAACAACCATTCAGCGTGGTACTCTTAGATGAAATCGAAAAAGCTCATACGAATGTCATGTCTACGCTGTTGCAAATGTTAGATGAGGGGATTTTAAGGGATGTTAAGAACCGCGAGGTCAGCTTTCGCGATGCAATCATAGTTGCAACCAGCAACGCCGGGGCCGATAGAATACGGGAATATATAGACAGAGGGTATGATATCGAGCAGTTTGAAGAAAAATTCATCAATGAGTTAATTGACAGCAACCAATTCAGACCGGAATTTCTGAATCGTTTCGACGAGATAGTTACGTTTAGGCCACTAAATCAAAAAGAACTCCTGCAGGTCGTCGATCTTATGATTGCCAGCGTTAACAAGACTTTGTCATTGCAAAAAGTCAGCGTCAGTGTTGAGCCGGAGGCAAAAGAATACCTGGTTTCTACGGGTTATGATCCTAGGCTTGGTGCGCGTCCGATGCGTCGGGTTGTCCAGCGCGCAGTTGAAAATACGGTTGCAAAACAAATGTTATCGGGTGCAGTTGAACCTGGTAGTGTCATAGAAATATCACTGGAACAGGTCAAGCAAATAATCGATTCAAAGACGGATGCCGACAAGATAGCCAGCGAAGAAGTCTAGATCAAGGGCGCAGTGTTCCGGCAAAAACCTGCCAAGCCAGTAGTGATTTCGCGACCAAACTTAGAATAATATATGACCTTTCGCCATAAAGGTAGTCTTTCCATGGACCAATCTTTTTATATTGTAATACCATGTTGATTGCGAAACAGTTAAAGAACACGAATATGGAAACGAATATCCAGTAAACGAAATCAGGAGCCGGACTGCCATTGTCTGCTCCTAACCACATGTAAAATGCAACTACCAACCAGGGGACGATTCCGGCTAGGCAGCCGATCCAGTAACTAAGCCAATTGGTTTTTTTGGTGGTTTGGTTGTGAATTTCCATTACCATTCCCAACAGATTCATTATGGCGGTCAATGCAAATATCATAACCAGACTGGAAAGGTCATATATCCCGACGAGTAGAGAGATTGCAACCATCATGATACTGGCAGACAAAGAATATTCGATCCAGCGTGCTTTGTTTAATCCGTGCGACAGGTCTTTTTCGTATTTTTTACGGTAAACGGTAGCGATGACTAGATGCGCGATGGCCGATAGGATAAAAAACGCTGCAATAAGTAGCGGCAGTGACACGTCAAATAGTGATTTTGTGACCGGCTCTAGTTTTTGTGCATCGACATTGAATGCCAGATAACTACCGGTAATCGTTAGACTAAATACTTTACTTAAAAGCAAAACAAAAATGGCCTGCAACGCATGAAGCGCCGCCATTAATAAATTGAATTTTCGTAAACTAAAATAACTTATATTACTCATGTTTATATTTTACACCAAGCGTGTGACTAATTCGTTTTTTTGCCAGTTTTTTTGAAGATATGTTCGGCTGAGGTTTTTGAAATTAGCTCTCGGACTTCGTGGATAAATTCAAATTCAGGGAACATCTCTTTCAACCTGGCGGTGCGAGCTGCATGTCTTTCATTTAGCTTTTCGATCGTTTCAATGCCATGATCTTCGACAAATGTGTTAGCGTCACCTGCCATTATATTTATAATCGCCGGTGTTAATTTATCGACAAATCTTACAAACCTGGCCTCGGGCTCGATTTGTTTTTCGTAACGCTTTAAAAGCTGTGCCGTGTACGGTGGTAATTCCCGGATGAGCTTTTCCGTAGCCTTTTTTTCGGCCAACTCTTTTTTTGCCCGCGCTTCATCACTTATACCGAAAGTCCAGGTGTCACCAACATCAGCTTCCGGTAAATCATGGACGATACTGTACTGCGCAACCAGTCCGGCATCCAGTTCGGGGTAGTAATCGGCAGCCAACTCGGTTGCAAGTAATGCCAAATGATAACTATGTTCGGCGTCATTTTCGCGCTTTCCGCTTGGGTATCTGGGTGCGCGTTCGACCTCGGCAAATCTAACAGCCAGTCTGCTGAGGTCCAGCAGATAATCGTGTACTTGCTGCGCGTCTTTGTCAGTTAATTTTCTTGCCATATTGTATTTATGATTTGGTACCCCGGGCTGGGATCGAACCAGCGACCTTAGGCTTAGAAGTCCTCTGCTCTATCCACTGAGCTACCGGGGCATAGGTTTATTGTAAATGAAATCCGCCACACAATAAACAATCTCAGTGGATAGAGCCATCTAATCATTTATTTGGCGCTACGCTGGGCACTGAGCTACCGGGGCGTGTATTAATTGTAACATAATTTCTAGATAGACTACTCTGTTATATGCTGGTATAATAGTCGACGACGCGGGCGTCGTATAATGGCTAATATACCTGCCTTCCAAGCAAGTGATGCGAGTTCGATTCTCGCCGCCCGCACCACATGGCTTGGCGAACGTAGCTCAGTTGGTTAGAGCATCGGTTTGTGGTACCGAGGGTCGTGGGTTCAAGTCCCATCGTTCGCCCCAAATAAAAATAGAAGATTCGGTCTTCCATTTTTATTTACATGTTTAAATTTAAGTTATAATAAATATACATAAACAAGATTCACCCATGGATTTAAATAAACATATCGTAAAATTCAATGATATCAAGCCATTCCACAGTAGCGGAATCGCCCAGGCTGCAAGTGGAGATAGGCTAGGCTCGACCGGAAATGTGTCTTTTGAGCAACGTCAACAAATCGAAAAAAACAGGCGCTTGATCGGAAATTATCAACGTTCGTCAATCGGCAATCCAAATAATCCATTCAGAGTAAGGATACCAACCAGAAAAATCATTAAAATCAAGCTGGTTCCTGCGCAATTATCCAAACAGGCCAAGTCAGTTGGTGGCTATCGAATTGTTCATCCACCGGGTAGGCACTATGATCCGTTTGCTTGAATCTATATCTCTCTAAGAGTTTCAATATCGGCACCAATAGTATTCAGTCGGTTAGCGAAGTCTTCATAACCGCGATTAATCGAGTAGACGTCTCGCAACGTTGATTGTCCAGGTGCTGCCAGCATGGCTAGAAAAATGACAGCCGAAGGTCGCAGCGCCGGAGGTGATATAATGTCCGCCGGCTTCCATTTAGTCGGTCCGGTTATGTAAACTCGATGCGGGTCAACCAATTCTATCTTGGCGTTCAACTTGCTTAACTCGGTAAAGTATATCGCTCGATTTTCGTACGACCAATCATGCACCATCGTACGTCCTTCGGCAACAGTGGCAATCAGACCAAGGAAGGGTAGATTATCCATATTCACACCAGGGAAAGGCATGCAGTGTAATTTATCCTTTGGAGCCTGTAGCTTTGAGTGAAGTATCTTGATATCAACCAGGCGTGTTTCGTTGTTTCTGGCTTTGTATTCTTCGCTTGTGTCATACTTTAACCCCATGCCTTCTAGTATTGCCAGTTCAATCTCGATAAATTCTATCGGCGCCCTTTTTATCGTTATCTCTGAATCAGTTACGACTGCAGCGGCAATCAGACTCATCGCTTCAATGGGGTCTTCGCTGATGTAATATTCTACATTTTTATTGATACTTCGAAGGCCACGAATTCGTAAGGTAGTTGAGCCTATTCCTTCGATTTTTACTCCAAGTTTTTGCAAAAAAAAGCACATGTCTTGAACCTGATAGTTCGGACTGGCGTTACGTATGGTGACAACTCCATCGTATAAAGCCGCAGCCATCAATACGTTTTCGGTTGCCGTGTCTCCTCGTTCCGCCAACAGAATGTTCTTAGCGACTACTTTTTTCGTAACCGTGGCATGGTAAGATTCGTTTAATGTCTGTATGTTCAGCCCGAACGGGGCAAGCCCCGCTAGGTGTGGCTCAATGGTACGGGTTCCTAAATCGCATCCGCCCGCAAACGGTATATCAAATTCTTTGTATTGATGGAGCAGGGGTCCTAAAAGCATGATTACGCTGCGCGTTCGCATAGCGGCACTTGTGTTTATATCCCGTAGCTTTAATCTGGCGGGTGGGGTAATTTCCAGATCGTTTCTGTCGTTTAGCCAACGGACTTTGACGCCAATGCTTTGTAAGACCTCGATTATTCGATATACTTCTTCGATTCGCGCCACCCTTCTTAAGGTTGTTTTACCGTGACTTAAGAGGCTGGCACAAAGTAGTCCAACCGCGGCATTCTTGCTGGTTTTTACTTCAATACTACCGGATAGTTTTTTGCCGCCGTTAATTCTGAAATCAATTTTACCCGTCTTATTAAGGCTGACTAATCCACTTGACAAAACCTCGCTTATGCGCGCTAACATCTCAAGGCTGATATTTTGTCCACCTTTTTCAATACGATTAATCGCGCTTTGACTGGTGCCTAAGGCCTCTGAAAGCTGAGTCTGGGTTAACCCGCGGGATTGTCTGGTCTCTTGGATCAGCGTTCCTATTTTTGATTTATAATCATTATTTGTCATTCTATGATTCTATATCATTAATGATATAGAATCAAGCTATGATATAATATATCCTAACATCAAGGAGAGAAAGTTGAAAGACAAGCAGACAGGGGCATTAATTGCTAGTGAAAAAAAGCGTCAATCTGACGGATTAGAGTTGATACCAAGTGAAAACTATGTCAGCCAGGACGTATTAAATGCATTAGGCAGCGTATTTACTAATAAATATTCAGAAGGTTATCCGGACAGGCGTTATTACGGCGGTCAAGAGAATACTGACAAGGTTGAGAAACTGGCTATAGAACGGGCCAAAAAGCTGTTTAAGGCCGATCACGCCAACGTACAGCCTCATTCTGGAGCACCGGCCAATGAAGCCGTATATACTGCCTGGTTGGAGCCTGGTGATACGGTACTGGCAATGGATTTAAGCCATGGGGGACACTTGACCCATGGAGCACCGATAACCCGAAGTGCCAAGCTGTATAATTTCGTTCGTTATAAGATGAAAAATGTTGCTACCGGTGAAATCGATTACGAGCACCTAAGACAACTGGCGATAAAACATAAACCCAAGATAATCTTGGCGGGCTTTAGTGCATACCCGCGCGAACTTGACTATGCCAAATTTGCTGCTATTGGTAATGAAGTGGGAGCACTCTTGATGGCGGATATGGCTCATATTGCCGGTCTGATCGTTGCAGGGGTAGCCAAAAACCCGTTTGATTACGGTTTTCATGTTATTACGACAACCACTCACAAAACTTTGCGAGGCCCAAGAGGAGGCATGATTTTATCAAAAGGCACGGTGGGCAATCCCCTAATAGCGCCGGAAAAAACAATCGAGAATATCCCAACGCTCATTGACCGTGCGGTTTTTCCGGGTACCCAGGGTGGCCCTCATATGCATACTATTGCAGCCAAGGCGGTAGCATTTTACGAGGCTATGAAGCCTGAGTTTAAGGCGTATGCCAAGCAAGTCGTAAAAAACACCGCAAAACTGGCTGAAGAAATGCAAAAGAGTGGATTTAATCTTATAACAGGCGGGACAAGCAATCATTTGATATTGGCGGACATGCAAAAAAGCTTTGGTATAGACGGCAAAGTGGCTGAACAAGCGCTTGATAAGATTGGCCTTAGCGTAAACGCCAACACGATTCCCGACGATTCTTCGCCTATGTATAAACCAAGCGGAATAAGGCTGGGGACGGCAGCGATTACAACTAGGGGACTGGATGAAAAAGACATGATTTTAATAGCCGAATGGATGAAGTGTGCGATAGACAATCGAGATAATCCAAACGTACTGTCCGATCTTAAGTCACGAGTTGTTAAAATTGCCAGAGAACACCCTTTGCCAAACGACAAAAAATAAGACTCGTAAACACGAGTCTAATTTTTACTTTATTCTTTGTCCGTATTAGCCTATTAAGATGCTACTACGTAAGTGGATCCAGCGCCTGAAGTAGCGGCTCCAACGTATAGATGGACAACTGCTGACGTGTTGAAGTCATAGTATCCAATTCTTCCACCCGTTGGGGTGGTGCAAGACGTTAAACATGACCAAGAAACATGAGTAGTTCCATTTGAAGATGTTATGTTTTGCGTTCCCGTAGGTACCGCGCCTGTTCCTGCTTGACCGCCAGCCATTGTAATGGTTGAAGGTTTAATTGCCGACGGAGAGCTGCCAAAGCCCGAAGCAAATGCAGCAAGAGTCCCAGGGTAATAACCTGCGTCCGCATTATAAGCCTCGGCGACCTGTTGGATCGTGCTGCCGTTTGACTGTGCCTGAGAAGTCTTAGCCTTGGTGGTGACGCCAGTGTATGCCACAACCGAGATAGCTGCCAGAATCGCAATCACGACAATGACGACTAAAAGCTCAACAATGGTGAAACCTTTGTCTGCCCACTTAGATTTGATATCGTTCTTTATCATTTTTGATACTCCTGGTTTAGTTAAATTACACTTTCATTAAATGACTAAGATGCTGGTAGTGTACAGGCGCCCGAGCCGGCACCAAGCCAGATGTTTGCAACTGCACCTGCAACGCTATCCCAGTAGGCTAGCTTTGCACCGTTAGCTGTCGCAGCGGATGCGCCACACCAATAGTACTGGAAGTGTGTGGTTGGATTGCTTCCGGAAGTTGGCGCGGTTATATCAACAGTGACACCTTGTGGCATTTTTGCATAAGTACCACCAGCGTATGCTGCTGCTGCTGTGTCTGGGTATACGCCGTTTTCTGCTGCAATCGCGTCAATCACTTGACCGACCGAGTCAGCATTTGATTGAGTTTTACTTAAATTGGCTTTCGCTGTTACGCCTGTGTATGAAACGATTGTAATAACTGCCAGAATCGCAATCACGACAATGACGACCAAAAGCTCAACAATGGTGAAGCCACTGTTTCTGCGTTTAGCGTTTATATTTTTTTGATCCATTATTGATACCCCCTTTATTTGGCTATGCTTATAATATACTACGCCGCATATATTAGCACAAGTGTTTTATATATATCAACACCACATAAAAAACCATCGAGCTATTGGTCAGCGTAAAAGGTTATGCCATCTAGGGATAACCAGCTAGCGCTACCCCTGCGGAATATTATATTTCCGGCACTATTGATGTCGACCCTACTGTATGCAGCCATACTATAACCGGCGTATAGAACTGTTGCAGCCGGTCTATACCCCACAGGGAGGGTCGCCATCACTGTTCCGCTAGTAGCCCTACCCTTACAGATAAGCCCTTTCACGCTGACTAAACCGTCGGCGGATTTGGTATATTGTGGGGTTGAAAACGAACTGCCCGAGCTATACCAAACCCAGCTGTTTGCCATCGTCAGGTCTTTCCATTGGCCCGAATAATTTGCTGGATAATACATAGAATTTACTGATAAATGCGTACCTGCAGTTGCTACTTTTGCAACGACCGTTGAAGTCCCGCGACTGGCAATTGAGAATGCCCCGAAGACGCTACTAATAGACGATAGGTGCATGTATTTTGAAGGCAGTAAAGTATTTGGTAAGTCAAACATTTTTGCACCGTCATATAACGTTCCGGTTGATAAAAGCCCTTGAGTGTGCACTCTTCCGACATCATCTACTACATATGAAGCATCCGCCCAGCCACCGTAATTAGACCAACCGTTTGAAAAGGCGTTGATAAAAGTTCTGTCATAGCGCCCATTGTCTGCAACAAAATGAATGTTGTCTAATGAGAACCAACCGGCATCACAATTAACTTGTCTGACCTCTCCGTCGCTTTCTACGTTTACGGTGCAGCTTGTGTTTGGATTTGTGCTGGCAAGGAAAAATAATGATCCTGCTGGCCGGTATGACGCTGGCAACACACCTATAACTTCATTAGAAACCGCAGTGCCGGTGCGTTTTATCAAGCCCTTTAGTTGCACGATTCCACTACTAGTCTTCCTATAGCCGTTAGTTTGATATCCTGATCCGTAATCCGACCAGCTATTCTGTAGGGCGAACGATGACCAAGATAGCAGATTGACGGTTAGCCTGGCCGCAGTTGATGTTACCGTATCTAAACCCGTAGTAAATACCGCCCTATATCTATAGCCATCCATAGTATTTGTAACAGCTGTGCGCGTAAGCGTAGTAGAAGTTGCTTCGCTGATGTTACTCCAGCTACCGCCATTATTTGTCGATTGTTGCCATTGTACGGTTGAGCCTGCTCCGGATGACGCTGCAGTAAAGCTCGCATCGGATCCTGCATTGACCGTTGCGTCCGAAGGTTGAGTGGTAATTATTTGTGAAACAGTGTTGTCGTTTGGACTGATTGAACGTATTTGTCCCGATCGGTTGATATCACGACCGGCCACCGTACCCGAAGCCGTGATAGAGACGCTGACTGTACTGGCGGTATTTAGTGCTGCTTGCCTGGCAGAGTCGGATAAGCCTATGTTGTTAGCGTTTGTGATTTCGTTTACCGTATCATTTTTCGTGTAATACTTCGTATCAAGCCCACTTTGGCTAACACCTTCAACCAGCTTTGTGTCCAACGCGGTGCAAAAACCTCCTACGGACGCACAAGTCGGTTTTTGCCATGGCGTTTTACAACCTACAGAAGAGTAGTTTGCTGGTGCGACCACGCGTCTCCAAAGGGTGTTGTTTTTTACGAAATAAATGATATTAAACATGACAGGCGAATTTTGATTAACTGTTGGGCTATCGCAAGCATTCGGCTGATTTGCGGCGTAAACATAATTTTTCGAGGCGGACATAGGGTTGCCGGTAGTTGCGTAAGAGTTAAGTATCAATATTTCACTGGTAGTAGCGCTTGCATTATCAAAGCTGGCGGTTCCATCATCATAGCCTTGTCCGGATTGCAAAGCTATGCTGTTTGACGCTAAGTAACCGCCGCTTAATCTGACATCGAGGTCTATCGTATCCAACGCGTTTTGAATATTATACGCTAGGGTGTTTGCACTCCTGGCTGTAAGGACACTGCCTGTCATATTGACGATAGCACTGACAAAAATACCTATGACAAGTAGGACGATTGGAGCAACGATTAACATCTCGACTAGTGTAAAGCCCTTATGTGTTGTTGTCTCGGTATTTCTATTGGTTGACATAAGTTGCACTCGTTGTTATTCGTTGAGGACTGCCATATTTTACCGTTACGATTATTTTTGAAACGGAATTTAGGGTCATTGGCGTTAAATATCGCACCACTACTATTCCGGAACCACCAGCGCCTCCGGCTAAACCTCCACCACCACCTCCACCACCACCACTTCCAGTGTTAGCAGTGCCGGCTGTACCGACCGGACCGTTTTGTGCTGCGCCGTTGCCTCCCGTAGCATAAACAACGTTTATGCTACGCTTCACTATATCATTACTAACTCCCGTTCCACCGGCTCCCGGAGCTGTCCCAGAGGTAGCCGCTTGTCCGGCTTGTTTGGCGCCGCCACCTCCACCACCACCGGTAACCGTACTGCCGTAGGTGCCATAACCTAATCCGCCTTCGTAACCTTGGCCGTTGGTGCCATAACCAATACTTTTATTAGATCCGGCTGAACCACCACCCGAACCACCACCTTGGCCGACCCCGGATGCCATTTGTGTTCCGCCACCCGCCCCACCGGCATAGGCAGTGTAACTTCCAAATGCCGAATTCGTAGCATTGTTATTATCACCGGTCCCACCGGTGCCTACGGTTACCGTCATACTTCCACTAACGGTTTGTGTGCCCGCCTTGTAACCACCGGCCCCACCGCCACCACTACCGACATTTGCAGCGCCGGTAGTACCGGCCCCACCGCCACCAACAACCAGAGTTTCAGCTGGAAAAGTGCTTGTACATGTCAAGGTTCCACTTGATGTAAACCGATGAACAGTATACGAGTCATCATGAGTTATGGTGCCCCCGGTACATTCATCGGCGGGCGTAGTATTATATGGACATTCTATCGATACACTAACTGTCGCGTTTGCCAGGCCAACTACGGTTATAGGTGAGTCGGTCATGATAGCCTGGGGGATACATGGATTTGTGATTGATGGCTTGTATCTTTGTAAATAATCACTGGCGATATTACTGGCGCTTGTCGACATCCTTGCTTCGCCGCTGTCTTTTATGACGGATGCGTATAATTGGTATCCGGATATTAAGAATATCACCGCTATGAATAAAGTTATCAAAAGTTCTATAGCGGAAAAGCCGGAATAATTGTTGTTTGATTTAATTTTCATTGATTAATACTCGATACCATATTTACGCTGTTATCTGATTCCAGCCTGTAATATAAATTAAATTTACGACATTCAAAAGCATCGTTACAAAGCGTGCCGTCGCCGTGCAGTGGTTGATAAACATACTGGCTGATAGTTGGTTGCGGAGTTACGCCGGCCGTTGTTTGTGTGGCGTTAGTGGCTGGGATAAATGACTCGGTCGGGTCGGATATCCCGGGCGCTTTAAGCGAGTCAGTGTCAATATCACGAAGCGAGAGTACCACCCAGGCTGTTGCAGAAGTGAACGTCGTAGGTGGGTATGTGTTGGTGGTTATCGGACTTAGATATCTGACTATAACAATGCCCGATCCGCCGTCTCCAGCCTTCATATTAACGTCGTTATATATACCACCACCTCCGCCACCAGTATTTTGTTGACCATTTACACCTATGCCATCGCCACCGCCGCCCAGGCCGCCAGTTCCATATCTTCCACTAGTGTGAGAACCGCCACCACCACCGCCGGCGTAATATGTACTTATTCCAGAGATGTTAAACGCGTAACCAACACCGCCATTAGCTGCGGGGCTAGACGTGCCGGTACCGTTTACTCCAGCACCTCCGGCGCCACCGCCACCGCCACCAGCGTCCGTGCCTGCACTATTACCACCTCCCGCATAGCCATGATACTCGGTCA
>Ga0172375_10000162_pt1 | contig 101688 bp, 101 predicted proteins | sample LakKiv1m_FD_114537 | JGI IMG/M metagenome (GOLD analysis project Ga0172375, IMG submission 114537) | Freshwater microbial communities from Kabuno Bay, South-Kivu, Congo - kab_092012_11.1m | ecosystem: Environmental > Aquatic > Freshwater > Lake | place: Democratic Republic of the Congo...
TTAATTTTTTGGGTTTTGGTTATACGGAAAATTATCGCAAAAAAAATTCACAAATTTCTTTTGTTGAGAAATATCCGTTGATCAACGGATATGCCAGCGGTTGTTCTTTTATCATCAAAAAGGAGGTATTGCAAAAGATTGGTGGGTATGATGAGAATTTTTACATGTATCACGACGACATTGATATTTCGTTAAAAGCGCGCTTGGCCGGTTATGAAATCAGATTGGCTCCGCAATCAATGCTTTTTCACAAATACGAATTTCCGCGATCAGCGCAAATGATTTATCACATGGAAAAAAATCGTTGGCTTACTTTTTTGACAATTTATTCCCTCCCGACCACTTTGATTATTCTGCCGATTTTTTTGCTGTTTGAATCGGGAATGATATTTTATTCAATAATTACCGGCTGGTGGCCAAAGAAGCTGGAAAACTTGAAGTATTTTTGTAAAATTGAAACATGGCGTTATTTGAGAAACAAAAGAAATGAATTAAGAAATTTAAAAATCGGCTCAGAGAAAGATTTTTTGGAAAATTTGCGAGGCGGGATATATTTTTTGGAAATTGAAAATAATGTTTTGAAATATTTGGTAAATCCAATTTTGGAAATATATTGGTTTTTAATAAAATTAATAATAGTGTGGTAAATATGAAAAAAATGTTTTGGTTAGTTTTGTTGATTTTGTTTGTCGCAGGAATAGTATATTGCAAGGTTTATTATCCCAACTCCAATCATCAATTGCGCGGAGCTTTGAAATTCGTGGAGGCGGCGCCGATTGTCGGTTATTTTCAGACGGAAGAAAAAAGTTGCGGCATTTGGTACCGCCGCAAAACGGAACAGTCGGAAATTCTTGGCAGAAGCAATGACAAAGTCAAAGATTGTTTTATTCAAGCCGCTACGGATTGTCAAAAGAAAAATATTTTGTTGGTTGATGATGAGTCAATGGAGGATTCTGGCGTTATTAAATATGCACTCATCCGAATTGTTAACAAAAATGATGCCGGCAAATGTCTTTTTCAAACAAGTTATGAAGAACAAAAAAACGGTCAAGAAGAAAAAATGCCGATTTCCTATATCAATACTTGCACGGAAATAAAGGAAAACCTTATGACCAGTTGCGAGCCGACATTTTTGGATGATTTAAGAAAAATAAATGAACAACAATAATACAAAAATTAAGATTGCCCAAGTGGTTTGTTTGTTGCCTCCGCAAGTCGGAGGCATTGGCATGGTCGCTCATAATCACGCCAAAAATTTATCTGCTCGCGGTTATGAAGTTGCGGTTTTTGCTCCAAAATGCCGAGTGAATTTGTCCGAAAACAAGCCTTATCAAGTAAAAATTCTGTGGTCAATCGCCAAACATGGTTTTGCGGCTGTTTGCCCGAGCCTTTTTTGGAAATTGAAAAATTTTGATCTGGTTCATTTGCATTATCCTTTTTTTGGCAGTTCCTTGATTGTCGCTCTGGCCAAAAAATTTTGGGCGACCAGATTCAAATTGGTGATAACATATCATCAAGACGTTCATTTAAAAGGTTTGGCAAAAATTTATGAAAAAATCGGGCGCAAACTTTTTTTAAAATGGATTTTGGATCAAGCCGACAAGATTATCGTTTCTTCCGAAGATTATATCGCTTATTCCGCAATTCAAGAATATTTTTTAAAAAATATCGGGCGTTTTGCGGAATTGCCTTTTTCCGTTGATTATAAATTCAAACCGGCCGCAAAAAATGCCGAACTTTTGGCAAAATATAAAATAAATTCCGATGATACCGTTATTTTGTTTGTCGGCGGTCTGGATAGCGCACATTATTTCAAAGGCGTGTCTTTTTTGATAAAAGCGATGACCAAAGTGAGATTTGAAAAAGTCAAATTATTGATAATCGGTTCTGGCAATATGCGTCATGATTATGAACGATTAGTAAAAGAAATCAATTTGACGCAAAAGATTATTTTTGCCGGACATGTGGATGAGCAACGTTTGTCTGAACATTACAATCTGGCCAATATTTTTGTTTTACCGTCAATCAATAAAAATGAAGCCTTTGGCATTGTTCTTATAGAAGCCATGGCTTCTGGATTATCGCTCATCGCCAGCAATTTGAAGGGAGTGCGGCAGGTGGTTATTCCTGGGGTAAATGGATTATTAGTGGAACCGAAAAATAGCGATGATCTGGCTGAAAAAATTAATTATTTGATTGAAAATCCGAAATTACAAAAACAGTTCTTTGAACTTGGACAAAAAGTTGTTGCCGAAAAATATCGTCCGGATGTAGTGACTGATAAATTATTGAAAATATATTTGCAAAAAAAATAAATAAAAATTTAACAAATTCATGATAAGAAACTTTTTTGGCAGGCTTTTTTACGCAATTCCCCAAAAACCGCAAACCGCGCAAATTGCCGTTACCAATGTTTGCAATTTTAATTGCGCCATGTGTCAAAGACATGACTTGCATGTTGAAATCAAACATATGGAAGCAAAAATTTTTGAAAGGATATTAAAAAAAATCAAAGACATCCCTAATTTGATTTTAACGAGTTGGGGAGAGCCGTTCACTCATCCGTTGATTTTTGATTTTATAAAAATGGCCGCAAAAAATCACCGAGTAAGAATGACTTCCAATGGCGCTTTGCTGGATGATGAAAAAATTGAAAAAATATTAACCAGTGGGCTCAACACTTTGACTTTTTCGCTTGACTCCGTTGAAACAACTGAAAATTACGGCCATCCGGTGTTTGCGCAGCTTGAAAATATTGAAAAATTGGCGAAAAGAAATCAGGCTTGCGGGCAACCGATAAAAATATTTTTGCAGGCTGTTTTTTTGAAATATGACGAAAATAATTTTCGTAATTTAATAGGTTTTGCAAAAAAAATTAAAATTGACCGCATCAGATTAACCAGAGTGGATTTGCGTTTTCATGAGTATCCTCGCCCGACAAGAAAGGAAGAAATAAAAATGGTCAAATTTATTGAAAAAGATTTAAAAGGCTCAAATATTGGTTTTGATTTTTTACCTTATGTCGCTTTTGATGGAATTATGAGAAAAATTTTTAAATTAATATATCCATTGCTGCACAGATTCGGAAAATTTTGTTTGCGAACTTATGATGATATTTATATTAATGAAAGGGGAGAAATAACACCTTGTTGTTCGCTGCCTAATCTTAATTGCGGAAATATTTTAAATCAGGAATTAGCAACTATTTGGCAAGGGGAAAAATTTAGTAATTTCCGTAAAAAACAAAATGAATATTGCGGCAAATGCGATATTTTAAAAATAAAGATAAAATGAAAATTGTCATATTTTCAAATTTATATCCTCCGAATGATAGAGGAGGCGCGGAAATAGTCGCGCAAAACATGGCGTTTGCCTTAAGAGATTTGCAACATGAAGTTTTGGTTTTTACCCTCGGTCGTGAAAATAAAAACGAAATATTGGAAAATATTACCGTTTTTAGAAATAAAATTCCCAATTTGTATTTTTACAGCGACGATGCCAAGCAACCTTATTGGAAAAAATTCATTTGGCATGCCTGGGATATTTTTAATATCGCGGCATATTTGAAAATAAGGAAATTTTTGCAACAACAGAAACCGGACATGGCAATATGTCATAATTTGATGGGGCTTGGTTTTTTGACAATCAAGGCTATTAAAAGTTTAAAAATAAAATGTTTATATTTTTCGCATGATGTGCAATTGGCGGATCCATCGGGATTATTGTATTGGCAAATGAAAAAAAACTATGTTTATGAGATATTAAAAAATATTTACGCGAAAATTTGCGCGTGGCTTTTTCGTGGCGTTGATGTGGTTATTTCGCCATCCAGCTGGTTGTTGAAATTTTATCAGGAAAAAGATTTTTGGGGAAATTCACGTTGCCTTTTTTTACCAAATTTTTATTTCACGGATCAACCAAGCAAAAAAAACAAGAGATCAAACAAATTCCTTTTTATCGGACAAATAGAAAAGCATAAAGGAATTGATTGGTTGTTGGATTTTTGGCAAAAAGAATTTCCCGACAAAATTTTGGAAATTGTCGGCGATGGGAGTTTAAAAAATGATTTGCAAAAAAGATTTCCAAATTTTTTGTTTCATGGCAAAATTGCGGCTCAATCAATTTTGCCCAACTTTGATTTTTTGTTGATGCCGACATTGGTTTATGAAAATGCTCCCATTGTAGTGCCTTTGGCCATGTCTTGTGGCGTGCCTATTTTGGTCAATGATATTGGCGGAGCGGCTGAATTGGTTGAAGACAAGCAAAATGGTTTTTTATTGGAACCGAAAAATGAGATTCAACTAAAAAAAATTATTCAAAAAATCAGTGATTTTTCCGATGAAGATTATTATCGTTTATCGCAAAACGCTCAAGAAAAAATCAAAAATTTTGATAAAATTGAATATTTGAAAAAATTAAAAGAAATAATTGCCAATTGCTAAATTCATTTTTTTGTGATAAATTGATAAACGTAAAAGTTCGGGGGAATAGTTCAATGGTAGAATGTTGGTCTCCAAAACCAATGATGAGGGTTCAATTCCTTCTTCCCCCGCCAAAAAAAAAAGACGCCGATTGACGGCGTTTTGTGTTATCCGGTTTTATTGTTGTTGTTTTCGCTTATGGCCAAATATTTGGCCATAGCATCAATTATTATCCTACAATGGTCGCATTTTAAATAATTGAATACCGGACGAAGAATTCCCGAACATTTGGGGCAGGTTTTGTAAATTAGTGATCTGATTTCAGGAGTAAGACTTGATCCATAAACATAATAAGTGGAATCTTTCATTTTATTCTCCTTGTTAAATAAAAAAGAACTGGACATAATATACGAAAATTTTAAAAAAATGTAAATACTAAAATATAATATTTAGCAATTTTTGTCAAAGATATGCCCAAAATAACTTTACATTTTTAGTGTAATTTTGTAAGGTATATATAAGAAATTTTAATAAAATAAAAATAAATATGGATTTAAAAAAATTCATTCGCGAAGTTCCTGATTGGCCCAAAGAGGGCGTTAATTTTAAAGATATTACGACTATTTTGGAAAACGCCGAAGCGTTTCAATTTACGATTGAAAAATTAATTGAACCATTTAAAAATGAAAAAATTGATAAAGTCGCCGTAATTGACGCTCGTGGTTTTTTATTCGGTTCGGTAATCGCTTATAAACTTGGCGTTGGTGTCTCTTTGATTCGTAAAAAAGGAAAATTACCTTATAAAACAATTGAAGAAAAGTATGAAAAAGAATATGGTTTTGATACTTTAACCATGCATGAAGACACTGTAAAAAAAGATGAAAATGTTTTATTGATTGATGATTTGCTGGCAACCGGAGGCACGTTAGAAGCTTCGGCAAAAATGATAGAAAGACTTGGTGGACGAGTAGTTGGCATTTCCGTAGTAATTGATTTGCCATTTTTGCGCGGTCGGGAAAGATTAAAAAAATATAAAATAATTAGTTTGGTAGAATATAATGAAGAATAAAAGTAGTGAGTAGTGATTGAGTTTTCAATAAACTCACCACATAAAAACTTATTATTCACGTTCAAAATACTCATCACTCACTTACTACTTTTATAAACGCAAATATGAAAATCGGCATTATCGGAGGGAGCGGGTTGGATGACCCGAAATTTTTAAATGATTTTTGTTTAAAAAATGTTTATACTCCTTATGGTGGAATTTCTGATCAAATGGCAACTGGAAAAATCAGCGGGCACGAAGTTTTTGTAATTTCCCGTCATGGACGAAATCACATTTTGACACCTTCAAATGTGCCATTTAAAGCCAATTTGTGGGCTTTGCGTGAAGAAAAATGCGATTTGATTATTGCCACCACCGCTTGCGGATCATTGCGACAAGATATTAAACAGGGAGATTTCGTTTTGCCGGATCAATTTATTGATTTTACCAAAAACAGAAAAGCAACCTATTTTGAAAATGAACCGGTGCATACGCCAATGGCCGAGCCGTTTGATAATAAATACGGCGAATTGCTTTATTTGAAAGGGCAAGAATTAGGTTTGCCAATCAAAAAATCGGCCACGGTTATTACGATTGAAGGACCGCGGTTTTCAACAAAAGCCGAAAGTTGTTATTTCCAAAAATTGGGAGCGGACATTATAAACATGACAACCGCCAGTGAAGCCATTTTGGCTAAGGAACTTGGTCTCCCGTATGTGGCGCTCGCCATGACCACTGATTATGATTGTTGGAAAAGCGATGAAGAAAGCGTTAGTTGGGAACTTATCAAAAAAAGACTATTGGAAAACGCTGATAACGCAAAAAATTTAATTATTGAATTTATCAAATCATTGCCGCAACCAAAAAAAATCGCTATGGTTGGAGTTGGTTATGTCGGGTTGGTAACCGGAACATGTTTGGCGGAAATTGGCAATATCGTCACATGTGTTGATGTTAATAAAGAAAGAATTGACAATTTACAAAAAGGAATCAGTCCGATTTACGAGCCGGGAATTGAAGAATTAATTACAAAAAATGTAAATGCCGACAGGTTGTTTTTTTCCAATGATTTAAAATCAATTTTAAATGAGCAAGATATAATTTTTATCGCTGTTGGGACTCCGCCAAAAGAAAATGGGGAAGCGGATATGAGTTTTGTTGAAGCCGTGGCTCATGAAATAGGACAAAACATCAAAAAGAGTTTGATTATTGTCAACAAGAGTACTGTGCCGATCGGCACCGGCGATAATATAAAAAAGATTATAAAAAATTATTATCAAGGAGAATTTGCGGTTGTGAGCAATCCGGAATTTTTACGTGAAGGCACGGCTATTGATGATTTTTTAAAAGCCGATAGAGTTGTTTTGGGGTGCGATCTGAACAATGGTTCATTGGAAATCATGAAAAAATTGTATGAGCCTTTAAATTGTCCAATTTTAACGGCTGATCTCAAAAGCGCCGAGATGATAAAATACGCCTCCAACTCATTTTTGGCCATGAGTATTTCTTTTATAAATTCAATTGCCAATATCTGTGAAAAAGTTGATGCCGATATAGCAAAAGTTTCTGCGGGCATGCGATTGGACAAAAGAATCGGTCCAAAATCATTTATAACTGCTGGTTGCGGTTATGGGGGATCTTGTTTTCCCAAGGATGTGCAAGCATTGATTCATATCGGCCAGCAAAACGGAGAAAAATTCACTATTTTGGAAGAAACTGAAAAAATAAATGAAATCATGAAATTAAAAGTTTTTGAAAAATTAAAAAAACATGAGCCGAATTTATTTGGGAAAAAAGTGACTGTTTGGGGCACGGCTTTTAAACCGCTAACTGATGATTTGCGTTTTGCCCCATCAATCAAAACAATAGAAAAATTACTGGCGGAACAAGTCGTTATTACTGTTTTTGATCCGGTGGCCATGGATAATTTAAAAACAATTTTTCCGTTTATCAATTACGCTCAATCGGCGGAACAAGCCCTCGCTAATGCCGACGCTTTGCTGATTATGACAGAATGGAATATTTTTAAGCAAATTCCGCTTTCGGAAATAAAAAAGTTAATGCGCGGTCGCATTATAATTGATGGCCGAAATATTTATAACCCCGCAAAAGCTGCGGAATTGGATTTTATTTATGAAGGCATTGGGAAAAAGAACAAAAACAATGGCGATTTTTCTTTCTAATTGTAATTTCTAGTAAAGTTGCTATAATTTAAATATGAAAAAATGCATTGTTTGTGAAAAAGACGCTACGGAAAATCTTATTGAAAAGCATGAGACTTATTTTTGTTCCGCCGAATGTTTGCGTCAATACGAAGAAAAATTAAAAGAACTGGATCAGATAATTGATTGGGATAAATGTTGTTAAAATAAAAAATCGGTGTAAGGCCGATTTTTTGATTTGATTTTTGCCAAATTTGGTAATAAATGTTAAAATTATTTTGATAATTTAAAAATTTTATATGTCAAAATATTATTCCATGCCGAAAACCAGAAATTTATATCAACCGAAATCTGATAAACCGTTCAAAATTTCGCGCAGTGGATTGGAACTTTTTTTAAATTGTCCGCGCTGCTTTTATTTGGATAAAAAATTGGGAATTGGAAGACCACCCGGCTATCCATTTTCCTTAAATTCCGCGGTGGATCATCTTTTAAAATTGGAATTTGATATCCATCGGGCGAATGGTTCAAAACATCCTTTAATTGAAAAATATGGCGTTGATGCTCAGCCAGTGGCGCATGCTGATTTGGAAAAATGGCGGCATAATTTTACCGGAGTGCAATATTTTCATGCCAAAACGAATTTTACTATTTATGGCGCGATTGATGATCTTTGGATAAATTCCAAAGGCGAATATATTGTTGTTGACTACAAAGCAACGTCAAAAAATTCCAAAATAGTGGAATTGAATCAAGATTGGCAAGATGGATATAAAAGGCAAATGGAAATTTATCAATGGCTTTTGCGCCAAAACAAATACAAAGTTTCTAATATTGGTTATTTTGTTTATTGCAATGGATTAACGGACAAAAAAGCGTTTGACGGCAAATTGGAATTTGACATTACCTTGATTCCATATCAAGGGAGTGATGATTGGGTGGAAAAAACCATTGTTGAAGCTCATAAATGTTTGAATAAAAAAACATTGCCAAAAGCGAATAAACAATGTCCGTACTGTTTATATGTGGAAGCGCAAATAAAATAATTTATGCAAAATAAAAATAAAACAATAGCAATTTTTGAAAAAGAACCTGTCCGCCGAGTTTGGTCTGATAAGGATCAAAAGTGGTATTTTAGTGTGGTTGATGTTGTTAGAGTTTTAATAGATAGCGCAAATCCGAAAAATTATTGGAAAGTTTTGAAATTTAGATTAAACAAGGAAGGAAATGAGTCGGTTACAAAATGTAACCAACTGAAATTCATTGCAAAAGATGGTAAATATTACAATTCGGATGCGGCGGATGTTGAAACCATTTTTCGGCTAATTCAATCAATTCCATCACCCAAAGCAGAACCGTTTAAGCTTTGGTTGGCGAAAATTGGTTATGAAAGACTTCAAGAAACGGTTGATCCGGAAATTTCTGTAAATCGGGCAAGAAATAATTGGCAAATGATGGGCAGATCAAAAAAGTGGATAGAGCAAAGAATGCGTGGTCAGGAAATTAGAAATAAATTAACCGATTATTGGGCAAGTCATGAAGTTGCGAGAGAAGAAGAATTTGCAAAATTAACAAATATAATTCATCAAGAATGGAGTGGCTTAACTATTGGGGAACATCAGGAAAAGAAAAGTTTAAAAGGTCAAAATTTGCGTGATCACATGACTGATGCTGAGTTAATATTTACCTCATTAGCTGAATTGTCAACTCATCAAATAGCGGAAAAAAATCAAGCGATTGGTTTTTATAGGAATTCTGATGCGGCGGTTAAAGGTGGTCGTTATGCAGGAAAAGCTAGAAAAGATTTTGAAAAACTCACGGGTAAAAAAGTAATTAGTTCAGAAAACTTTTTACTTCCTAAAAGTAAACAGAAAAGATTAAAAAAATGAGAGTATGTTGCAAATAAAAAAAGCTACTAATATTAACATTTCAGAGGTAAAACCTTTAATTTTGATGTTACGAAGAGAAGATAATGAACAAACCGATGAGGAATTAACTTTAATTTTGCAAAAAGCAATTAAAAATAATTTGCTTTTAGTTGCGTTTGACGATGAAAAAGTGGTTGGTTATATTTGCGGACAATTTTTTGATTCAACACACAATTATTTTCCAAATTCGATTTTTTTATCTGAACTTTTTGTTCTACCGGAATATCTAGGAAAAGGAATTGGTAAAGATTTGGTTCGTTATTTTTTGTTACAAAAATATCCTGAAAATTATAAATATTTTTCACTCTCACATGATCCGGAAGAAGAACATTTGACCAAATATTACAAACAGTTTGGTTTTATTGAAATTGGAAAATCAAAAAGCAGGAATGTTTTGATGAAAAGGGTGCTGGCCGTTGCAACATTTCCAAAAATAACATCCAGTGATAATAATTTATTTGATATAAATGAATTTGCGAAGAATAAATTTTTGGTCATGGTTTTTTATCGGGGGATTTGGTGCAATTCATGCAAAAAACAGTTAAAAGAAATCAACGATAATTTGAATCTATTTGAAAATAAAAACGCCAAAATGGTGGCGGTGTCAGCCGATTCAGCTTTCAAAGCCAGTTTATTAAAAACCTTTTTGAAATTGAAATTTCCGGTTTTGAGTGATCAGGAACTAACATTGATCAAGCAATTTGATTTGCAAATTATGGAAAAAGGACAATGGATTGCCAAGCCGGCTGTTTTGATTTTTGATCCAAGTGGAAATGAAATTTATCGTTATGTTGGTCAAAATCATGAAGATCGGCCGAGAATGGATGAGATTTTGGCAAAAATATCTTAAATTTAGCCAAAAAACAGCTTAGTTAAAATTGCTGTTTTTTTATTTTTATGCTATATTTAAATAAGAAAATTTGCACTAAACTATGAAGTTGCGACTTTTTGATTATCATTTGCCAAAAGAATATATCGCCCAAAAACCGGCCAAACCACGCGACTCGGCCAATCTTTTGATTTATGACAAAAATACCAAAAAGGTGGGACATGACATATTTTTTAATCTACCAAAATATTTAACAAAAAATGATGTTTTGGTTTTTAATGATTCAAAAGTTTTTCCGGCCAGACTGTTTGGGAATAAGCAAAGCGGCGGCAAAGCGGAATTTTTGTTTTTGCAGGAAAAAGGGGACAACGAATGGGAGGTGTTGATCGGTTCAAGAAATCCACAAATTAATACCGTTTATTTTTTTCCTGACAATTTGCAAGCGCAAGTTGTTAAAAAATTTGACGGCAAAAGTTGGTTGGTGAAATTTAACAAATCAAATGGAGCAATAAAAATTATTTTGCAAAAATTTGGACACATGCCTTTACCTCCGTATATCAAAAGCGATTTGACGGAAAAAAAGTTGCAACAAGAATATCAAACCATATATGCCAAGAAATTCGGCAGCGCGGCCGCGCCGACAGCCGGGTTGCATTTTACGGACAGAGTATTCAAAAAATTAAAAAAAATCGGCGTGCAAATAGAATTTGTTACTTTGCATGTTGGACTGGGGACTTTTAATTCAGTTGATACGGATAATATTGAAGATTATAATATTCATAGCGAACAAGTTGAAATAAATAAACAGACAATTATAAATCTTATTAAAGCAAAAAAAGAAAATAGAAGAATAATTGCTGTTGGCACCACTTCCGTTAGAACATTGGAGACGATTTTTCAAGACTTTCCTAAAACGGAAATTAAAAATTACAAACAAGAAGTCAAAATTTTTATTTATCCGGGATATAAATTTAAAATTGTTGATGCTATTATTACCAATTTTCACTTGCCAAAATCATCTTTGCTTATGTTGGTGGCGGCGTTTGTCGGGCGATTAAAAATAATGCAACTTTATAATTTAGCCAAAAAGAAAAAATATAAATTTTACAGTTTTGGCGATGGTATGTTTTTGAAATAAGATTAAAAAATATGTAGTGAGTTGTGAGTTTTTAATTAAGCTCGCCATTTACTACTCACTACTTCTTACATTATTTATTTATGAAACAAAGCTCACTCATCTCTTCAACCACCAAAGAAAATTCAATCAAAAAGTCAAGCGATTTTTTACCAAAAACAAAATTCATTTCAAGTTTAAAGAACGGCGATCATTTGGAAAATGAACCGTTTGTTTGCAAAAATGTAAGGTTAGGCATTACCGCCGGCGGTAAAAATTATTTGGATTTGATTTTGGCGGACAAAACAGGAGAAATCAACGCCAAGATTTGGCACGATAATTTATTAAATTGTCCGGTCCCAAAAGCCGATGACACGGTTGCCGTTTATGCGACAATTGAGGAATTCAAAGACAAACCGCAATTGAATATTTCCGCCATGCAAAAAAATGTAAAAATTGATATTACGGAATTTTTGCCGACTACAAAAAAGAGTTTTGATGAGCTGATTGATTTTATTGAAAAAAAGATTGATTCAATAAAAGATAAAAATTTAAAAAAACTTCTTAGTTTAATTTTTGCTGATCAAAATTTTAAACAAAAATTTTATCAAGCGCCGGCCGCGGAATTTATTCATCACGCTTATTTGGGCGGGTTGTTGGAACATATTCAAGAAATGCTGCTACTGGCTGAAACTTGCCAAAAGCTTTATCCTGATTTAGATATGGATTTGTTGAATAGTGGCATTTTGTTACATGACATTGGCAAGGTTGAAGAATTGGCAGTAGGCAATTCCATCAATAGAACATTAGCCGGAAATTTGGTTGGTCATTTGATTTTGGGAACAACTTTTGTTGATCAAAAAATTTGTGCGATAAAAGATTTTCCCCAAAATTTACGCGCAAAAATTTTGAATATGCTTATCAGTCATCATGAGCGCCCGGAATTCGGTTCACCGGTTCGGCCGATGACTTTTGAGGCGGTGGCGTTGACTTATATTGACAATCTTTCGGCCAAATTAAATAGTTGTCATAAGGTTTTGCTTGATAACCAAAATTCCGAAATGGATTTTTCCGATAAAAATTTTGCGTTGGACGCAAAAATTTATTTAAAATAAAAATTCACAGAACATATGGCGAAAATTGATCTGATCATGCTTAACATGGGTAATTTTTATGATTGGGATCACGGTGTGGTCAATCGTAATCGTTTTATTTTACAAAATTTTGAAAAAGATGAACGAATCAATAAAATTTTAACCGTTGATTTTTTGCCGATAAAATTAAAACAAACTTTGCGATCTTATTGGCAAAATATTTTCGTTGAAAGCAAAAATTTTGAAATGCTTTACGGCGATCTGTTTTCCGCTTGTTATCAACGTAATCCCAAATTGTTCACTTATTCAACCGTAAAATCTTTTTTTTCTCTGCGTCAAACGGCCAAAGAAATAGAACGACTTTCAAAACTTTTAAAATTGGAAAATCCCGTGATTTGGTCATGCAATCCGATGTTTGTTGAATTGCTTGATGTGATGAAGGAGAGTAAGTTTATTTTTGATGCGGTTGATAATTGGCTGGAACATCCGATTTATCCAAAAATTATGCCAAAAGCCAGATTAAATGAAAATTACGCCAAAATTGCACATAAAGCTGATCTGCTTTTTACTGTTTCCGAATCAATGGTTAAATTTTTCAATAAAAAAAATCGTTATGATAAATTGTCTTGCTTGGCAAATGGAGTTGATTATGAACATTTTAATAATCCGAAAAATTTACAAAATAACAATTTGTTAAGCGATGAAAAAAGATTGATAATCGGTTATCTTGGAACCATTGAAAATCGCGTTGATTTTGATTTATTGAAATTTATTGCCGAGAAAAATCCCGATAAATTATTGGTGCTTGGGGGACCGATTTGGCAAAGCGCGCAAAGAGATTTTACAAAAAAATTAGCCAAGTTGCCGAATGTCAAAACTTTTGGACGAATTTCATTTTCTTTGGCTCCGGCGTTTATTAATCGTTTTGACGTTGCGCTTATTCCGCATAAAACGTCCTCCTTCTCCAAATCAATGAATCCAATGAAACTTTATGATTATTTGGCTTGCGGCCGGCCGGTTGTTTCCACTTTTGGATCGGATATTGGCAATTTGGGAGAATATGTTTATCAAGCTGCAGATTATGCGCAATTCAATGAAAAAATCAACCAAGCAATCAAAGAAAACAGTCCAATTAAAGAAAACCTTCGCCGACAAGAAGCGCAAAAACGATCATGGACAATAATTGTTGGTGAAATGATGAATAAAATTGAAAATATTTTGTAAATACAGTAAGCCTGTTATTTTTAAAATAATTTATAAATAAAAAAACTCACAAAGTATGAGTTTTTGATTTATGTATTTTTTCTATATCTCATGAATTGATACATTAAAATTGCTGAAAAAATCACTCCGGGCGTGTCTGGTATCAAAATATAATATGACTCAATAGTAATGGCATAGCAAAATCTAAAAAAATATACGCAAAGAGACAAAAATACCATAAAAAAGCTCAAACCGCATTGTTTTTCACGATAATTTTTCACGATTTGGCTCGGTAGTGCGATAAATACCATGAATACGCCGACAATTAAAGTTAAAGAACCAAAAACATTTTCCATTTGGTACTCCTTATGAGAAATAATAGTGTAAATAAATAATCAAATTTTGTCAATGGTGCTAAATTAGAGTTATTATATGCAACTTTCAATCATCACTGTCAATTGGAATGTCAAAGATTATTTAGAAAAATTGATTAGGTCTATTTATCAATATTCCAATGGTTTTAGTTTTGAAATAATTGTCGTTGACAATGACAGTCGCGATGGCAGTGTGGAAATGTTGCAGCAAAAATTTCAAGACAAAATCAATGAGCAAAGTTTAAAAATTATTGCCAATGATTTTAACGCCGGTTTTGCCAAAGCCAATAATCAAGGTTTAAAAATAGCAACGGGGGATTATATTTTATTTATGAATCCGGACATGGAACTAATTGAAAATAGTTTTGCGACTTTGCTTGATTTTTATGAAAAAACCCCAAATATCGGTTTGTTAACTTGTCGTTTGCTTTACAGCGACAAGACAACTCAACCGAATGTTAAAAATGATCCTGATTTTTGGAGTCAATTGCTGATTTTGCTAAAACTGCATCACTTTATTCCAAAAGCCAAATCTCTACAAAAATATTTTGCGACTGATTTTGATTATGAAAGACAAAATTCAGTTAAACAAATAATGGGCGCCTTTGTTTTTGGCTCACGAAAGATTTTTAAAAAACTAAACGGTTGGGATGAAGATTATTGGATTTGGTTTGAAGATTGCGAAATTTGTTTTAAGACAAGAGAATTCGGATATGATATAATTTATTTGCCAGAGACTTCTGTTATTCATTATGAAAATCAATCTTTTGGGCAAATTTGGGGATGGCCCAAACAAAAAAGATTTAATACGGCAATGACTTTGTATTTTCGCAAACGCGGAATGAATTTGGCAGTATTTGTTTTTAAATTTTTGCAACCGATAAGTTATTTGCTTAGCCAACTGGTTAATTTATTAAAAATAAAAACAAAAACGCAATCAACATTGCAAAAAAAAGTATGATTTTTTTCAAAAATAATGAACCGCAAATTGATTTTATCATAGACATGAAAAAAAATTATGATTTTTTGGATAAAATAAAGGATTTAATTTTAGAATTTTTTGTTGCCGAAAAACAAGTTGGCATCTTTGCCGGCAAAAAAGTTGAATTTATACCAATAAGCGGAATGGCAAAACAACACAGCCAAAATTTATGCGGTTATTTAAATGACTTTTTATTTCAAAAAAACACTGATTCTTTTGCCAAAATCATTGAGGGTCGTTTTGGCGATTTTCCCATGACTCATCATTGGTTGACGATTAATGAAATCTTGATTGATCCGGTAATCGCGCAATTCGTTGACAAACCCATACCGATTTTTAACGCCTATGCACCGATTTTAAGCAAAGCGATATTCATTTCAGATAACATTGCAAATCCAATTTACCAAATGCACAAACAAAATTAAACATGCGACAATTTTTAAAATCAAAAATTTTAAAATTTTTTGGGGGAATGCTTTGTTTTGAAGCGTTTTCTTTTTTTATTTTTAAAATAAAACCGTTTTACGATTTGGAAAATTATTTTTTTATTTTATTTATCCTACTACTTATTTTTTTTACCTTAAAAAATCCTCGCTATGGAATTTATTTGGCCGGAGCGGAATTGATTGTCGGCAGTCAAGGACATTTGCTTGAATTGACGCTACCTTTTGGCGTTTTGTCATTGCGCATGGTAATTTTTATTTTGGTTATGATCTGTTCCATCAGCAAGGCGATTTATCAAAAAAAGATAAATGAAACAACCTTTTTTTTACGAAAAAATTTTTGGCTTTCCTGCTTTGCTTGTGTGGTTGTTTTTTCTCTTTTACAGGCAATTATCAAACACAATGAAATTCCCAATATTTATGCTGATTTTAATAATTGGCTCTACGCTCTTTATCTTTTTCCAATGCTTTTTTATTTAAAAAATAAAGAAGATTGGGAAGTCCTAAAAAAAATATTTATAGCCGGAACTTTGCTAATTATAATAAAAACAATGTTTTTTCTTTTTGTTTTTTCACATGATTTGAGTTTTGGGGGAGATATTTACACTTGGGGGAGAACCACCCTCTGGGGAGAATTTACCCGAATCGCCAACGGCTCATATAGAATATTTTCTCAATCGCAAATATTTTGTTTATTGGCTTTTGTTATATTTCTTGCACAAAGTTTAAAACAACAGAAATTGGCAAAAAATACCTTCATTTTAACTGCACTAAATTTTTTTGTTGTGATAACCAGTTTGTCTCGTAGCTTTTGGTTGGCCGCTTTGTTTATGACCGGTTTGTTGTTTATTTTTAATTTTGATAAAAAAATATTATTAAAACAAATTTTTTATATTTTATCGCCGCTGGCCGTGGCGATTTTACTGTTTTTGTCGGTTGTCAATTTCCCAGTTAAAGGAAGTAATGAAATCAAGGGTTTTGAAATGATTAATTCGCGATTTGCCAATGAGGCGGCCGTTTCATCCAGGTGGAATCAATTACCGATTTTAATAGATGGAATCAGACAAGCGCCTTTGCTGGGGCATGGTTTTGGTTTTAATATCACGTATAAAAGTTCTGATCCGAGAATAAAAAATGAAAAAAATCCCGAAGGTTATTACACTACCTATGCTTTTGAGTGGGGATTTTTGGATTTTGCGCTAAAATTCGGTTTTTTGGGCTTATTCGTTTATTTAATTTTTATTTTAAAGAAGATATATATTATTTTATTCAAACGACAAACAAAAAAGGATTTTCAATCCAATCCTTTTTTAATTGCTTTGACATTGATGATTCTAACGTTGATTTTTGTTCATGCTACTACTCCATATTTGAACCATCCTCTCGGTCTTGGGGTCGTTATTTCTTTTTTGGTGGTTTTTAATATCGTCCAAGAAGAACATTATCAAATTGAGAATAACCGTTCATAAAATCCATGGAGGAAACGCTATTCTTGCCTTCAATTTTCAGTTTATTTACTCGCAAGAAGCCGTCTCCGCAACAGATAATCAAATTGCCGCGCCAAAATAACATTTGGCCTTTTTTAAAATTTACTAATTCAGGATCAAAAAACTCTTCCGCCTCCAATAAATCAATTTTTTTATTGTTAAAAAAAGTATAACTTCCCGGCCATTCAATATACGCCTTGATTTGATTGACTATCATTGAAGCGCTCTTTTGCCAATTTATTTCACCATCGGTTTTATTGATTTTTTGGCAATAAGTCGCCATTGCTTCTTCTTGTATCACTAAGGGTAATTCATTTTTTGTGTAATCCAACAAGATTTTTACGATTATTTCGGAAGACAATTGACATAATTTATCGCTAAGCGAAAAAAAATTATCTTTTTCTTCTATATCAACGCTTTCCGAATAAACAATATCTCCGGTATCCATACCCGCATCCATCAAAATAATGGAAACACCGGTTGTCTTGTCGCCGTTCAAAAGAGCCGATTGAATCGGAGAAGGACCGCGATATTTTGGCAATAAAGAAGGATGAATATTCAGACAACCGTTTAGCGGCAAATTTAAGATTTCCATTGGCAATATTTTTCCATATGCAAGAACCACAATAATATCGGGATTTAAATTTTTCAGTTGTTGATAAAATATTTTATTATTGCGCAAATGTTCGGGTTGAAAAAATGGTAATTGATTTTCTATAGCGAATTTTTTTACCGGACAAAATTGCAATTTTTGTCCGCGACCAGCTATGTTATCTTTTTCACAAACAACAGCCAAAACTTCACAATTTTCATTTAAGGCTTTTAAAACGGGGACACTGAATTCAGAAGTCCCCATAAATACTATTTTTATTTTGTTATTTGTACTTTCGGCCATATTTTTCTTCATGAATTTTTTTGGCTTTATCAATAAATAAAATTCCATCCAAGTGATCAACTTCGTGCTGAATTACGCGAGCAAACAAACCTTTCGCCGTTAATTTTATTTCTTTTCCATTTTTATCAATTGCGTTCAAGTCAATTTGATATGGCCTTTTTACATTTCCCCAAACCCCGGGAACGCTCAAACAACCTTCTTCATCAGTTTGCTTTTTCCAGCTGTTTTTGACAATTTTTGGATTGATAAAAGTAAGTATGCCATCCTTGGTATTGATTACGATAATTCGTTTTGACACATTAATTTGCGGCGCCGCCAAACCAATACCGTCTTTAATGAGCATTGTTTCTTGCATGTCATTTATTAACTTTTGTGTAATTTCGGAAGAAATTTCAGTCAAAGAAACTTCTTGCGCGATTTGTCGCAAAATTTTTGCTGGATTGGTTATAATATCTAATTGCATTTGAATAATCTTTATGAATACTTGAACTATTATAATAAACTTATTGGGTTTCTGTCAATACGCCAAAATTTTGGGATTTTGTCAAGATCAAGAAATTCTTGCAACTCATTTTCATTATTAAAAAATAACGCTATTTGAAAACGAAACCTTTGCCTTATTTTTCGTCTGTAATATAAATACGGACCTTCCATGCGTGCTGTTTTTGGCAAGTCTTTAATCAACGCTTCGGCCATTTGGGAGGCTTCTTTTTGCGCCACGGATTCATCATGGTGTTCAAAATATATTTTTAACAATGCTTTTTCTGGCGGATAGCCGTACTCACGACGAAAATTTCTTTCCACTTTGTAAAATTTAAAATAATCTCCACCCAAATTTTTAAAAACTTCATTTTGCGCAAAATTAGTTTGGATTAAAAGTTGCCATTTTTTTTCCGTGCTATTTTCAGCCAATAAATTATTCAGCAGACAATACAATTTTTCATTTATAGCAAAATCAGACAAATGCAATAAATTATCCAAATAAACAATACCAATCAAGTCAAATTTTGGCCAACCGGTTAAGCTCACCGGCAAATAATCAATCATTGTCAAATCGTTTTTTGGTTTTTCACCCGAAGATAACATTTCAATTTTTAAACCGGTAAGACTTTCAATTTGTTTTTTTATGCCAATCGCGCCAGCGCCTTTTTTTCTTAAATCAAAACTTTGACAAATAGGGCAACGCAAAAGCAAATTTTTTTCTTGTCCGCAACGAGTGCATAGCAATTTGTTGGAAAATACGGTCATTGGTAATTGGCAATCCGAACACATTTCGCCATAACCGCAATCATGACAAAGCAATTGTCCCGCTTCGCCGCTTTTGTTGACAATTAATAAAATTTTCTTTTTTTCCAAAACCGATTCACTCAATTTGTTTAAAAATCTATCAGTTAAATAACCAAAGCCTTTTTTCCTTTCATGTTCAAAATCAATTATTTCAATTTCGGCTGTGTTTTTTCCCAATGTAATCACTTTAGCGTTATTATTTTGATAATCGTTAAAAAAAATCACTTTTGGTGATAGCGTTGAAAAAATTGTTTTGGTTTTATAAACCTCGGCCAATTTTTTTGCCATTATCGCAACATCATATCTTGGCTCACGATCAACTTGCTTATAATCATCGCTGTGCGCGCAATCAACAATAATCATTTTTAAATCAAAAAACGGAGCAAAAACGGCTGACCTTGTGCCAATAATTAATTTTACTTCATTGTTTTTGATTCTTTTTAAAAGATGGTTTCGTTTGTTTTTGCTTTGTTTTTCATAATTGGTCAGAATAGCCGATACTTTGCGCCAGTTTTGCGGCAAACCGGAGGCAAATTCAAAAGCAGATTCCACATACGGGAATAAAATCAACGTTTGACCTTTTATTTCATTTAACAAGTTATGATAAAAAACTTCCTTTAATTTTTTTTCTCGCGGAAAAAGAAAAAAATTTTCACAAGTTGCGGAAAGCAAATCATCAATAAATTTTTTCATGGGCGGATGTTTTTTTTGATTAACAATTTCATTTGGCCAATCAAAACTGAACTTGGCGTTTTTTTTGGTTGATTCCGGATAAAACAACGTCAATGTGGAAGAAATCGGATAAGCGTAATAACGTGAAAACCAACGGATTATTTCCAACTGTTTGGGATTGACTTTTCCCCAAAATTCCTCATATTTCTCAATTTTTTTGACAATCGTTTGTTCCGTGCTGTTTTTTATATTGTTTACCACTCCGGAAATGAATTTATTTCTAAATGGAATTTTTACAAATGAGCCAATCGTTAGATTTTCCTTCATGTCTTCCGGTATTTCATAATCAAAAAAGCCCAGTTTTTTGGGCATTTTCATTAAAGGAATTATCTCCGCGTATTTTGCCATAAATTAATTGAATTTGAAATTTCCGACCAAATAACCGATGCCAAAAGGGGATTCATAACTCAAAACCTCAAATTCATAATTCATTTTTCCAATTGCACCAAACAAAACTCCGAGGCCATCCAAAACGCACGGAGCTGATTCAGCAATCGTTTCTTCTGACGTGTTTGTAATGGCTTCCCAGTTTTTTTTCTTTAAATTTTGAATTATTTTTTTGTCAAATTCTTTGGCTTGCGGAGAGAAACCGGCGATTGAATTATAAGTTAATCGGTGCGAAAGATCGCCAGATATGATCAACCCGATTTTTTTGTTAATGGAAAAAGACGCTTCCTTGATCGCTTTGCCGAATTCAATATTTATTTTGTTGTCATTGCGACGACAGTTTATCGGCACAAAGCGCAAATTTTTTTTGTATTTTGTCAAAAAAAACAAAGGGATTGACAAACCATGATCCAATCTTTTTTCACTGATCAGTTTTATCGGCAAAAAAATTTCATTTTTGCATTTCAACTCGTTAATCATCGCTAAATCCGCGTCAATTGAAAACCTTGTGCCAAAATCGCCAAAATTTTCATAATCGGCTTCATAGCTTTGCCGTGTATTGATGATAAAACCATTGCCTTCATCTTGTCCATGAGCGGAAACAACCAACAAGGCATCAACTTGTTCGCTTGCCAATTTTTGCGCCAATAATTCATACGCCGATTGCGTTTTTTTTAATTTTGCCAAATTGTCCTTGCCCACATTAGGAATAAGCAAAGGGGAGTGTGGCACGATTGCGGCAAAAGTGATCATATTTTATCAATTATTATTTTTTTCATAATAATCCAAAACATCGCCAAGCGCCAAATTCGCCAGACTTTCCGACTTAACGATTTTTATGTTTTGCCATTTATAGCCAAACCTTAAAAATGAATCAGCATTGGCTATCGGGTGTTTTTCTCCATTGGCAATGGCATAAACAATCGGATTGTCCGCCGTTTTTATGAGCTCTCCGTCGCGCAATTTTACTGATTCTCCAGCAATAAATTTGTCCAACTCATCGGTGCTTACTGTTGTTAGTTTATATTTTGGAAAATTTATTTGCAAAATATCTTTGCTCAATACGGGATGTTTAACACCGTCTTCCACATAGTAAACTCCGCCATTATTTTTGTTTTGCAATAAAGCCCCGGCCGGATAAGCGGAACTCAAACCAATTTTTTCACCAATGTCAAAAGCCGATAATTCCGCATCAATAATCGGCTCAAATTCTTCCGGATTATAACCAAAAATTCGTAAAACCTCCTTTGATTCAAAAGGTTTTAAAATATCGTCAACCAATAAATAAACATTATTTTTTGAATCAATTAATAATGAATAATTGGCATATTTTATTGGATTACCCAAGGCATAGTTTTCAAGTTCCGTTTGATTGATGAAAATAATGTTTTTGGCGTTATATCTGGAAACCAACGCCGATTTTGTTAAAAACGGCCGACGAAATCCATCTTTGATTAGCCATACTCCGGGTTGTCCTTTTACCTGCAACAATGTTCCATCCGGATATTTTTGATTAAACCAACGATTCCAAATTTTCCAAAAGTTTAAATTGCCGGCAATATGAGGAGTGTAATTGTACAAATTGGCTGTCGCTTGATTTTTGATAAAAATATTTTGCTCATCAATCACATATGTTTGACCGGAAAATTTCAACCAACCGTTATTTCTATTTTCCAAATACCATTTTTGCAATGCGGCCGCGTTATCAACTTGAATACCAAAACCTTTGTATTCGCTCAATTTAATGTCATCCGGATCGCAATTGTCGCATACTCCATAACCGGTCGCCCAATCATATTGCTTTTGACTTGGCGAATCGTCTTCCACAAGACTCTGTTCTTTTTGCAACATAACCAGCAAAAATTTTGGATTTATTCCATGTCTGTTTGCGGAATCAAAAATTATTTCCGCGGCCGATTTTTTTTGTCCATTGACATCCATTGCTTGATAACTCTGTAACGTTCCATTTCGCTTTTGTAAAAATTTTTGAATATCTACCAAACTCATATCTTCACAATCAAACAAATCATTGTCCTCAATAATCTTTCCTTTGTCAAAATCAATGCCGGCCCAAATTTTTTGCGGCAAAAATAAATAAAAAATTAAAAGCAAAATTACGATTTTTTTCGCTTTAATCATACGACTTAATTATAGCAAAAAAATGACAGGGTATCAACAAAATCATCTTTTGGAAGATACCACCACCAATTTATTTTTTTGCCAATCAATATTCACTGTATTTTTTATTTTTCCTTCAATCAATTTTAGAGCCAATTCATCAAGAATTTTTGTTTGAATCAATCTTTTTAACGGACGTGCTCCGTATTGCGGATCATATCCCTCGGTCGCCAGTTGATTTTTTAATTCATCGGAAAAAGAAATATTGATATTTTTTTCTTTTAAACGATCCGTCACTTTGTTTAATTGCAGATCAACAATCTGTCTAATGTTTTCTTTTGACAGCGCGTCAAAGACAATAATTTCATCAATTCTATTGAGAAATTCCGGACGAAAATAATCTTTTAATTTTCCCAAAATCTTTTTTTCCAAACCTTCTTTCAAGGAATCTTCTTTGTTGCCAAAACCCAAATCAGTTTTATTTATTGATTCCAAAATAGTATCACTGCCGATGTTTGAAGTCATTATTATAATGGTATTTTTAAAATTAACCACACGGCCTTTGGCGTCCGTTAATCTTCCATCATCAAGCAATTGCAATAAGGTGTTAAACACTTCGGGATGCGCTTTTTCCACTTCATCAAACAAAACAACAGAATAAGGGCGGCGACGTATTTTGTCCGTCAACTGTCCTCCTTCATCATAGCCGATATATCCGGGGGGAGAACCGATCAATTTGCTAACGGCATGCTTTTCCATATACTCCGACATATCAACCCGAACAACGGCGTCTTCGCTATTAAACATGAATTCAGCCAAAGCTTTGGCCAATTCAGTTTTGCCAACTCCGGTTGGGCCGAGAAAAAGGAATGAACCGATTGGTCTGTTTTCTTCGCTCAAGCCGGCTCTTGATCTGCGCAGAGATTTTGAAACTGCGGATACGGCTTTATTTTGACCGATGACTCGGCAACTCAATTCAACTTCCGCATGTGCCAACTTTTCAATTTCACTTTCCAGCATTTTGTTGATTGGAATGCCGGTCCATTTGCTAACAACCGCGGCAATATCTTCGGCCGCGACTTCTTCTTTTAAAATTTTGCGACCACCGGGACCAGATTGCACTTTTTTTAACCGTGCTTGCAATTCTTTGATTGTTTTTTCCATTTCAGGAATTTTGCCATATCTGATTTCCGCCACTTTTTCATATTCGGCTTTGCGTTCCAAAATTTCCGCTTCTTGACGCAATAAATCAATTGACTTTTTATTTTCTTGAATTTGCGAAATCAATTCGCGTTCTTTTTTCCAATGAATTTCCAATTGATTTGATTTTTCTTTGTAATCGCCAAGCTCTTTTTCAATTTCCATTAATTTTTTGGCGGTTTGATCATTTTTATCGCGCGAAATCGCTTGTTTTTCAATTTCCAATTTCATTATTTTTCTTTTTAAATCATCCAACTCTGCCGGCATGCTGTTTAGTTCAATGCGCAAAGCAGAAGTGGCTTCATCAACCAAATCAATAGCTTTGTCTGGCAAAAAGCGATCGGTAATGTATTTTTGTGAAAGTTTTGCCGCCGCCACAATCGCGTCATCGGTAATACGAACACCATGATGGACTTCATATTTTTCCTTGATCCCGCGCAAAATGGCAATAGTATCATCCAAAGTCGGCTCCATAACCAAAACAGGTTGAAACCGTCTTTCTAAGGCCGTGTCTTTTTCTATATATTTTTGATACTCTTTTAAGGTTGTCGCGCCAACGCAATGTAAATCTCCTCTGGCCAAAGCCGGTTTTAACATATTGCTGGCATCAAGACTGCCTTCAATGGAGCCGGCGCCGACAATTGTGTGCAATTCATCAATAAAAACAATATATTTTTCTTTATTCTTTTTTATTTCCTGCATTACCGCTTTTAATCTTTCTTCAAATTCACCGCGAAATTTACTGCCCGCAACAAGGCCGGCAATATCCAAGCTCAAAACTTCTTTGTTGCGAAGATTTTCAGGGACATCGCCGGAAACTATGCGTTGAGCCAATCCCTCGGCAATGGCTGTTTTGCCAACACCCGGTTCACCGATTAAAACCGGATTATTCTTTGTTCTTCGCGAAAGAACTTGCAAAACGCGTCTGATTTCCTCGTCCCGACCGATAATCGGATCAAGTTTTTCCTCACGCGCTTCTTCCGTAAGATTCAAAGTAAACTTGCCAATTACGTTTATTTTATTTTCCGGATCCGGTGAATCAATCTTTTCATTGCCACGCACTTCCGCCAAAATTTTTAAAACCGTTTCATAATCAAGACGAAAAATATGCAGAATTTCCGAAGCGATTGAATCTACTTTTAATAATGACAAAAATAAATGCTCCGTGCTAATAAATTCGTCGCCCATTTTTTTGGCTTCTTTATCGGCATTGACCAAAACAAAATTCATCGGCCCGGTTACATGAACTTGTCCGTCAGGAGCATCCATTTTTCCTTTTGGCATACGGGTCAAAGCAATTTTTGCTTGTTCAATAATTTGTTCAACCGGAGCTTCTATCTTTTTTAAAACCGTCAAAACAATGCTTTCTTCTTGCGTTAACAAGGAATAAAGAAGATGCATGGTGTCAATTTGCGGGTTGCGGTATTCAAAGGCCAAAGCTTGCGCTTCTTGCAAAGCCTCTTGTGAATTGGTGGTAAATTTTTTTATGTCCATATTTTTTGAATTAAAAATGAATAATGTAGAATGAAAGATTTTTGATTTATTAATTCTTATTTAACTTTGCAATTAGCACTCAATTGATTAGACTGCTAATACTATTATAAAAGATTGAAAAAAATTGTCAATTGCTAAATTTAGCTAATTTTAATCTGTGTGTATAAGTTATCACGTAAATTTTACTGTAAATTTATTTGTCAAATTCACAACGAGATGCTATAATTTGTTTGTTTTATTACATCAATTTTGTTATGCGTCTCTTTTTTGCCATACCATTAAACGAGGAAATAAAGAATCTTTTGGAAGATGTTATTTTGCGGTTGGAAAAAGCCAATATTAAATCGGATATCAACTGGGTGCATAAAGAAAATTTACATTTAACTTTGGCCTTTATTGAAAATTTTCCGGAAGAAAAAATTATGGCCGTGCAAAATGAAATCGCCAAAATTTTTACAAATGATTTCGCTCTTTTGCAATTGGGCGACATTGGTTATTTCCCGCCGAATGGGCAAGTAAAAGTTTTCAAAATGTCGCTGAATGGAGATTTGCAAATAATCAATAAATGGCAAAAGCAAATCAAGCAAATTTTAAAAAATCATAATATTATTTTTGACGAAAAAAATTTTACTCCGCATTTGACATTGGGCAGAATCAAATGGCAACGCGGACCATTGGCAAAATTCGTTGAATATGACCGTTTGTCTTTTACCGTCAATAATTTCCAAATGATAAAAAGCGAATTGGGAATCGGCGGTTCCAGATATGAAGTTTTGAGAGACTTTATTATTAATTCAATCAATTAAAATTTTATTTTGTTTATCATGTCCAACAAACCGCTTGAATTTAAAAACAAGGCCATTATTCTTGGCGTAAAAATTGATGATCTCACCGAAAAAACATTTTTTGCAAAAATTGATGATTTTTTGCGTTCAGAAAAACCGCATTTGATTTTTACTCCCAATCCGGAAATATGTTTAAAGGCTTCTTATGATTCGCAATATAGACACATTTTAAACTCCGCGGAAATCAATTTGCCGGACGGTTTTGGCTTAAAATTGGGCGCAAAAATTTTGAAAGAAACTTTGCGAAATCGGTTAACCGGCGCGGATATGACAAAAAAACTGTTACAGAAATATGCCCGCGAAAATTTAAAAACTTACATTGTTTTAAAAAACAATTCTTTAACGACTCCGCATGATTTGGAAAAATTGTATAAACGAGATTACGGGAGTTGGCAAATAAAAATCAAAAATTTACTTGATAATGAAATGGAAATTTTAAATGAGATCAATCAATTTGAACCACAAATTGTTTTTGTTTGTCTGGGCGCTCCGCAACAAGAATATTTCAGTTCAAAAATCGCCAAATATTGTCCCAAAACAAAAATCATCATGGCCATTGGTGGCAGTTTTGACTTTTTAACTCAAAAAATCAAGCGAGCTCCGCGAATCATTCGTGAACTGGGAATGGAATGGCTTTTTCGGCTTTATCAAGAACCAAAAAGGTTAAACAGAATAAAAAACGCCACAATTGATTTTTTGCTACGCGTTCATCAATGGGACAAAAGAATGAAAAATGAATATCGCGAAAATGTTGTTGGTTTGATTTTTAATACAAATGGGGAAGTATTGATTCAAAAAAGTCGCAGATTTATTAATCATTGGCAATTTCCGCAAGGCGGAGTGGCAAAAAATGAAAATTTTGAATCCGCAATCATAAGAGAAATTAATGAAGAATTGGGAATCGCTGAAAAATTTTTAAAAATCATAAGAAAAATTCCCGAATCAAAAGCGTATATCACTCCGCGCTACGCTCAACTTTTACAGGGGTACAAAGGCCAAAAACAAACGGCATATGTTATCGCATTTATCGGACAATTTTCAGATATTCATGCGGATGGAGAAGAAGTTCAAGAGGCGAAATTTATTCCGTTAAATGAAGTGGAAAATATTTTGCACAAAGACAGACAAATATTCTGGCAAGTGATAAAAAAATATCTTTAATTCATATGCAAAAAACAAAATCAGACAGAAATCTGTTAACAACATTTTCCAAACGACGTCCCTTGACCGCAGCGCAAGAAGCGCGACAAAAAAGAGATTTATTAAGAAAAAAAATCATCAAAAAATAAAAAACTCCAATGTTATGGAGTTTTAATGGTACACAGTTATCATAGGTCCCATTTGAAATATTCTCACTTCATCCAAATTACTTTCAATTGTAATTTTTTTTGTAAATTTTATTATCGCGTTTCTTCTGATAAGCAAATGATAATTCACAATCGGCGAATTATTAAATTTGTTTTCAAACAGAATGGCGTAATTTTTATTGTCTGTGGGAAAAGGCGCGTCGTCAATCTCTTCATTAAGCTGGATGCTCATTATTGTCGTATCGCTGAATTCCAATTTTCCCGGATTTTTCACGCCATACAAAATTAAATAATTTCCAAAACTTTCCACACAGACGCCTGCCAATCCAAGAAAATTTTGCAAATTTACCGGTAAATCGCGACTATTCAGATAATTTTTTCCAGCTTCTTTTTTGCTAAAATTTTTTTTGATGTCCTCAATGGTTGGCAAATTATAACCACTGTTCAGGGGATAAACAAAAACAATTGTTTCATTTTCATAATGCAGGGCAAAACAAATTGATTCCTTTATGAATTTTGAAACTATTCTACGCGTAAAAAAAAGCGGCCAAAATGACTCATTTACAGTAATAATCATCGTGTTTTTTATCATCTGCGCCTCCTAAAATGAACTGTCTAAACATTATAAAAAAAAGCTTATTTTGTCAAATAAAAGAGCTGTTTTCAAGTTTGAAAACAGCTCTTTTCGCCTCTTTCTGGGCCACGCTGGCGACGCGTGGGGGGACTATTAGAGGAGTCCCTTGTTGCCGCCTCGTCTCGGCATTTTGCCTCGGCGAGAGGCACATTCTTCCGCCCAGAGTTTCTGGGCGGAAAGAACTTCCTCCTCCTGCCGCCTGGCGATAATCGCCAGGCGGCCTTCCCAGTAGTAGTGCTGGCGAAGGATCGCCAGCACTGGAGAAGTCAAGAATAACTTGACTTCTCCCCCCGCCGCCTTGTTGCAGGCGGCTTGGAAGTCTTCCATGTCGTCCTGATGGACGACCTGGAAGAACCTCCCCCCTTCCATTATTCGTGTCACGACCACGAGGTCGTGAACGCATGGAAGGGTTCTGGTGGAGCGGAATTGCTCCACCAGGAGCCCCTCGGCGTCCTTAAAGACGCCGAAGGGCTCCTGCTCAAAACCCGACAGCTTTTGAGAGTACGCACTCTCAAAAGCTCCGAACAGGGCGCAAGCCCTGTCCAGCTGGTCATCGTCGGCTCTGCCGAAGATGGCCAGGTCTGCCAAGTTGCGGAGCAAGAGCCCCGCAAGATCTTCAACCGGTAGCCATACGTCTACCGATTGAAGATCCAAACTGGCGAAGAACCCATTCCTCGCCAGCTGCTTGGCCTTGTGGAGCTCCTGCCGCATTATCTGCGGGAAGAGCTCCAGAGCCCGCTTGGGCTCATAGATATGGACCTTTCGGCCCATATCCTCCAAGGCCTGCCGGCACTGGCAGGCAGGCCTTGGATTCATTACACGCCAGACCAATTTGGCCTGGCGATCATCCCATGCGCTCACCACGAGCGCCTGGGAGCTGTTGACCGCGTTTCCGCGGTCAAGAAACTGCAACTCGCCGTTTTCTACGGCGAGCCGGATCTGCCTGGCAGATCCATAGATCTCCCAGGCTTCATTTAATGTTTCCAGCCGGTATTTCCGGCTGGAATCTTTTAAATTCTCCATTTTTCCTCCTTTCCCCGGTCATCCGATCGGGGGAAGTTTTGTTAATGAACAAACAAGTATATCATAATTTCAAATAATTGTCAACCGGCGTAATTAGCACTTCCCTTAATTTGCTTAAATTTAAACAAAATAAGTTGCTAAAAATTACTAACAATATTTACATGATCAAACTTGAAAAGGATATTGGAAGTGGTATAATTTATCAGTAAAATAATTTACAAATATGTCTTCAAACATTCGCGTACGCATTGCACCCAGTCCAACCGGGTTTCTTCATGTCGGTAATTTACGCACAATTTTATATAATTTTTTGTTTGTTAAGCATCATCAAGGGAAATTTATCATCCGGATAGAAGACACTGACCAAACTCGTTATGTTGAAGGAGCTGTTGAAAATTTATTAAATGTCATACATTGGGCAGGAATCGCCAGTGACGAAGGACCATATTTGAATGAAAAAGGACAAATTGAAGAAAAAGGGGATTATGGTCCATATTTCCAATCAGCCAGATTAAAAATTTACCAAGAATATGTTAATTTGCTTTTGGAAAAAGGCAAAGCTTATCCATGCTTTTGCGATAAAGAACGATTGGAAAAAGTACGCGAAGATCAAAATACAAAAAATCAGGCGCCAAAATATGATAATTTTTGCAGAAATTTAGATAAACAGGAAATCAAGGCGTTAATGGCTTCTGGCAAACCTTATGTTATAAGATTTAAAATGCCGGAAAACAAAGATGTGGTTTTTACTGATGAAATTCGCGGATCAATTGTTGTTAACACCAAAGATTTAGATGATTATGTTTTGATAAAAAGCGACGGTTTTCCTACCTATCATTTTGCCAATGTGGTTGATGATCATCTCATGAAAATCACTCATGTCTTGCGCGGTGATGAATGGATCGCTTCCACGCCCAAACACATTTTACTTTATGAATCTTTTGACTGGCAACCGCCAAAATTTGCGCATTTACCGATTTTATTGAGCAAGTCAAAGAAAAAATTAAGCAAACGCGACGGCGATACTTCTGTAAAAGATTTTATTGCCAAAGGTTATTTAAAAGACGCTTTTTTGAATTTTATCGCTTTGCTTGGCTGGAATTCAGGCACGGAACAAGAAGTTTATACCATGAATGAATTGATCCAACAGTTTGATTTGGACAAGGTTCACAAATCCGGTGCGGTTTTTGATTTAGAAAAATTGGATTGGTTAAATGGAATGTATATCCGCCAAATGAGCATTGATCAATTTTATGAGGCTTCTTGGCCATACCTACAAAAAACCGGCTGGCTGGAACAAAAGGGGACTGGTTTCAAAATTTTGGCAAACAATGAAAAATTAAAATTGGCTGATTTAAAAAAAATCTTGGCGCTGGAACAATTAAGAATAAAAAATTTTTCAGAGCTTCCTTCAGCCATTGAATACTTTTTTGTGGAAAAATTGGTTTATAATCCAAAAGATTTAATCTGGAGAAAAGCTGACCAGCAACAAACATTAAATAATTTGCGAAATTTATTGATGGATCTAAAAAAAATAAAGGCAGAAGACTGGCAACAAAAAATTTTACATGATGCGATTAATGATTTTATGTTAAAAAATAATTTGGATACGGGCAACGTACTTTGGCCAATGCGTTTCGCATTGAGCGGCCGCGCCAAATCGCCGGATCCGTTTGAAATCGCCGATTGTCTTGGCAAAAAACAAACGCTTATAAGACTGGAACAAGCCATAAATGAATTATCCCTCGCCTAAGAGGGATTTTTTATGTTATAATATTTAAGTATGAAAAATAAAAAATTAAAAATTTTTGCATTAATGTTTTTTTTGCTTATTTTTTTTGGCACAGACAAACAGCTGCGAGCCGAAAGCATTGAAGAATTGAACGCACAAATAGAAACAAAAAAAAAGACTTCGGATGAATTAAAGAAACAAGCGGCGATTTATCAAAAAAACATCAAGATCAAACAACAAGAAGCAAGCAGCTTGCGAAATGAATTAAGTATTTTGGACAATAGGATTGCCAAGTCGGAGCTGGATTTGAAATCAACTGAAACTGAAATTGAAAAAAGCAAACTGGAAGAACGCAACATTGAATTGGAAATAGTCCAAAAAGAAGACGAAATATTCCGGCAAAAAAGTAAAATTAAAGAATTGCTCATCAAAATTCGGCAAAACGATAATGGAGACGCCATAAAAATTTTACTATTAAAAGATCGTTTGTCAGAATACTTTCAAGAAAGCGAATATTTGCAAAATTTGCAATCCGGATTAAATTCTTCATTGCAAGAAGTGAAATCTCAAAAATTGGCTTTGGCGCAAAAAAGAATTGATCTTGAAAAAAAACAAGAACAGATGATTCAATTAAAAGATGAGCTGCTGGCGCAAAAGGATGAACTTGCCGGAAATCAAAAACACAAAAACGATTTGCTTGTTAAAACAAAAATGTCCGAACAAAAATTTGCTGATTTGTATCAAAAAGCCAAAGCCGAACAACAACAAATCAGTAATGATTTGGCCGCGTTGGAAAAAGCGACCAGAAACAAATTATCGCAACAAAAAAACAATAAACAAGAATTACGTGAAATGGCGCTGTCTTGGCCGGTTCCTGAAAATAAAATAATGGCCACATTTCATGATCCCGAATATCCATATCGTTATTTATTTGAACATCCGGCAATTGATATCAGGACAAAACAAGCGACACCAATCAGAGCTCCGTCCGATGGTTATGTGTTAAAAGCGAAAAATGCTGGCATGGGTTATAGTTATATTTCATTAATCCACGCCAATAATTTATCAACTGTTTACGGACATGTAAGTAAAATCTATGTTGCTGATGAAGAATATGTAAATAAGGGTGATATCATTGGTCTTTCCGGAGGCATGCCGGGAACATCCGGAGCGGGGAATTTATCAACTGGTCCGCACTTGCACTTTGAAGTGAGAATTAATGGAATTCCGGTTAACCCTTTGGATTATCTTCCTTAAAATTTACAAACAAAAAACGAGGTTGAGCCTCGTTTTTTGTTTGTTATTTCTACTTTATCATGCCGGAATAAGCCAATGATCTTACAATCGCCCAAGTAAAATTGTCTTTTGGCACTTTCCTATAAATTTTTATGTATTTTGCCAAAGCCAAGCCTTCTTTGTACAAATTTCGAGATTCCATTCTAACTCTATAGGCCAACTGATGAATAAATTTTTCTTCACTGGCTTTTTGGAAATTAACTTGGCGTCTAAAAATCTTATTAAATTCTTTTAATGCTTTGACTTCAGCGCTAATCACTCTGGTTGGAGTTTCTCCTTCGCTGATTTTGACTACATTGGACCAATCTTTTTCTGTTGTTGGCAATTTATTGTAAATGCTTTGAAAATCTTGCAAAATTACTTTTCTTTCATTGGCATTATATTTTACATCCATGGCAGGAGAAGCGTATGCAATAAAATTTACAACTTCAGCACTTATTGCTTCATTGGTTAATTGCTTTGACATTACCTGCGCTTTTTCCTCACTTGAAAGATCTCTTGTTTCAGGCAAAACCGGGACAATAGAAACAGCGCTCGTTGTTGTCGCTACCGGAACAACTGTCAAATTTGGTTGATCAACAATTGTCGTTGTTTCATTTACAGCTTCATTAGTCGTCGGAGTTATTGTCGGGACAACAACTGGACTGTTTACAACCGGAGTAGATTCAACTACCGGAGTATTGATAACTTCGCCGGTATATGCGGCATGCCTTGAGGATGCTACACAACTATTGCCTGATTGAGCATAACCACTATCGCAAGTAATCGCGCAACTTGAGGAGACAGAGCCATTGCTTACTGTTTTTGTACTGCACATTCGGACTTCATCCGCGACAACAGATTCATTGCCACTATCATCAACAGCCGTTACAGTGTAGTAATATGATGTCCAAGCTTCTGTGGTATTGTCCGTAAAAGCGGAAGAAGTAACTTGCGAACTGTTTACTTGCGTACTGCTCGTTGTTACTGGAGAAGTTGCTGATCTGTAAACTTCATACTCTAACAAATCCGCATCCGCATTGTTCGCCCAATCAAGAACAACTGTTGTTCCAGTTCCGCTACTTTGCGATAAACCAGTTGGTTTTGCTGGTGCCGTTAAATCAGTCGGAGTAGTAACACCGAAAATCGTCAAGTGGTTTGTTGATGAAGTGAAAACCAATTTATAATCTTCATAATCTGTAAATGTTGCGTTAATCAACGCATCATCAACAAACTTATCAAATCCGGTTTGTGAAGCTGTCCCGCTGTATGTTTTCCATTCAGTATCAGTATTTAAAGTTTTGTAATAAGCAGTTCTGGTTGTTGGCAAAGAAACCCAATCGTTTAGTGAAGAGTCAAAATAACTTACTTTCATTGTTTTTAATTTTGCAAAATCTTGCAAATTATCGTTTGTTACTTCATTATCAATATCACTTTTCCAAAAAATCATTTCCAAATCAATATAATCATTCAAATTAGTGATTGGTTGCCCATTATTATCTGTGGCCGTAATTTCTTTACCCATGCTTCCAAAAAGAGTGTTGGAATTTGTTTGAGTAACCGCGCTGGTATTAGTAACGCCCAAAACGCCAGAGTTGCTATCACTGCCAAGAGCATTGGCCGGAACCGTAATTTTTACGCCCGTACCATCTGTTGCGGTATCATCCAATATTCCACCAGAAGAGGGCGTAATCGGCTTGTTTTTATTTTTTCTGGACCAGCTGTTATTTGCCGTTAATTTAATATTTTTATCAGCCAAATTTGCTCCGGAAACTGTTAATGTCGCAACCGTTCCAGCAACTGAATATTGAGAGTCGCTATAACCATCAGCGGCGCCAAAAACCTTCCAAGTGCCATTGGTAACTCCCAAACTGTAATATCCGGTTGCGTCAGCTTGCGAATGAGTCATGATATTGGTACTAACTTCGCGAGCATAAACCCAACCATTGGCAATTTCCTCTCCAGAATCTTTGGCATTTGCCGTTCCACCGGCAATATCGGCAAACAAATAACCGGAAATTGTTTTTGTAAAAGCAGTAATTGAAAAATCCTTATTTGTATCGGCCGTGCCGTCATTGTTGGCATCAGTTAAATTTAAATCACTCGGTTCCACTGATAAATAGCCCAATTTATCTGCGCCAATTTTATAATTACCAGAATTTAACACGGGGACTGTTAATGAATAAGTGCCACTGGCCGAAGTGCTTGTGCCAACATTAAATCCGCTCTGCGGATTTGAAATCCAAACCCAAACATCTTGAACATTTGATCCACTGCTTGTTACTGTGCCATTAATTGTAACCGCATTTGTTGCAGATGAAGTGTCTGGTAAAACGAAATTTACATCGCGATTACCGCTAACAACTATTAAATGTTTCGTTTCATCAATACAACCATTGGGATAAGTCTCGCAATCATTGGTTGGAATATAATTTCCCAAGCCGGGGATATCGGCAAAGAATAAATAATTACCATCTTGCAACTTAACGGTTTGATTGGTTGTTAAAATAGGCACGCGAATATTTTTCATGAAACCATTTGGTTTTTGATTGTCAGCGCTGGTATAATTAACACCTTCAATTCTTACATAACCGGTTTGTGAAGCTGTGGAATTATTAAATTTAAGCGTAATTGTCTTTAAATCTTCTCCGGCAACAATAATATTAACACCAGTTTTGTTTCCGGAGCTTAAATTTACATTTGCCGGATTATTGGAATAATCATCGGCGTCAGTTCTGCCAACCTCTCCATATGTTGGATTCCATGTATCAACACGATAAATGCCAGCTGGAGCAGTAATTGAATAATTACCGGAAGAATCGGTCATTCCGCCGTATTCACGTCCTTGGTATACACCATTGGCATCATATTTTACGGCTCGCACAGGCGTATTTGCTTGAGCTGATCCGTCAATCGTTATATTACCAGTAATCGTGTAAAAAGTTGTTGCTGTATCTGGTCGTAAATTAATTCCAGTATGCGAAGCTCCGGAAACAGTAATATCAGAACCGTATTGCAAAAAGCCAATCCCTTGCGCGTCAGCTTCAACTCGCCAAGTGCCATTGCTTACATATAAAATATAATTTCCGCTGGAATCAGTTGTTGTTGAAGTATTGCCAATTCCACTTGGTTGATACGCCCAAACAGGGGAGTAAGCCACACCATTGCCTGATGAATTTAAAACTTTACCTTGAATAGTATAATCGGGCTTTTGCATTTTTATAGTAATCCCGGAAACATTGTCTTGAACATTAATGGCTTGAATTCCAGAATTAGGCAATCCTTGTTTAAACGCTCCAACCGAATAGGTCCCCAAAACCGGAATTTTTAAAGTAAATGTGCCATCAATCACGGTCTTTGTATTTGAGCCACCAAAAGTTCCTTGTGGTTGATAAGCAAAGACTTCAGCATTGGCAATACCATTATTACTGGCATCAACCACTGTTCCGGTAATTGTCTTAGTTGTTTGCGAACCCAAATTAATAACAATTGTGCCATCATCAGCCGTGCCGCTGGTTTCTTTTATTGATGTTCCACTTCCGGAAACAATAACACTTGTCGGCTGGGGAGCCATCCAGTCGGTCATTGTCGCTGCTCCTGAATTTACTCCTTTTGGCATTGCCGGACCGGCGCCAATCATCCATGTGCCGTCTGTCAAATAAAGCTCGTAATTTGTTCCGGCCGTATTTCCCGGAGTGATTGTTTTTACTTTAAAATTATTCGGCGAGCCGGCAAATAAATCAACGCTGTCCGATGCACCATTTGTTCTAAAATCTCCAATCAATCTTACTGTCACCGTATATTTGCCAGCGCCTGAACTATCTGACTCTAAACTGATATTTTTTGTTACTTGCGCTCCGCCGGAAATTCTGACAATATTTGGCGCCGTACTACCCAAATATGTGCCTGCTCCAATCGTCATAACCGGATTGGTAAATAGATAATATTCGCCATCAGGTAAATAATCAAATCTATACGTCCCGTCAGCATCTCCATCACCAGTGCCGGTGATATTAATTGTTTTTTGCACCGGTCCAGTCATCGGAGAGCCCAACATTATTTCCATTGTTCCATTATGACCTGACGCAATACCATGAATACTTCCCAAAACTGCTCCGGCGCCAGCATTCGCCAAATAAAAAGGCATTGAAGTCAAAGCTTCCAATAAAACACCACTGCTGTTTTTTGTTTTGATTTCCACTTGATAACCAGAGGTTTCAAATCCTTTAGCAACAGTACTATTCATGATATTACTTAAATCAAAACGTAAAAAGTCTGCTGTTTGCGTTGTCGCGCTTAATTTAATTACCACTGTTTTTGTACCCAAAATTCCCAAGCCATCATTGTCTATGCCATTAGTGGAAGTTCCTGATGGATCGGATGTCGCAAAACTAACAGTATTACCAACAGAACCATTAAAATCATTATTATTCGGACTGTATGGATCTTTTTTTACTGTGGAAACATCAAACCCTTCTGGAAAGGTCAATTGAATAGTGCCACCTACCGGGATTTGGCTTGTAATCGGTATGTTTACAATATAATTGGTAAGGCTTCCAGCCAAAGTATTCTTTGGCATTACTTGAATCGGTGTCATTCCCATTTGCTTCATGTCAAAATCTTCAAACCCATAACTGGTTGTACCCATCATTCCTTGTCCACCGGAAAATAGGGAAGCATCCATAATATATCCGGTGTAAACATTGGCTGATCCCGTGTCATCAATGGCATTATTAGATAAATCAGTTATTGAGGTGGACGCGGTTAATTGAAATTCTTGTCCCGGTGTCAAAGTTAAACCATCTATAAAGACTTCTTTACTTTCTTCGGAATACCGAATATTCGCGCTGGTCAAGCTTGTGGCAGATACAGATCCCCAAGCCGTTTCATCACTTCTTGTTTTTAAAGTATACAAAGATTTGTCTTCAGCTTTTGCCTTTGTCATTGATTCATTAAATTCAATTCGCAAGCCATAATTATCCGCTTCAACCATAATAACTAAAGGCTTTGTGCTATCAGCTCCTCCGGTGGTAAACTCCCGACTCATTGAACTGATCGCCGTTCCGGTAATACTTTTCACTCCGGTACTGGCTGTAATTGTGTACGTGGTGTTAGCCGTTAAAACAGCGCTTGGCGTAAAAATAATTTTATTTCCCGTAGCTTCGTATCTTACAGTTCCTTCCACCGGAGTTTCTCCGGACGCCAATGTTATGTTGGTGGTATTGACTGTTTGTGGATCCAATGGATTGTTAAAAGACATGGAAATAATCGCGCCAATAGGCACGTTGACAATTGTTCCGGAACTGAAATATTTATCAACACTACAACCGCTAAAAGCGGCAACAACATTTGAAGTTGAGCTTCCCGTATAAAAATCATAATAAAACGGACCGTTTTCAGATCCTTGCACCGGCAAACCGGCAAGTGGTTGTCCTTGATTATCCTTAACACTACGAGTAACAAAAACTCTGTATCTGCTACTGGCATCCAAAGTAAAACTTTTTATTGCGACTGATCCAGCCGTGCCGGTTGTTGGGAAAACCGTTGTATTGGCAACAGTAACAGGGGAGCCATTAACAATTTTTGCTAAATAAACATTATTGCTAAATGTGGTTGCGTCCATGTTTGAACGATCAAAGTTAACATTTATTGCGGTAATAGAAGTCGGAACTTGTTGCATGTTTTCCGTTGGATAACCGGCCATGGCCATTGGAGCAAAAGATCCTCCATTTATAGCAGTGGCATTGGTTGTAAAAGTGAAAGTATATGCGGTTTCCGTTTCAGTCAAAGCCGTCACACCGGAAAATAAGTCTAATCCAACAGTCTGACTGCTTTCATTGTTTACAGTTTTTAACATGCTTACCGTATATGAGGTATTTAAAGCCAAACCATTTGGCGCCGAAAATGAAACTCTACGCATGGTAAAATTGCCGAATGTTTCCGACATATATTGCCAACTACCACCGCTAACGGCAGGAGAAATGGAAAAATAACTGCTTAAACTTGAAATAACCGCTGAATTCAAAGCTTCATTAAATCCAAAATCAATTGGCGCCATTTGTGGAATTCCTGTTTGCCCATTCATTGGACCATAACCCTTTAATTTAAAATTATTCACTACCGGACAAGCTATTAAACATACTTTATCAGAAGAAACGGCCGCCTCCAAGGTGGGGGAATTTGCTGATGCGGTTATTCCGTTTGTTGGTAAAGTGGCTGTAAATTGGTGGCCGGAAACAGCTTCAGCATCAATATAAGCTCGCAAATAGTAATCGGTTGATGATTCCGGAATAGCTCCCGGAGGACCGGCCGGCCCCATTGTCAATGTAAAATTTGGATATGTCCCACCAACAGCAGTAGGGACCAAGGCTGGTTGTCCGGTTCCTGCTTCATTGGTAAAAACAAAGAATGGCGAACTCACTCCTTGAACAGCGGCTACCAAATCAGTGGTAATATCAAAAGAGTTATCTCCAGTAATATTAAAAGCCACTGAATTAAGCTTTTCTGCGGAATTAGCCGACAATGTAAACTTTAGAATATTAACGCTGCTTCCGGCGCTTAATTCTTGATTGCTGGTCGTTGTTTTTACGGCTGAAGCCGTTACTGCCGCCTTTGCGACAAACGGATTGCCCAATGACCAAACTAACATAATAATTATTAACAAAACATAAAAACTTTTTTGTAAAAGTTTTTGATTAATTTTTGTTTTTATAATCATAGTTTAAAACTAATGATGAATAAAATATATTTAAAGTTATTTTAGTTTTGTTTCTAAATTATTTAAATTTACGTTTAAATAATACAACTGCCCGTTAATTCTGCTCAAAGCATCATTTATTTCATTTTGGTCGCAAAATTGTTGTTTATTTAAAATATTTTCAATTTTTACATAATTAAAAATTAACCAACACGAAATGGTTATATTGATTAAAATCAACACTACTACGCTTAAATTAAAAAAAATATGACCTTTTATCACAATAATTGTGCTCTTATATAATCCAAGTTAATTATACCATTTTTTGTTTTGCTTGTTTATTCTGTTTGTGGATAATTACAAAACTTCACTTTCTTTTATTTTTTGATAAACATCTCGTAATTTTTTATTTGTCACATGCGTATAAATTTGCGTTGTTCCAATATCAGAATGTCCTAGAAATTCCTGCACCAGCCGCAAATCAACCCCATGCATCAATAAATCAGTGGCAAAAGAGTGTCGCAAGGTATGAGGCGAAGTTTTTACTTCCAAACCGGCAATCATAACATATTTTTTTACAATATTTTCAATGGCTCTGGTAGTTAATCTTCTATCGTTTAATTTATCACAACCCGGCCGATAATTTATAAAAAGAGCTTTGTCAACATCATTTCTTTTTTGTAAATACTGTTTAATATGATTCAAGGCTCTTTCGGAAAAATATATAGCGCGAGATTTATTTCCTTTACCAATAATATTTATTTCTAAAAATTTATTGGCATTTTTGAATTGATCACGATTCAATTTGACAATTTCCGCCACTCGCAAGCCGGTGGAGAATAGCGTCTCCAAAATTGCTCTGTCTCGTAATCCAGACACATCAACTCCATCAGCTGACAGCAATAATTTTTTTATATTTTCAGGTGTTAAAAAATAAACTGCTCTTTTTCGGTCCTGTTTGGCTAATTTAATTTTATCAGCCGGTAAACTTATAATATCTTTATCAGCAAAATAACTCAATAAATTACGTAAAGCTATCAAATAATAATTTTGCGTGGATTTTTTTAAAGGTTCATTATTTTGCTGATTCATTGTTTGTCTTGATAAAAACACCCGATAATCCCAAACTATTTCCGGCGTCAGTTGGTGGGGTAGAAGAGTATCCAATTTTTGTTTATTTAACCAATTAACAAAACGATCCAAGTAGCGAGAATAATTTTCTTGCGTTTTTGCGCTCAAACCTTTTTCAATATCCAAATAATCAAGAAAGTCCTTGATTAAATTAATGATTGGGGTAGAGGAGTTTTGCATATGTTTTATAAATTATTAGAAACTTCGCACAATACAAATTAAGCGATGTTATATAGCTATTATAAAGCATCAAATCAACCGAAAGCAAATTATTTGTGTATAAATAACCTTTAATACTTGATATTATCAAACAAACATCTTAATTTATAATTTTAAATAATTTGCACTGATAAATTCACTTTAAAAAAATTTGAAATTAATTCAAACATATTTAAGCTCTTATTGTTGTCAAATGTTAACGGAACAAAAAAACAAGCTCCTGGCTTGTTTTTTCATGAACCCTATCATTACCAATCATTATCCACCTCCCCCATTATTCATTGTTTTTTATTTAGTGTCGCAAAATATTATACATTACTTTATATATATTTTTTCACCAAATCGCAAATCTACAGTTATCAATTTAGACCAATCATTTCTATACTTCTCATTATTGTAAATAGCGGTAACCTTGGCAATGGTTTCAAAAACATCAAAAGTCAATGCTAATTTCAATTCCGGCCCATTGTGCAAATATATATTCAAATAATCGTTTTGTTTTTCAATAATTTTAGCCGATTCAGTCCCAAAAAGATTGCGCAAAGATTCGGCCATGATAAGTATTTGATAAATTTTTTCAGAATCTATAACCTTTTGCCCCAATTCAAATTTTTTAAAATCATTCAATTCTTTGATTGTCAGATAATTTAATTCATCTTGGCATTTGGCAAAGGCCACACCGATTAAATCAATAATAAAACAGTTTTCATTATTGCGCCAAATCAACGCACCTTGCTTTTCTTTGACAACGATTTTTATAGTGTCAGGCCATTTTTTTCTTATTTGCAAGTCCTCAAATAAAAATTTGTTTGTCAATTCCTCTTTGAGTTTTTTTGTGGAGAAAAAAAACATTTGCGCCTTGGAAAATAAATAGCCGGACTTCCCTTTCATGTTTTCATAAATAATTCTATTGACCGATTCTGATTTTTCTTTGCTTAATCCCGCGATTTCAATATTATTGACAAAAAAAATCGGTGAATAAAAAATGGCGTAAAAAATCAATAAAATAACAATAGCGATGCCAATAACAATAATTTTCAAAACTCTTTTTTTTTGAAATAATCTAACTTTTTTTATGCGCGGATTTTCGTATTCGCAATTTTTGAAATCTCGGCGATATTTTTCGCTGATTTGCGACATATCAAACGATTTTTTTAAAAATACCTTGATTTATTCTTGTCAAAACTTCGTAATTAATGCTATTAATCTGATTTGCCAAATTCTCCACGCTTAAAATTTCTTTTCCTTGCTTGCCAATAATAACTACCTCATCTTCCAGTTTGACCTTTGGCAAATTATTGACATCAACCATGGTCATATTCATGCAGACACGACCAATAACCTTGCAAATTTGTCCATTGATTAAAACCTTGCCTTGTCCTGATAACTTGCGATCAAAACCATCGTAATAACCGATCGGCAAAACAGCAATTTTCGTTTTTTTGAATAATTTTTCCGAACAACCATAACCAACAGTAGACCCGGCTGGGATTTCCTTGATATGCGCAATTATCGTTTTCCAAGATAAAACCGGTTTTAATTTAATATTTATTTTTTCTTGTTGAGCGCTTAATTTTGTTGTATCCGATGACCAGTGACCATATAAACTGATGCCGACTCTCGCCAAATCAAAAAATGTATCAGGAAACAAAATAGCCGCCGCCGAACAAGCGGCATGACGAAGATAATCTCTAAAACCGAATTTTTTTAACAAATCATCAGCCTTCAAAAATTCCAAACGTTGTTTTTGCGCAAAACTATGATTGGTGGTATCCTCAATATTCGCAAAATGAGTGCTGATTCCGGCCAATTGCAAATGCTTATTTGAATTTATAAATTTTAAAAATTTTGGCAAATCTTTTAAAAAAATTCCTTGTCGTGAAGTCCCTGTTTCAATTTTTAAATGAATAGAAACAATTTTTTTCTTATTTTTTGCCAATGTGTTCAATTTTTTTAGTGTTTTAAAATTAGCCACTACTTGCTGAAAATCATCTTGAACGACTTCCGGTAAATCAGCAAATATGGTATAACCCAAAATTAAAATTTTACTCTCGGTTAAATCCTTGATTTGCCTTGCTTCATGCAAAGAATCAACGGCAAAATAATCCGCCTGATCTTTTAAAATTGAAACAACTTCTCTCAAACCATGTCCATAAGCATTGGCTTTGACCACGGCCGCAATTTTTACCTTATCCCCTATTCTTTTTTTTAATTGCCAAAAATTGAACAATAAATTTTTTTTGTTTATTTCAAGCCAACTTTTATGCGAAATCATAAAATTTATGCGCGTGCAATTGTTTCTTGATTATCCATGTACGGACGTAAAACTTTTGGAATTGTTATTGAACCATCTTCATTTTGATAATTTTCCAAAATTGCAATCAACAATCTTGGTGTGGCGGCGGCGGTATTGTTTAAAGTATAACAAAAATGAATTTTCCCTTCCTCATCGCGGTAGCGCAAATTTAATCTTCTGGCTTGAAAATCCAACAATGTTGAACAAGAATGCGTTTCTCCATAACTGTTTCGGCTTGGCATCCAAGTTTCTATATCATTCATATAATATTTGCCTTTACCCATATCTCCCGTGCAAATATTCAAAACTCTATACGGCAGGCCAAGGCTTTCTAAAATTTCTTGACTATTTTTCAACAATTCTTCATGATATTGCTGACTTTTTGGCAAATCATTTTCACCAATAATAAATTGCTCAACCTTGTTGAATTGATGAACTCTGTACAAACCATGAGTATCTTTGCCATACGAACCGGCTTCACGACGAAAACAAACAGAAACGCCTGCCAATCTCATAGGCAACTGTTTGTAATCCAAAATTTCATTGGCATAATATGACCCAATGGCGACTTCTGACGTGCCGACCAAATATTTTTCATCTTTTTGCAAATGATAAATTTCTTCTTCCGCGCCCGGCAAATAACCGGTTCCAACCAAGGCTTCGCGATTGACAATTACCGGCACAGACATCAAGGTATATCTCTTGCGACAAATAAAATCTTCCGCATATTTTATTACAGCCGCTTCAAGTCTGGCCCCGTCGCCTTTTAATATATAACTGCGACTGCCACCGATTTTCACAGCGCGATCATTGTCAATAATGTCCAACTCTACGCCCAATTGCATGTGATTTTTTGGAGTAAAAGAAAATTGTCGCGGTTCACCAAAACGAAGTATTTCCACATTTTGCGAATCATCAACGCCAATTGGTGTTCTTTCATCAACATACATTGGAACATCCAACATGATTCTTTCAAATTCTTCGCTTATTGGTGTCAATTTGTTTTCAATTTCCGTTTGCAACGCGTCAACTTCTTTCATTTGCAAAAGGATTTTTTCTTTTTCCGCCGAACTCATGCTTGGAATTTTTTTGCTGATTGCGTTTTTTTCCGCTCGCAAATCTTCAATTTTTTGATTCAAAATTTTTCTTTCATTATCCAAAAGCAAAAGCCGGTCAATATCAACTTTGATATTTTTTTTTGTCGCAACGCTTTTTATGAGTTCTTTGTTTTCACGAATGAATTTTATGTCCAACATATTTTTTATTATTCTTTTTATTGTTTCGGTCTCATTAACGGAAACAAAACAACATCGCGCAAATTTTCCTGACCGGTCAACAAAGTGATAATTCTGTCAACGCCCATCCCCCAGCCGGATATTGGAGGCATGCCATATTTCATGGCTTCAATAAATTCTTCATCCACATCCATGGCTTCTTCGTCGCCTTCCGCTTTTTGTTTAGCCTGCTGTTTAAATCTTTCTTCTTGATCAATCGGGTCAACCAATTCGGAATACGCTTTGACCACTTCCCAGCCATTTATTACCAATTGAAACTGCTCCACCATTTTGGGATTTTTGTCCGATCTCCTGGCCAAAGGTTGCAATTCCACGGGATAATTATACAAAAATGCCGGTCCCAAAATTTGCGGTCTTGAAACTTTTTTATATAAATTATCAATTAAATTTGCCAAACCCATTTTTTCCATATCTTCAATAATAATCCCCTTTGCGCGCAAGTCGCGACGCAAACTTTCCGCATCATGATATTTGCTCACATCCAAGCCGCAATCTTTTTTTAACAAAGCGATAAAATCAATTTTAACCCACTTTTTACTAAAATCAATTATCCTTTTTTGTCCGTCTTTGCCGAGAATTTCAATTTTTTCGGGAATTTTCAATTTTTTGAATAAATACTTAAACATTTTTATTGTAAACTTGATATTGTCTTCAAAATCCCAATAAGCGCAATAATGTTCCAGATGTGTGTGCTCTGGTAAATGCGATGGGTCTATGCCTTCATTACGAAAAGCCTTGCCCAATTCAAAAATCTTTTCAAAACCGCCGACAATCAACTCCTTTAATGGCAACTCATGCGAAATTCGCAAAAAAACATCAATATCCAAACCATTGTTATGAGTTTTGTAAGGTCTGGCCGTGGCTCCTGTTGCTTTGTGCATCAAAGTTGGTGTTTCCACTTCAAGAAAACCTTCTTTCCAATAAAATTCCCTTACTGTTTTGATAAAATCGCTCCGAAATTTAAATCGTTTGATTGTTTCTTCATTGCTCAATAAATCCAAATATCTTTGTCTGTATTTTGCTTCAATGTCTTGCAGCCCATGCCACTTCTCGGGCATTGGTTTTAACGCTTTGCCCAAAAATTGCCAACTCTTTACCAAAATGCTTTTTTCTCCTTTATGCGTAATAAAAATTTCTCCTTCTATTCCCAAAAAATCCCCCAAATCAATTATTTTTTGCAAAGTTTTATAATTATCTTCGCCCAAAGTTTGTTGTTGAAAAGCTATCTGCATTCTTCCGGAAAAATCCTGCAAGTGAGCAAACGTCAATTTTCCCATATCTCTAAACATGATCAATCTGCCGGCGGTTGTAATTTTTTGCCCAACCGCTAATTTTTGACAACCAGACAAACTGATTTTCTTGGGATATTTCGCCGGATAAGCGGCAATTCCAACGGCTTTCAATTTTTCAAGTTTTTGCATTCTTACTTGTTCCTCGTTTTGCTCTGGCATATATGTATAATAAATTATAGCTAAATTATAACTGAAAATATAAATTTTAGCAAAATCAAAATTGGAGCCGATCGCCCCAATTTTGTTATGAAAAATTACATTATTTGCAGAATCTTATATTTAATCATTCCTCGCGGCGCCAGTACCTCCACCAATTCATTAGTCTCTTTGCCAATAAACGCTTTGCCCATTGGCGATTCATTGGATATTTTTCCAACAGCAGGATCAGCCTCATTATAACCGACAATTTGGATTTCTCTGGTTTGTCCATTATCCTGTTCTATTAAGAATTTTGAACCCAAACTGATGATATTTTTACTTGTCAAACCATTAGAAATAATCGCTTTTTTTAAAATCTCTTCAATTTCGGAAATTCTTGTTTCCGCCAGTCCTTGTTGATCTTTGGCATCATGATATTCCGCGTTTTCCGACAAATCACCCAATTCTTTGGCTTGTGAAATTTTTTCAATGATTTCCGGTCTGCGAATTTCCTTTAGTTCTTTTAATTCATTTTCCAATTTTTTTTTGCCGTCTTCTGTTAAAATAATTGGCGTAAGCATAATTAATGATAAATAAAGGCAGGCCCAAAGACCCGCTTTAAAATTTTTATAACAGTATTGTAAAATTTTAAATATAAATTGTCAAATCAATTTTTGACAATTTGTTTATATTCTTTAAAATACCAATTTAAAAAATTATTCGCTATCGGTGCGGAAATAGCGCTTCCTTCGCCCGATTCTTCGCACAAAATCGTGATGGCGATTTCCGGATTTTCATAAGGCGCAAAAGCGATAAACCAGGCGTGCGTATTTTTTTCTCCACCAAGTTGCGCCGTTCCGGTTTTTGCGGCCGAGGGAACTGATAAATTATTCAAAAGTTTCGCGCTGCCGGAAACAACCGTTTGTCTCATTCCGGAACGAACTGTTTTCATATTATACTCCGAAACAATATTTTCACTTATTATCTCCGGTTCAACCTTTATTTCTTTTTTATTTTTTTGATCATAATAATGGTCAATTATTTGCGGCTTCATAATTTTTCCGCCATTGGCCAAAGCCGCGGTGATCATTGCCATTTGTATCGGAGTAACCAACAAATCACCTTGCCCGATTGATAAATGATAGGTGTCTCCCACATACCAGCGTTCATTTTTCACTTTTTCTTTCCATTCCTTATCGGGAACAAATCCGTTTGATTCGTTTGGTAAATTCAAACCGGTTTTTTGACCAACGCCAAATTTTTTTAAGTAATCGCCTATTTTTTGCACCCCCAATCCGACAAAATCTCCATAACCTCCGCCAATAATATAAAAAAATGTATTCACGGATTCGGCAATGGCTTTTTTGACATTGGTATAACCATGACCTCCTGATTTCCAATCGGGAAAATACCATTGCTCAATTCTTAATCCTCCGGAACTGTTAAAAATCGTATTTTCAGTGATTATTTTTTCTTCCAGCGCCGCCAAAGCAATAATTGGTTTTATAATTGAACCGGATGGATATTCTCCGCTAATCGCTCTGTTAAACATTGGCTGGGTATTGTCGGAAAAAAGTTTTTGCATTAAATCATCATTTTTTTTCGTGCCAAAAAGATTATTATCATACGCCGGCAAACTTATTAAACTCAAAATTTGTCCGTTTTGAGGGTTCATAACCACGGCCGAAGCTTTTGTTTTGCCAATTTTTTTCAGTGCCAATGATAATAAATTTTCCAATTTCACCTGCATGCTTACGTCAATGCTCAAATACAAATTGTCCCCTTTTTGCAAATCCTCTTGTCCGATAATTTTTATCGCCCGGCCTGAAGAATCCACTTCAATTTGTTCTTTGCCATAACGTCCGCGCAGTGATTTTTCAAAAGATGATTCCACTCCGGTTTTACCGATAAAATCATTAAACAGATAGCCTTCTTGAGCCAAATTTTGATATTCTTCCGGACCAATTTTCCCTTTATAACCCAAGACATGAGACAAACTTGTAGTTTTTAATCCATCAAATTCATGAAAATATTCCCTTTCCGCCATCACGGAAACTTTTACTCCTTTAAATTTTTGACTCTCAATCAACAAAACCATGGCTTTTTCATAATCTAAATTTTCAATAAGCGTATTTGGTTCATAAAAATCCTTTCGCGATTTTGACAAGCCTCTTATCTTATTTATTTTTTCTTCAATTTTCGGATCAATGCTCTGAAAATTATTCAATAACCAAAGTCTCAATGCATTTTCATTTTCCGACTCGCTAAGAAATTCCGAAGGAATTATTTGTAATTCAAAAGTCGGAACGTTTTTTACCAACTGTTTGCCATTTCTATCGTAAATAATCCCTCGTGGCGACGGTATATTGATCATTCTCATGCGATTGTTTTCCGCCAATCCGAGATAATAATCGCCCTTTATCAACTGCAAATACACAGCTCTAGCTAAAAGCGTTCCGAGAAATAATAATACAATGATAAAAAAAATCATTATTGATTTTTGCTCAATCGCCAAGCCGAGATAATTTTTATCGGTTTTCCCAATATCCTCAAATGAATAATTTATAAAACTACTTTCAACCCAAGAAGATTGTTGCCTTTTTTTCATTGATTGATCCTTAATCAAAATTCCCTGACAAAAAAAATCATTGCCGCTGATACCTTTGTTTTTTTTGGAAATAAAAAATTTCATATTTAATTACGTGTCGTGTCAATATAAACGGCTTTGAATTTATTACTGAAAAAATTTACAACAAAATATAAAATCACTCCGACAAAACAGTTTAAAATAATTTGTTTAAACAATAAATACAAATTGCTCGCAGAAAAAATCAAGGCGATTTGCTCTTTATGATTTTCAAAAAAATAATACAAAATCAATTCCACGCAATTAACAAGCCAAAATGTCGCTGAAGCGATAATCAACAATCCGCAAAAAGAATAAAATGATTTATTGGTCAACATTTTTAAAAAAACACCGTTGACAATCAATAATGTCAAAACATATAAAAACAAAATTGAACCAAACGGCATAACGGAATACAGATCAAAAGCAAATGCGAAAAAAATCGCCCAAATCAAAGCGACTTTTTTGGAATAGACAAAACCGAATAAAATCACCATCACCAACGGTAAATTCAATTCTTGAAAACTTTTTGGCAAAAAAGGATTTACGGCAATTTGCCAAGAAACCACCGACAGCCAGACAATTAAATATTTCACTATTTTAATCATGCGTTGAAATTTTTTCTTTTAAGATGTCAACCATGGTGATTTTGTTGAAATCTACCAAGGATTCAATGGCCGCCGATTGAAATAGCTCCTCCGGCGAATTTTGATAAGATTTTATTTGGCCAACAATCAAATTATCGGGAATGTTTTCTTCCAAGCCGGACGTGACAATCAAATCCCCTTCTTTTATTGTTTGATTTATGGGAATCATTTCTATTACCAATCCCAATCCGAATCGTCCCTGCAATATTCCCAAAATATTTTTTAATCCCTGAATTTTTACGGAAATTTTTGAAAAATCATCATTTATAAGCAAAATTTGCGCCGTTTTTTTGTTTGTTCTGATTACTTTGCCAATCAAATAACCGTGCTCACCCAAAACCGGCAAGCCAACTGATAATCCATGGTCTTCGCCCCTGTCAATAATTAATGAATTTTGCGATTGATCGGTTGATTTGCCAATCACTTTGGCGATTATCGGTTCAAATCTGTTAATATCAACATAATCCAGCTGATCGCGCAAAAATTCATTTTCTTCTTTTGCCGATAAAAACCTGCTTTTTCCCTTCATCAAAATCGCCACGTCTTCTCTTAATTTTTTATTCTCCGCCAACAATTCTTTTTTGCTTTTCAAATTCAAATAATAATTACCAAACCGATTTGATAACCCGTAAAAAGAATTAATTACCGGCTTGGTTACCAAAATAAAAATCTTCTCAACCGGTTTCAATAAATTTATCCAATGCAAAAAAATCAAAATTAAAACCAAGCCCACGGCGACAAACGAAAAACTTTTGTGTTTTTTTAAAAAAAACATATCCATTATCTGACCATTTTTTCATCGTTTGCCGAAGGCAAAACAATTTGTTTTAATAACAATTCATCATCCAAAAGCAATTCCAAACCTCTGATTGTGCAAGTTTTTGGATCATCGGCTATTCTTGCCGGAATTTCCATTTCACGACTGATTATTTTTTCAATCCCTCTTAATAATGAACCGCCTCCGCAAAGCACGATTCCCCTCTCGTAAATATCGGCCACCAATTCCGGCGGAGTAAGTTCCAAAACGCTTTTTATCGCGTCAATAATAGTAGAAATTGTTTGATTCAAAGCTTCACGAACCTGAAAATCGTTTATAACAATTTCTTTTGGCAAGCCGGACAATAGATCTCTGCCTCTCATTTCAATGCTTAAAGAATCGCTGGTATCATATGCCGAACCTATTTTTATTTTTATCTCTTCAGCAATTTTATCTCCGATCAATAAATTGAAATGATCTCTGGCGTATTGAACTATTCCTTTATTCAGTTCTTCACCGGCGATTTTTAATGATTTCCAAATAACAACGCCGTTTAATGAAATAACACCTATTTCCGTTTTTCCACCACCCAAATTTATGATCATGCTCCCTGATGGATCTTGAACCGGCAGTCTGGCGCCAATGGCCGCGGCCATTAATTCTTCCACCAAATAAATTTTCCCAGCTCCCGCTCCGATAGCCGCGTCTTCAACCGCTTTTTTTTCTACTTCAGTCACATCAAGAGGAATACTAATGACCACGCTCGGTCTAACGGAAAAATTAAAATTTTCCTGAAATATTTTATCAAAAAAGAATTTCATCATTTTTTCCGTAACTTCAAAATCGGAAATCACTCCATCAATCAAAGGATGGGAAATGGTTATGAATTCCGGATTTTTCCCAATCATTTTGCTGGCGTCTTCACCAACGGCGATTATTTGATCAAGTTTGTTGTTTATCGCCACTATGCTCGGTTCATGAATAATAATTCCTTTGTCCTTTAAACAAATAATCGTCTTTGTCGTTCCCAAATCAATGCCGATTTTTTGCGAAAACTTGTTAAAAAAGTTCTTCCACATATTTGCTTATTTCAAAAGCGACCAAATATCCGTTTTCTTAATTAAAATTGCTTCCTCTTTATTTCTATATTTTATTTCCAAGGAATCATTCGCCAGCGTCTTTTGGCTGATAATGATTCTTATCGGAATTCCCAATAAATCACTGTCGTTTAATTTGACACCCGCGCTTTCATTTCGGTCATCATACAAAACATCCACGTTGTTTTTTATTAATTCCGAATACAAAGAATCCGCTTGCGCGATCGTCTCATTGTCTTTGCCCAAATTTATCAAATGTACTTTAAATGGAGCCACTTCTTCCGGCCAAATGATTCCTTTGTCATCATGACAAGTTTCCACAATCGTCCCCATCACGCGCGATGGACCGATGCCATAAGCCGCCATCTGCACCGGTTTTTCCGTGCCATCTTCCGCCGCATAAGTAAAATGAAAAGGTTCCGTGAATTTTGTTTTTTGTTTAAAAATATTGCCGACTTCAATTGCCTTTTGTTCTTTTAACTCGCTGTTTCCGCAAACCGGACAAATATTTTGTTCTTCAATGATTTCTTTATTAACAGCGATTTTGCATTTTTCACAAATATAAATAATGTCTTCGCCCGCTTCACAAATAGTTTGAAATTCATGCGAATATTTGCTAAAGGTGCCTCCAGAAGCGTAAGTCAAATATGTATATTCGCCAATTCCCAAACGCTGGTATATTTTAAAATACGCTTCTTTGACAATATCATAATATTTATCCAAATCTTCCTCGCTGGCGTGGAATGAATACAAATCTTTCATACTAAACTCGCGTCCGCGCAAAATACCGGATTTGGCTCTGGCTTCATTGCGAAATTTATTTTGAATTTGATAAACGCTCACCGGCAAATCACGATAAGATTGAACAAAATTTTTTACCAATGGCGCAATAACCTCCTCATGAGTCGGATTTAAATAATAAAGCGAATCACCTTGCCCTTTTGTACTAAAAAAAACATCCACCATTGTTTTGTCTCTACCCGTAGCGCGGTAATTTTCCGCTTGCGTCAATGCCGGCATAAGAATCTCTACCCCGCCGATTGCATTGATTTCTTGCCGGATTACATTTTGGATATTGTTCAAAACTCTTAATCCCAAAGGCAAATAATTGTATATTCCGGCCACTTGCTTTTCTACAAATCCGCCGCGAATAAGCAGTTGAGCATTTAGACTAACTTCATCTTTTGGCGCTTCTTTTTTTGTTTTTACAAACAATTTTGATTGCTGCATAAATATCGTGTTATTTTTTTGCGTTATTGAAAAAAAAGATTTTTCCAAAAACAAAAACCATCAATAAAGAAAGAAAAACTGCCCAATTCAAAAGCCGCTGACTTTGTAAAATCAACGCCAATACAACCACCAGACCAAACCACAAACCGTTTTTTATTGATTGTTTAAATATTTTTAAATATAGATCGTTGACTTTTTTTATTTTCACTAACCAAAGGAAATTGAACAACGAGGCCAATCCGAAAACTGATAAAAAAAACGACAAATAAAAAAGAGCCAACGCTGGCCAAAATGATTCCGCCAAATTTATAGACCAAATCACTTTTACAAAACCGAAAAGTGAAATGACCGAAGCCAGAGCCAAAATTATAACCAATTTTTTAATATTCATAACAAATCAAGATAATATAATTTTAATATAGATTGTCCGAATTTTCAACTAAATTTTGAACAACTTGAATTTGTCTTAATTTAACGGAAAACTTTTGATTGACAAGATCGTTTATTCGTTTTGTTTTAAATTTCACTTCCTGCGCCAGCAAAGAGTTCATCACGCGAATTTTTAAATTTCCATTGACAAATGAAACGGCCTTGATTTTGCTTTGTACTTTTTCTCCCCAAATTTCCTTGATCGCTCCGTTGACAAATTCAATAATTAATCCGGCTTCCACCTGATTTTTTAATTTGTTGTTATGATAGTAATTTAAAAGATTTTTTAATGAATCCATTATAATTTTTTATGCTCGCAAATATTGGCGTAATCGCAATATTGACAGTTAAATTCACTGGCTTTTGGCTCAAAACAATTATTTTTGATTTGCGCAATAACGTCAAGCAATCGTTCCTTTAATTTTTCTTTGTCCTTGGTTTGACCAATGAATTCTGTTTTTTCACCGCTTTCCAAATAATAATATACCAATTTTTCAAGTTTGAATTTCAAAGATTCCTCGGCGACAATTTGATAAAATAACAACTGTCGTTTGTCTTCGGCATTCAATTCTGTTTTCGTTTGCCCTGTTTTATAATCAATAATGACAAAAGAATCATTAACTTCATCTATACGATCAATTCTTCCTGTAAATTGATAAGAGCCGATCTTCCAGCGAAACGGATATTCCAAAAATTTTATTTTTGGTTTTTGTCGCAAAAAATCTTCATAAAAATTTTTTAGCAATTTTAACCCGTTTTCATGATATTGCTGTTTTTCTTCTTTATTCCGATACCAATCATCCAGCCAATTGTTCTCATAAATTTCTCGCAAACGTTTTAAATCCGGTTTATTTTCTTGTTTCATCCCGCCAAAAATATCCGTTTGTTCAGCTTTGTCGGATTCATATTCAAAAACAAACTGTTTTAATGTTTCATGAATTGTCGTGCCAAAAGACAAACTGCCATGACCGAATGTCGGAATTTTTAAAATTTTGGCAAACTTGTAGCGTTGCGGACATTTTTCATAAAGAATAATATCGCTAATACTGAATTTTTCCGGCAAATCATAATTATCTTTGCTACTTTTTTCAGTTTGAAAATCAAAAAAGAATTTATCGCTTTTTACCTCCGCTTGCTCAAATGAAGAAAAACCGGCTTCAAGCAAAAACTTTGATGGTTTTTTTTCTCTTTCGCTATTGTAATTTTTGGCCCAAGTCAAAAACAACCTTTTTTTTGCTCTAGTCGCGGCTACGTAAAACAAACGCCTTTCTTCTTCAATGTGCGCGTTTTTTGAATCGCTTTTTTCTTTAATAAAAACTTCCGGCATATCAATCGCCTCCGTCCGATTGTCGCTGGGAAATTTTCTATCAACCATATTGACAATAAAAACATTTTGGAATTCAAGGCCTTTGGCTGAATGCACGGTCATTATTTTAACCATATCCGGACCGATTTCCGGATCAAACGAAATGGGACCGCTCTCGCCAGCTTCCATTTCCATTTTGATGATTTTTACAAAATCATTTATATAGGCAGTTTTGTTGTTTTGTTCAAAATTTTTTATTTTTTGGCCAAACTGTTCCAAATAATGCAACGCCTGTTTTTTTTCTCTATCAATATTTTTATTCAAATAAGCCAAATATCCGGTTTCATGCAATATTCTCAAGAAAATCGCAAACGGTTTTTCTTTTTTTGCCAAAACGGCGTGTTTTTGCAAATAACTGAATAAAATATTCAATTGCTTGCTTGTTTCTTGATTTATGCCATTTATCGCCGCCGCCTGTTGTCCTGCCTCGTACAAAGACAAAGACTTCTGTTTGGCGATTTGACAAATTTTTATAATTTGTTCTTGTTCAATATTGAATATTGACCATGACAAAATTTGATACATGGCCACCGAATCATGATAATTTCCCAAAAGATCAAAATAACAAAGCAAATCCATAATCGCTCGTTGATTATATAATCCCGATTCCGCCAAAAACTGATAAGGGACGCCGGCAAAATTCAAAGCTTGTATAAAAAAATCGGCCGAACTTTTTGCCCGAAACAAAATCGCAAAATCCGACCAACTGGGATTTTCCATTTCTCGCAATTCAATAATTTTTTTTATCACGTTATTGGCTTCATCATAACCATCGGCAAAATTCAAACAGTTTACTTCGCCTTTTTCTTCGCATCGGGAAAGTAACTTTTTATTTAACCCCAACTTTATTTCTAAACGATTCGGATTATTTTGCGCTATAAATTTGTACGCAAAATCCAAAATATTTTGACCGCTACGATAATTTTCCGTCAAAACAACGCTTTTGGCTTGCGGAAAATCATCCATAAATTGCATAATGTTGCTAATAGACGCGCCTCTGAATTTATAAATTGATTGATCATCATCGCCGACTACGGTCAAATTATTTTGCGGTTCACTTAATAACTTTATCAATTGATATTGCAAAAAATTGGTATCTTGAAATTCGTCAACCAAAATATATTTGAATTGCTGACGATATTTGGTTAATAAAAACGGCGATTTTTGGAATAATTTGTAAGTTAACGAAACAAGGTCGGCAAAATCAAGCGCTCCATTTTCACGCAAAATATTTTTGTAGGCATAATAAGCTCCAGCCAGCTCTTTTTGCTTTTTTATTTCAACGCTTCTGATTTCTTTTTTTTGTTCATTATCAATATTTTGCCAATTGATTCCGCTCACAAACTCAATATTATCAGAATCCAAAGTTAAATTTTCCGCATAATGCAAATACTTCTCTGGAAATATGCCCTCGTCTTGGCACCGACTGAAATATTTCAACAAATCTTGAAAAAATCTTGTCGGATTACTATTGGAACGAAAATAATCCAAATTCAATTTGTCAATATTTTGACGCAACAAAATCCAACAGTCTGTTTCCGTAAACAATTTATAATTGGTGCCAAGTCCCAATTCAACAATATGTTTTTTTAATATTTTGTCGCAAAAAGAATGAAAAGTGGAAATCCAATGTTCACCATAACCGTATGGCATAAGCAAATCAATTCTTTCTATCATTTCATTGGCCGCTTTATCCGTGTAAGTCAATGCCAAAATTTCATTAATTTCCGCTTTTTTGTTTTCAACCAGCCAAGCAATGCGCGACACTATTGATTTGGTTTTACCAGTCCCGGCTCCGGCCACAATCAATAACGGGCCGTTTTCATGCGTTACGGCCGCTTGCTGTTCTTTATTTAATTCTTGCAAAATATTCATAAGCTAATCTTAACATTTTCTTAACCTCTTAGCAATTGGTTTCAAAAACTAAATTTAAACAAAAAAAAGCTCAATTCAGCTATTTTTAAAAATTATTTGTAAATAAAAATTTATAAATAGCCTTTTATGGCTTTTAACGCTTTTGGAAAAAGTGGCACAAAAATCGCGCTTATATCAAATAATGTTTTGGCAATTATGGACCCGGACAACTGTTCTATCATCCAATAATTTATTGGGAATTTCAAACAAATATTCATAACAATTGCGCCAATAAAAATCGCTTTGACAATACCCAAGATAAATCCCAATAATTTGTCAAATGTGGCGACAAAAGGCAAAATTGTAATAATCTGAAAAATCTTTCCAAACAACCAAAATATAAGACTGACAACTTTAACAATTAAACCGAAAATTATCACAAAAGCCATCAAATTAGCGGTGTTTGAATCCCCAAACCAATGCGCCGCCAAAGGATAAACTCTTGAAGCCACCAACGCTCCGATAATTATCCCGATAATTGAACCCAACGACTGCAAAAACCCTTTGCGCAATCCTGCTATGGAGAAAAGCAAAATAAAACCCAATAAAATATAATCCAAAATATTCATACTAGATAATTATAGCAAAAAATAAAAAAACCGAGAAATTATTCCCGGTTGACATGTTTATACTTTTTCAAAACGATTAAAATCATCCGTCCCTGACTTCCGGAGCAAAAGAATTTTTTCAATTTTTAGCTTTCCCGCGAATTGTCTTGTTATTTGTCTTTCGGCTTCATGCAAATCATTAACATACGTTTGCTTTTCATCGGCCTGATTTTGGAAGCGCTCACTTCCACCATAAGCTCCGCAATCTTCATGCGCAAAAAGCACGCAAGTGTGCGCGCCGTTACTTACCGCAATGGCGATTTGTTCCAACACGGAATTGCGTGTTGATTTTGTCGCAAAAAGCTTTTGACTCCCCGCATTTAAAATCGGAAAAACTTCATTGCGATCTTCTGAAACATCGTGAAATTTTTCCAAATGTCCTCGCATAACCGATTGCACGCGGTGATCAGAACAACCGATTTTGATTACTTTGCATTGACTCATTTTCTCCTCCATTTAAATTAAAAGAACCTTTGACTTGCGCTTAATAATAACAAAAAAACAAATAATGGTCAATAATCAACTTTTTCAAAACAAAAAAACGCTTTTAGGGCGTTTTTTATATTTTACAATTTACAGTTCAATTATCCGAACAGTCTGATTTTCATCAAAAACAACCATTAATTTTTTTACCTGCAATTGCGGAAATTTTTCCATAATCAAACTTTGCGCTTGCGTCATGTCTGCCAAATAGCGCGCTTTTTCTTCTTCAAAATTGGCAAAAGCTTGACTCCCGCCATAGGCGCCGCAATCTTGATGCGCCAAAAGCAAAACAGTTTCTATCCCATGCAAACGAGTGGAAATATCCAATTGTTTAAAAATCGTCGCGCGGGTATCTTCATCCAAAACTGATTTTTGCGCTCCGGCCAAAGAAACCAAATCAAAATTTTTGGTTAAATCGTTTTCTTTGGTCCAATTGTGAATTGCTTCATGAAAACGAAAATCAATGCAAGTCATTAATAAATTATGGCAATGATGAGACATATTTTTAAATTTTTATGTTTTTTTCAATTCTATTACGAAATTTTCGGCCAACTTTCACGCGTGCCATTTCTTTTTCTATTTGCGCGGTCAAAGCTCCAAATTCGCGAACGTCCACATTTTTCTTTTCACGCAAGTCCTTGGCTCTTTGCAGCGCTTGCTCGGCTCTGGTAATATCCAATTCTTCACTTCTTTCGGCACTATCGGCCAAAACAACCACTTTTGTTGACAAAACTTCCACAAAACCGCCAGAAACGGACATGGAAAATTCCTGCTCATTTTTTTTAATCAAAATTTCACCGGCTTTTAAAACCGAAATCAAAGGCAAATGATTTGGTAAAATAGTAATTTCTCCGGTTGTTGTTGGCAAAGTTATAGAATCAACTTCATCTTTAAAAACAACCTTTTCCGGAGTGGTAATTTTAAAATTTATTTTTTCCATAATTATTCAACTTCATCAATTGATCCTTTCATGTAAAAAGCCTGCTCGTTTTTGTCATCATGCTTACCGTCCAAAATTTCTTGAAATCCGCGAATAGTTTCTTTTAACGAAACATATTTGCCGGTCATGCCGGTAAATGTTTCGGCGACAAAAAATGGTTGCGATAAAAACTTTTGAATTTTTCGGGCTCGCGAAACCAATTTCTTGTCAGTTTCACTTAATTCATCAACACCCAAAATCGCAATAATATCCTGTAAATCTTTATATCTCTGCAAAACTCTTTGGACTTCTCTCGCCACGCGATAATGTTCATCGCCAACAATAATCGGATCCAAAATAGTTGAAGTTGAATCAAGCGGATCAACGGCCGGATAAATTCCTAATTCCGACAAAGCGCGGGATAAAACCACAGTTGAATCCAAATGCGCAAAGGTGGTAGCCGGCGCCGGATCGGTTAAATCATCGGCCGGTACATAAACCGCTTGCACAGAAGTGATTGAGCCTTTTTTTGTTGAGGTGATTCTCTCTTGCAAACGACCCATTTCCGTAGCCAAAGTCGGTTGATAACCAACGGCTGACGGCATGCGACCAAGCAAAGCCGAAACTTCCGAGCCTGCTTGCGTAAAACGAAAAATATTATCTACAAATAACAAAACATCTTGTCCTTGATCGCGAAAATATTCAGCCATGGTTAATCCGGTCAAAGCCACACGCGCACGCGAGCCCGGCGGTTCATTCATTTGACCAAAAACCAAAGCCGTTTTGTCAATAACTCCGGAATCTTTCATGTCATAAAACAAATCATTACCTTCTCTGGTTCTTTCTCCAACGCCGGCAAAAACCGAAGTTCCGCCATGCTCTTGAGCGATATTGCGAATCAATTCCATAATAACCACTGTTTTACCAACTCCGGCTCCACCAAACAAACCGATTTTCCCTCCTTTTACAAAAGGGCAAATCAAATCAATCACTTTGATTCCTGTTTCAAAAATTTCAATTTTTGATGATTGTTCGCTGAATTTTGGCGCCTCTCTATGAATAGAATATTTAATATCGGTTTTTACTTCCTTTCCGCCATCAATCGCTTCACCCAAAACATTAAACATTCTACCCAAGGTTTCCTTACCAACAGGCACGGAAATAGGCGCTCCAGTATCAATAACGCATTCACCTCTTTTTAAACCATCCGTTGATCCCATGGCAATGGTGCGAACCTGCTTGTCTCCGATATGCTGCTCAACTTCCAAAATTAATTTTTGATTGTCAATTTTCACTTCCAGCGATTGAAAAAGAGGCGGTAATTCATTTTCAAATTCTACATCAACCACCGGACCGATTACTTGTTTGACTTTTCCTGTATTCATATTAGTTTATAAAGTTATAAAATTTGTAAAGTTTTTAAAGTTTGTCGCAAAGCAATCCCCTTGGGATAAAGTTTGTAAAGTTATTCGAAAATATTTTTTCTTTATGAACTTTATAAACTCAGTTATTTTTTTAAAGCCGCTGCGCCGGAACTGATTTCCGCTATTTCCTGCGTAATGCCGGCTTGACGCGCGCGATTATATGAAAGCGTTAAATCATCAATCATGTCTTTGGCTGAATCAGTGGCATTGCGCATAGCCAGCATTCTGGCCGAATGTTCCGAGGCCTCACTTTCCAAAACCGCTTGATAAATTTGCATTTCAATCAACCTCGGTAGCATTTGATCCAAAACTGATGAGGCATTCGGTTCAAACAAATATTCATAACTGAATTCGCTCTTTTTCAAATATTTTTCGCTTTTTTCTTCAATAAATTCTTTGGTTGTCTCAATACCTTTGCTTTTCCCCACCACTCCCAAATAATCATCCGGCGCCGGTTGAATAGGCAAAAGTTGTTTTACTCTTGGTTCTTGTTTTAATGATGAAACATAATCAGTAAAAACCACAAAAACTTTATCGTATTTTTTATTGATAAAATCAGTAATCGCCATTTTGGCCAAGGCTGAAACTTCGGCCACTGACACGGTCAAATCTTCTTTTGCAAAATCAGCTACAACATTATAACCAAAACTTTTTATTATATCTCTTGTTTTGTTGCCAAAAGTCAAAACTTCAGTATTTTTTACCGATGCCTCATGTTTTTTTATTGAAGCAACGGCTTTATTTGAAACTTGCATATTAAAGCCTCCGCACAAACCACGATTTGAACCGATCAAAATCAAACCGATATTTTCCACAATTTTCGGTTTACGCAAAAGAGGATGTTTCCGCGCCTCTGTTTTTTCAGACAAATGCAAAATTGTCGCCCATGCCAAATTGGCGTAATCGCGAGTAGCCAAAACCGCGGCCACTGCCTTACGCATTTTGGCCGCCGCCACCATTTCCATGGCTTTGGTTATTTTTCTGGTATTGGCAACCGATTTAATTCTTCTTTTGATGTCTCTTGTCCCGCCGGCCATATTTTAGACTGTTTGATTTTTCATATCTTCCACATTAGAAAGATATTCTTTTATAGCTTTGTTCAACTCCTTATCCAAACTTTCCGTTATTTCTCCTTTTTCTTTAATTTCAAGCAAAATTTGTTTGCTGTTATTGGCAAAATAATCATGCAAACCTTTTTCAAATTCAGCGATTCTTTCAACTTTTATATTATCCAAATAACCATTAATTGCGGAGTAAATAATTAAAACCTGATTTTCCACCAGCATTGGCTCATATTGCCCTTGTTTCAAAATTTCTACAATACGCTTGCCTCTTTCTATCTGTTTTTTTGTGGCATCATCCAAATCAGAACCGAATTGCGCAAACGCGGCCAATTCACGATATTGCGCCACTTCCAAACGAAGTTTACCGGCCACTTTTCTCATTGCTTTTATTTGCGCTTTTGAGCCGACTCTGGAAACCGATAAACCAACATTGACAGCTGGTCTAATACCTTGATAAAAGAGATCACTTTCCAAATAAATTTGTCCGTCGGTAATGGAAATAACATTGGTCGGAATATATGCGGAAATATCACCGGCTTGCGTTTCAATAATCGGCAAAGCCGTCAAAGAGCCGCCACCATGTTTTTCGTCCAATTTGGCCGCTCTTTCCAAAAGTCTAGAATGAAGGTAAAAAACATCACCCGGATATGCTTCGCGACCCGGCGGACGGCGCAACAAAAGTGAAATTTCACGATAAGCCACGGCATGTTTGCTCAAATCATCATAAATAATCAAAACGTCTTTGCCTTGATCCATAAAATATTCGCCCATAGCGCAACCAGCAAACGGCGCAATATAACTCAAAGACGCCGGCATTGATGCTCCGCTTACAACAATAATTGTATGATCCATTGCGCCCGCTTCTTGCAAACGGCTGACTATTTTGGCGATTTTTGATTCCTTTTGGCCAATAGCCACATAAATGCAAATAATATTTTGTTCTTTTTGATTGATAATAGTATCAATGGCAATGGCCGTTTTTCCGGTTTGTCTATCTCCGATTATCAACTCGCGCTGACCTCTGCCAATTGGAATCATTGAATCAATTGCTTTGATGCCGGTTTGAACCGGTTGATTCACGGATTTTCTGGTAATTACGCCCGGCGCGATTTTTTCCACCGGATAAAATTTTTTGCTGCTAATTTTACCTTTTCCGTCAATCGGATTGCCCAACGGATCAACCACTCTACCAATCAAATTTTCGCCTACCGGCACTTCCAAAATGCGCCCAGTACTTTTTACAATATCACCTTCCTTAATTTTGTTATAATCGCCCAAAATCATTGCGCCAACCATGTTTTCTTCCAAATTTAAAGCCACACCAAAAATATCATTGCCAAAATCAAGCATTTCCGACGCCATTACTTCACTCAAGCCACCGATTTTTGCGATACCATCGCCGACTTCAATCACTTTGCCGACCTTTTCCACGGCAATATGTTCATCAAAATCAATGATTTGCTTTTTTAAAGCTTCAATAACATAATCTTTTTTGGAATTTGTTGTCATAATATTATAGAATATAAACTATTTAAATTAGTGAAATTTATCAATTTTTTCGCGCAATCTTTCAATTTTTCCGCGCAATGACGAATCTATCACCGTGTCATTTATTCTGATTCGCAAACCGCCCAAAAGTTTGTCATTTAAAATATTTTTAAAAACGATTTTTGACGCCAATTTATTTTCAAAAATTTTTCTTAAATCTTTTTCCATTTCATTATCCAAGGGGACAACCGACTCGCAAACGACTTCAATTATTTCATTATTTTTTAAATGCAAATTGCTCGCTTCGCGCAAAATTTCGTTCAGCCAATTCAGCTGATTATTTTTTATCAACAAAAATAAAAAGTTATAAGTCGTTTTACCGATAAAATCGCCAAAAACTATTTGCACCGCTTTTTTTTTCTTGGCAAAAGGAATCTGCGCATCATTTAAAAATTTAACCAAATCAAAATTTTCGTTGATTTTGGCTTCCACTTCTTTTAAATCAGCCAATAAATTATCAAAACAGGATTGTTCCGCGCCGATTTCCACCAATGATTTTACAAAATGTTTTAATTTTACTATTTTCATAATTATTTCTTCAAATCGGCTGTTCTCATTTCTTCAATGGTTTTTTCAATTATTTTTTTGTGAGTTTTGTCATTGATCGTATTTCTAGAAATTTTATCCAAAGCCAAAGTCACCAATCCAGCCAATTCATCTTTGACCTCTTTTACCATCAAATCCCTTTCCGCCGCAATTTGTTCTTTGGCGCTCATAATTATTTTTTCCACTTCCGCATTGGTTTTTTGAATTTTTTTTGCTTTCAATTCTTCCCCTGTTTTTTCAGCGGCCGCCAACAAAACCTGCGCCTCTTTACGACCCAATTTAATTTCATTTTCCCGTTGCTCGGCGATTTCTTGCAATCGTTTTTCAATTTCTTCGGCATCGCTCAAACTTTTCTTTATTCGCGCTTCTCTTTCCGCCATCATTTTGGTTAAAGGCTTCAACGCATAAACTCCCAAAACAATAATCACAATCGTAAAATTCACCATTTGCGCGATAATCAATTTCCAATCAATTGAAAAAGTCTTGATTAATTCATCCATATATTTTTATATTTTTAATAATTCTTTTATATCGTGGTTGAATTACTTCAACCACGCTAAAAAAAATTATTTAATGCTAAAAGCGATAACCAAAGCGTAAATGGCAATAGCTTCGGCAAAAGCGGCGGATAGCAACATTGGCACCAAAATTTTGCCGGCGGCTTCCGGATTGCGACCGATTGATTCCATTGCCTTTGAACCAATTTTCCCAATAGCCATAGCCGGAGCAATAGATCCGAGCGCGATTGCCAAAGCCTTGGCGAGTAAAGTCAATTCCATACAATTTTCAATTTCATTTTTGATTCGACAGAAATATTTTATTGGTTTTTTATGTCGTCAAAAATGAAACTCTTTTATTTAAAATTAATTAATGTAATTAAAAATTTGTGAAGTAATAAGTATAATAAGTAATAAGGGTAAGTAGTGAGTTTTAATTCGTAATTAATAATTTGTAATTTTGAATTCTTAGTGTTCCTCTTCGGTCATGGCAATAGAAAAATAAACCAAAGTCAACATGCCAAAAATCAACGCTTGAATAATTCCGACAATCACTTCCAAAAACATAAATGGAATCGGCAAACCAAAAGCAAAAATCACGGCAATTGAACTTAATAAAACTTCTCCGGCAAAAATATTTCCAAACAAACGAAAAGATAATGAAGCGACCTTGGCTATTTCTCCGACTATTTCCACCAGTCCGACAAAAAATTTAATCGGGTTGACAATCAAAACCGTTGGATCTTTTCTTAATTTTTTGGGAATTTGCGCCAAACCATGGACATTCACATATTTATTGAAATGACGATAAAAACCAACGGTAACGGCTCCCAAAATATTGCTTACAACCACTGAAATCAAGGCCAAAGCCAATGTTGTGTTCAAATCAGCCGTCCCGCCGCGCAAAATCGGCACAAAAACTTGATGTCCGTTTTCGCTTTCTAAAAAACCGATTGAGCCCACTCCTGGAATCAATCCCAGCCAGTTATTCAACAAAATAATGATGAAAAAAGTAAACGCAAAAGGAAAAATCTTCATTGATTTTTCCCGATCATTGGTCACTGAATCACACAGCTTCACTCCGCCATCAATAATCAATTCAAACAATGTTTGCAAACCTTTGGGAATTTTTTTTAAATTTTTTCGCAAAATAATTCCAATTAAAATTAAAAAAACGACCACAATCCATGTGTTAATCAAAGAATTGGTAATCGTAAAATTACCCACATGCGCCACCGGTTCCGCTCCCAACGTAACTTCGTGACTTACTTGTTCATGATTATTATCACCAGAATTAGACATAGTTTATTCGCTTTTTTCTTCTTTTTCTTTTTTTATTTCAGATTCAATTTTTTTTGATACTTTTATCGTTTGCTTAACCAAGCCTATATTGGTAATGATAAAAGCAATCGCAATCAAAATAATGGTTGGCCAAGGTTCATGACCAAACCTTTGTTCCAAAAAATCACCAAGAAAAAGCGCCGCCAAAATCGGTCCGACAATCCAAGCTGAAATTTGCACCAATAATTGCACGGCCGGCTGCCACCAATGTTTTTTTTCAATATCCTTGTTTATCTCAACCATATAAAATCAACTTTATACTATCATCAATTTAAAAATTTTTCAATATTGAATTTTGAAAATTTGTTGATAAGTAATAAAAAAGGCCGATTGTAAAGGCCTTTTTTGTGATAAAAATAAAAATTTGTCAACAAAATATTATTTCTTCTCTAAAAATGTTTTTATTTTAAAACTATATTCAAGCATTTTTGCTGCCAACTTTTTATTGGTCTGATAGTTGCTTTTCATCGAATCTTGCATCAAAGAAGCCATTTCCGCTAAAACTGCACGATTTTTCTGCCCATGGATATAAAATCTTAATAACTTTTTACCACGTTCAAATCCCAAACTTTCAAACGTCTCAAACATTTTTGATATTTCTTTTTCTCCAAAAGTAGAAGCATCGGGAAATAAACGCAAACAAGCCATATCAAAAGCCTGCTGATCCAATTGATTTTCAGCTAAACTTTCATTAACAGTATTACCGGAAAACTTTTTTGCATCCATCAGTGGATTACCCATTATATAAATTACATCCTCAGCTTTGACTTCCTTTGACTTTCGACCATCGTTACCAAGCAAACCCTTTAAAGCTTCTGTGGCTAATAATAATTCTTCATTTTGTTCTTTATTTTCTTTTTTATTAAATAAACTCTTCAATTTATCACCAAGCTTACTCTTTGCTTGTTGAGCTTGTTCTTTGCCAAAATTAAACCGCACCAATATTCTGCTTGCCAATTCATTCGGTTTTTCGGGCACAGAAGCTACTGATTCGGCCGTTTTTATTGGTTTAGCTTCAACTTTTGGTGCTTCGGCAAGTGGTGATTTTGCCTCAATCTTTGTTTTATTTTTTGTCAAATCATTGTTCAAAACTGATTCCTGACCGCTAATCTTTTCTCTTAACCGATCCATCATTTGCATATCAGCATCTGGGACAGTCAAATTACCATATTGCTCTTTTTTCAACCCTTCTATATATTTCTCCAACATATATGCGGCATGAATTTTTTGCATAAACTTCTTTTGAGCCTCTTTTTCATTAACTTTTGAAAAATCATCACCGGCCAACTGTTCAAAAGTAACGGTACCGCAATTGACTGCTTTGTACGATTCTAACGAACTGCTTAGTCGTTTAATTTTTTCACGCAATCCAAGATCTTTGGCATTGGCAAGAACCGACGACAGCTGCTCATCACCCGACTCTTGCGCAAATTTCTCCAGTGATGACTGGCTCCATTTACTAATTTTACCATCCTCGGGAAATAACATTTCACAAGCTTTTTTATATATTTTTTTGGCCAATACGCCATTGTCGGCGATTTTTTTTAAAATATTTTCTCGTTGATCCGGATCTAGAGCATCCGCTATATCCATGACTCCGGCAACTTTACCTATTTCTGCATTTAAATAAATCAAGGCGTGAGCTAATTCCTCAGGTGATTTCATATTTTTTCCACCAGATGCAAAAAAGGCTTCCAACTTTTGCTGAGCGTCATTCATAAACGCTGATAATTTTTCATTTTGGCCAGAAGGGGCAGCCATGTCCGGTGCTGTTGATTTAAATAATTTTTTTGTAAAACTCTCAAACGGGTTCACGATTCTTGGCAAAGCATCCAGACTTTTTTGAGTTTTTTTTTGTTCCATTATTTGTTCACCAAAAAAAGTTTCTTTTGACATACTTTTATTTAGATTTTAAAAATATTTTTTGCGTTTTTATCAACAATTTTCTTCAAATCACCTAATGGGATATTTTTGACTATGGAAATTTTTTCAGCCACAAACTCCACAAAGCCGGGTTCATTTCTTTGGCCACGATAAGGGACCGGAGTTAAATATGGACAATCCGTTTCCGTCAAAATTCGTTCATTTGGCGTTGAAAGCAAAACTTGCTCAATTTTACCTGTTTTGTCAAAAGTTAAAATCCCATTAAAACTAATATAAAAACCCAAATCTATAAATTCTTTTACCAAATCAACCGGTCCGACATAACAATGCATAATACTCGGTCTTTTGGGCTGATTGTTTTTTAAAATTTCCAAAATATCGCGATAGGCGTCTTCAATATCTTCTTTACTCCCACGACAATGAACAATTAAAGGCAAATCTAATCCATTGGCCAATTTTATTTGCTCAACAAAAACTTCTCTTTGTTTGGCAATAATTTCTTCGCGACGACTTTCATCTGGAACGTGAAAATAATCAAGCCCACATTCACCAATAGCCACAACTTTTGGTTGACCGGCCAATTCGCGATAAGAAGAATAATCAAAATATTCTTTTCTGGCCGTGAATTTAACACCTTCTTCTTCAACTTCCATATCTTCCAGTTGAATCGGATGCAAACCGACGGCCGCATAACAATTTTCAAAATTTTGCGCCAAATCCACTGCGCGACGACTGGTGGAAAATTGCGAACCGACATTAACAATGGTTATGCCTTTTTGCCGGCAACGATCAATCACTTCGGCAAAATCATCTTTAAACGCGTTAAAATTCACATGGGCGTGAGTGTCAAACATATGAGAGTTAAAAGTTTGTAAAGTTAAAACTTAATTATATTTTCATCACTTATACTTTTCAATCCCAAACTCCAAAGATCCTCACCTTTTTTCCAAACTTTGAATTTCTTGTTCCATATTGACTCTGATGTCAATTGACCAACAAATGGTTGAGCATCTTTTGACGATGGATCAATTCTATACCAACCATCATCAATTTTTACTTCCACGATAGAATGAGTTTCATCATTATCAATACTTTTTAATTTTACCAATAAACCCGGAATTCCGCACGCTTTACATAAAGCCAAAAATACAATAGCCAGATCCGAACAAGCTTTTCCGGAATAAACATATGCATCCTTTATAATTTCAGAAGCTGATCTTTTCCACTGAATTTCGTCAGCGATAACTTCATTCTCCTCATACGGTCGGAATGTAAAATAATTCAAAATTTTATCTTTTAAAATAACCAAATCATCAGGAGTTTTAATTTCAAAGCCAGATAAAAAATCAAGAATTATGTCACCAGTTTCAATCTGGGACATTATTTCTTTGTCATTTTGCATAGTTTTTTACTTGCGCAAAAACAACGGCTCAATTTTATTCAATTTTGTTTTTGGTTTTAAAGGAAATTCTTTGTTGGCGAAATTTAAATCACAATTCAAAGCCTCGCCGATTTTTTTTGCCGTGTCCGGAAGAAAAGGCTCAACGCTAATCGCCAAATTACGAATAATTTCCAGAAGATTATACAAAATTTGTTCAACTTCTTTCTGCTTACCCTCTTTGGCCAAAGACCAAGGTTTGGTTGAATCAATATAACCGTCACACCATGAAATTAAATCCCAAACGGCTTTTATATTTTCATTGATTTTAAAATCTTGATAGTTACGATCAATGTTTTGCCAAAATTTGTTTAAATTAACTTCAGCGGCAAACTGTTTTTTCGGAACATTAAGTTCGCAATATTTTTCAGTCATGCCAATGACGCGGCTAACCAAATTACCCAATCCATTAGCCAAATCAGCGTTAAATTTTGTTACAAAATCATTTTGCTTAACATCTCCATCGTCACCAAACGGAAATTGCGAAATAATCAAATAGCGAGTGGCATCAACGCCAAACTTGGCAACCATATCAGATGGGTCAATCACATTACCGAGAGTCTTGGACATCTTTTGGCCGTTAAGAGTAAAGAAGCCGTGAACAAATAATGTATTCGGCAATGACAAATCAAGCGCCAACAATAATGCCGGCCAAATCAAACAATGAAATTTCAAAATATCTTTGGCGAGAAATTGCACATTCGCCGGCCAATATTTTTTAAAATCATCTCCGGCAGGATATTGCAATGCTGAAATGTAATTTACAAGCGCATCAATCCAGACATAAGTTGTTTGTTTGGTATCAAAAGGAATCGGAATCCCCCATTCAACTTTTTCACGACTAATAGCAATATCTTCAAGTCCATGTTCAATGAAACTCAATACTTCTGTTTCGCGTTGTTCGGGCAAAACACGCAGTTCTTTGTTTGTGATCTTTTCTTTTAAAATATCAGCGTAATCGGACAAACGAAAATACCAATTTCTTTCTTTTATCAACTCTGGTTCTTTGTTATGAAACGGACATTTGCCATCAACCAAATCTTCCGGTTTAACATAAGATTCACAACCAACACAATATAAACCCTCATATTCCCCTTCATATAAAACATCATTGTTCAATGGAGTTTTGGCCGATTTTAAACGAGTCAAAACTTCTTGAACAACAGTTTCATGTTGTTTGTCTGTAGTGCGCACAAAATGATTATAGCTCAAATTCAATTCTTGCCATTTTGTTTTAAAAATACCGGCAATCTCATCGCAAAATTCTTGCGGCGTTTTGTTCAATTTGGCGGCTGAAGCAGCGATTTTAGCGCCATGCTCATCAGTCCCGGTTAAATAAAAAACCTTATCCGCACCAAGTTTTTGGCGATAATATCTGGCCACAACATCGGCAATAATCGTGGTATAAGCATGGCCAATGTGCGGTTTGTCGTTGACATAATAAATTGGAGTGGTGAGAAAATATTTGTTCATAAAATAATAAAAGTTATAAAATTTGTAAAGTTCTTAAAGTTTATAAAGAGAAATAATCCAATTTTTTTAAATTGTTATCTCTACCCCGCTATATTGTCATTCCGAGCGCAGTAGAGGAATCTGCTTTATATTTATTTAAAACAGATTTCTCCCTGCCCGCAATACTACGCCAGCCGGAATTCCTTATTCCTTATTCCTTGTTCACTTGTCCGCCCCCTCAACCAAAACCACAAACTCGCCTTTTTCATGATCTTTTATTTTTTCCAAAACTTCGGTAACAGTGCCACGATAAACTGATTCAAACATTTTGGTTAATTCCCTACAAACAACAACCAAACGATCTTTTGAAATAAAATTTGCCAACTCGGTCAAAGTTTTTACAACACGATGCGGTGAATCATAAAAAGCTGAAGTATATTGTGAACATTTTATTTGTTCAAAAATTTTTCCCTTTCCTTTGTGCGGCATAAAACCAAGAAATAAAAATTTGTCGGTTTTTAAACCGGAAATACTTAATGCCGCGACAATAGCCGACGGACCGGGAATCGCCACAACCGACATCCCCATTTCATAAGCCAGCTCAACAATTTTATTTCCTGGATCAGAAATTCCTGGCGTTCCGGCATCAGAGACATAACAAATATTTTCATATTGCCGTAAAATTGTCTTGATCTTTTCAACCGAAGAATGTTGGTGCAAACATAACAATTTTTTTTTCAAATTGTAATGATTCAAAATTTTTAAAGTTTCACGCATGTCTTCACAAACAATAACATCAGCGCTATCAAAAACTTCAAGCGCGCGCAAAGTAATGTCCTTTAAATTCCCGATTGGTGTGGCAACAATATTTAACATATATAATAAAATGATAGCAAAAATCGTCAATTTTGTCTATTTTTGCAATTTTATGGAAGTTTAGTTATAATTTATAAAAAAGTGAATTAAATTAAAACTTACAACTCACTTACCTGCCTGCCCTGCCCATGCTCACCACCTCTACGCAAAGTGTTGCAGGCGGACTAACTTATTCTTATGATCAAACTAAAAATTAAAAACAACCGCCGTGGACCTGTTCTTGGCCGTCATCCGTGGATTTTTTCCCAAGCATTTTTGAATATACCGGAAGGAATTGAATCAGGCGATCCAGTGACTGTTTATTCGGAAAATGACGAATTTCTTGCTCAAGGATACTTTAATTCCTATTCGCAAATCGCCGTTAGAATTTGGAGTTATGATGAAAATGAAATCATTGATCAAAATTTTTTTGACAAACGAGTGCAACAAGCCTTTTCCCTGCGTCAAAAATACATTTTAAATAATTTAACTGATTCTTGCAGATTAATCTATGCGGAAAATGATTTTTTACCTGGATTAGTCGTTGATAAATACGCTGACTATTTGTCAGTACAATTTCATACTCGCGGATTGGAAAAGTGGCGAGAGCAAATTTCCCAAGCACTGATCAAAATCATCAAACCAAAAGGGATTTATGAAAAATCAGAAGTCAAAAACAGACAACTTGAAGGACAATCGGGACAAACGCAAATTATTTTTGGTAAAATTCCAAACCGAATTATTATTAAAGAAAATGGATTGCAATTTTTTGTTGATATTATAGAAGGTCAAAAAACCGGTTTTTTCCTGGATCAACGCGACAAAAGATTGGCTTTGCAAAAATACTCCAAAGATAAAAATGTTCTAAACTGTTTTTGTTATACCGGAGGATTTTCCGTTTACGCCTTGGCCGGTGGAGCCAAAAGCGCGATCAACGTTGATATTTCCGCTTCGGCCATGGAAATGACCAAAGCCAATATTGAATTAAATAAATTGCCAATCAAGAAATGCCAATTTGTTATGGCTGACGCCAAAGAATATTTAACACAAATGCCGGCTAATCAATTTGATGAAATTATTCTGGATCCTCCGGCTTTCATCCAAAATCGTCAACATATCAAAAAAGGCCAAGCCGCTTACAAAAAAATAAACGAATTGGCCATGGCCAAAATAGACAACAATGGCATTTTACTATCCGCTTCATGCTCTGCCCATTTGAAACTGCTTGATTTTCGTTTTCTTATTTCCGAAGCACAAATCAGAGCTCATCGCGAAGCGCAAATTTTAGAAACATTAATCCATTCCGCGGATCATCTTGAAATGAGCGCCTTTTTGGAAACGGAATATTTAAAATGTTTTATTATGAATATTATTTAGGCAAAACATTTTGCGTTTCTTCCAATTTGTCCGCGGTTTGTTCATACAAGTTAATGGCGCTATCAATACTTTTGGCCGTTTCTTCTTTAATTTTGGGCATAAATTGCTCAATTTTATTTTTCTTCGCTTCAAATTCAACTTTTACTTCATCTTTTATATTTTTTACAAAATAAGAAATTAACAAAACAGATCCGACAATTAATAAAAAAATCAGCCAACAACAAAACTTTGGAGAAGTTTTTGAATGTATCCTTTTTTCAACTTCCGTATCATTATCTTTCAATTGTTGCCTTTTTTCATCCCGATATTGGAAATTCCTCTTTGCCAACTCCATTTCATAATTTTCGCGATTTTTTTTACTTGACGAATGGTCCATATTTTTTTATTCGGGAATTTCTTGATCCTCTGATTTTTCTACATCAAAATTTTTATTTTTGTTCATTTGCCAATCATACAAAATTTGCTCCGATCTTTGCAAATTTCTTTTGGCTTGATCAAATTTAGTTCGTAAATAACCGCCGAAATTATTTTCCATCAAATTAGCAATCACTTCATCGATCGTCTGATGCGCTCTTGTAATTTTTACAAAATCATTTTTGATGGTCCAAATAACCATCATTCTGACAATTTCGCCAGTCAAATCGCTTAATCCTCCCAAATACTCTTCAGTTTCCACATGCAAATCACTCAAACCGGTAATAGCTTTATCCGAATAAAAATCCATAAACAATTTGGCTTCCACAAATTCTTCAAGACCGGCTTTCCAAGAACCTTCATTGCGCAAACGTTGGTCAGAACCAAAACGTTTTTCCAAGCTTTGAAACATTTCCAAGGCTTGTTTTAATTTTTCTTGAGCTTCATTCTCTTTATTCCTTTGCAAATCAAAAATCGCCTGTTTCGCCAGATGTTGAGCCGCTGAACTTTCAGAAATTATTTTTCTCCTTGCAGTATCGTTCTCCGCGTGATTTATAAAAATCTTTTGCCAAAATTCTTTGTCAAACATAAAAATTATTTTAAATATTTTTGTTTATTAATAACATGTTCATCATGATTTTTGCTGAATATTATTTCGTTGTTCGGCGTAGTCAAAAAGTACCAATAATCATTTTTTATTGGAAAAATTACCGCTTTGATCGCTTCAATGCTCGGATTACAAATCGGTCCTGGAGGCAATCCCGCGTTTTGGTAGGTGTTGTAAGCGCTTTTGACTTGCAAATCAGCATAACTGGGAGAAACCACCCCTTTGTTAGTGATAAAATTTATCGTGGCGTCCGACTGCAAAGCCATTCCCACTTTTAATCTTTTCCAAAAAATATCCGCCACCTTTTGACGATTTTCATAGCCAAACATTTCTTTTTCCACAATACTGGCCAAGGTTACAATTTCAAAAATTGATTTATTTTGTTTTTTAATTTCAGCGCGCATTTCCTGCGTTAATTTTTGATCAAAATTTTCCAACATTTTTTTTACAATATCTTCAACTTTGGCGTTTTCATAAATTCTATATGTGTCGGGATAAAGAAATCCCTCCAAATCAGAATTTTTCGGCCGTCCAAACAAAAATCCATATTGCAAACCGTCAAAATCTTTGACAAAATTCAACAACTCACCTTTTTTAATCAATCCCTTTTGATTTAAATATTCATCATCTTCAGCCACCGTCCAACCTTCCAAGAAAGTTATTTCAATTTCTTTTTGGCCAACTGCCGACTTTTGCGCCAACTCTCTTACTAAATTTTTTATATTTAAATCGGTTGATAATTCATATTCACCATCATAAAATTTGTTTTTATTGCCGCTTACTCCAACATAAATTTTAAACCAAAAAGGGCTTTTCAAAAATCCTTGCTCGTGCAAACTTTGGGCAATATCTGCTACACCCTGCCCTTTTTCAATTTTAAATTTTTTCGCGCCAAAAACATTTTCATTCGGTTTATTAATCTGCCCGTTAAAATAAACGCAAAAAACAATAAAGCCCATTATTAAAAAATAAAAATATTTGCGTTTCATATTTTGATAATCTTTTTTTTCATTATTTTTATAAAAAGATAAGGAGAAACAACAAAAATAAAAGCCAAAATAACAAAAAAATCTATATCTTTGATAAAATTTTTAATAGAATCATAACAACCACCAAAAATGTATCCCAGCATTAAATAAGCTACTGCCCAAAAAATCACGCCGACAATATCATATACCAAAAATCGTTTTTTTTCTTGCCCCGCGGCGCCGAGATAAAAAGGCACAAAAGCGCGAGTCGGGCCGATAAATCGCCCCAAAACAACAGTAATCGGACCCTTTTTTAAAAGATAATCGCCGGCTTCGGGGAAATAAATTTTATTAAAAATCCAGCTTTTGCCAAGTTTGATATCCAATCCTTTTTTTTTGCCCAGCCAATAACTGAATAAATCTCCAAATAATGCGCCAAAACAAACAAAAGAAAAAACCAAAAATATATCAAAATGCTTCAAATAACAAAGATAACCAAACAAAACCATGATAAAACTGCCCGGAAATAAAACTCCCAAAAAAGCCAACGATTCAATAAACGCAAAAACCGCTATCACCTCATAACCGCCAAAAGGAAAATGGTTGGACCACTTTTCCAAATTCATGAAAAAATTTTCAATCATAATATAACGTTCTGATTTTGTTCTTTCAATTTTTGCACAACATCTTTGATCTTGTACGATTTGCTTTTTGGACAAATAAGCAAACTTTCCGGAGTATCAACAATTACCAAATCGTTTAAATCAACGCCGACAATCATTTTTTTGCCAGAAGAATAAACAAAGCATTCAGAGCTATCCATTGACACAAATTTCGCTTTGATTAAATTTCCATTTTCATCAACTTTACTTTTTTGCGTTTCATAAATGGAATCAAAAGTTCCGACATCGCTCCACCCAAAATCGGCTTTTAAAATCAGAACCTTTTCCGGCGCTAATTTTTCAGTAATAACATAATCAAAAGACTTTTTTTGTAAATTGGAAAAATAATTTTTCACCTTTTCTTGATCTTCAACTTTTATAGACTCAACAATAGCTTGCAAACTTTCATAATCTTTTGGCGAATATAGTTCAAAAGATTCAAATATTTTCTTTGGCGTCCACATGTAGTAAGAAGCGTGCCATAAATAATCTTTGCTCTGCAAATATTGTTTAGCCAAATCAAATTCCGGTTTTTCCGTATGGCCAAGAAATTCATATACTTCAATCCCAGCATTATTTTCAACCAATTTGCCAACATGAGTATAACCCAAAGTAATGCTGGGAAAAGTTGGCATTACGGCTATATCAACCATCTTGCCAGTGGTTTTTATCAAATCTTCAGCTTTGACAAAAAGTGCTAAAAATTTTTCATTATTACCGATAAAATGATCGGATGGAACAAAGGCAATCGGTTCATCAAAAACCCCCATACTTAAAAATTTCGCGGCCACAAAACCCATGGCCGGAGCAGTATCTCGTCTTTCCGGTTCAACAAAAAAATGATTTCTTTTCACGGCTGGCAACAGCTCTTGCGCTTGCACCAGCAAATCTTTGTTTAAACAAACAAAAATATCTTCTGTATCAAAACGAAACTTTAATCTATCAAACGTTTCTTCCAACATGGTTTTGTCACCAATCAAACGGCAAAACTGTTTTGGCTTATTTTGTCGGCTAAGCGGCCACAGTCTGGTACCTCCGCCACCGGCCATTATTATCACTTTCATATCAACTATTTTAGCTTATTTTTTTAAAAAAATAAAAGTTGAATATTTTATTAAAAACTCATCCTGATGATGAGTTTTTAATAAAGCTTATTCAAAAACCTATTTTAAAATCAACCAAACAAAAACAGCCAATGCCAAAATAATTCTATAATAAGCAAAAGGTTTTAATGAATATTTTTGCAACAATTTAAAAAAGAATTTAATTACCAACAAACCAAAAATAAATGAGCTGAAAATCAGAAAAAATAAAATGATTTTTTGTTGATCATCAACATCCTTCCAATTTATTGACATAGATTGAATCACCGCCGCACCGGCGATTGTCGGCAAACTAAGCAAAAAAGCCAAACGTGCGGCTTCGGTTTTCTTTAAATCAAACCACAAACCTGCTATAATGGTAATGCCGGAACGAGAAACTCCAGGGATAAAAGCCAATGTTTGCACCAAACCGATTAGCAAAGATTTGCCAAAATTCAAACCAGCGAATTCATGATCACCAAACTTTTTGAACTTTTCAAATAAAAGAAAGACCCCACCAACAGAAAATAACATCAGCAAAACAATCGGCAAATGGCGCGTGGCATTTTCAAGCGCGTCGCCAAAAATAAAACCGATTATAGCTGCCGGTATAGTCGCGATTAACAAAACATAAATTTCATTCAAATCGTGGCGATCCGCTTTTCTGCCCGGGATAAAAATTTCAATTAGAGCGGCCAAATAACGCAAAATATCCTTATAAAAATAAATCAGTACGGCCAACAACGTCCCCAAATGCAAAGCCAAATCAGCCGTTAAAGTATCCAGTTGGAAATTCGGCCAGATTTCATGTAAAATCAAAAGATGACCAGAACTGGAAATCGGCAAAAATTCGGTTAACGCCTGCAACAGGCCAAATAAAACTGATTGAATTATCGTGAATACCATAATTATTAGTATATATTAAAATTTATGACTTTCAAAATTATTATCGGAAGTTTGCTGGCAGTGATTTTGACGCAAATTATCAAATTGATTATTGATGCCAAAAATCATAAATTCTGCTGGCATGATTTAAATCATTATGGAGGTATGCCATCCAGCCACTCGGCATTTGTTGTAAGTTTAACAATTTTAGTTGGCTATTATAATGGTTGGGATTCGGCAGTTTTTGCAATTTCAGCGGTTTTAGCAATCTTAACAATGCGCGACGCGGCCGGATTCCGAAGAACGCTTGGTCAACATGCTGAAGAATTGAATAAATTGATTACTGAAATCAAGCCGGAAAAAAGTTATGAATTTGAAAGACTTTCCGAACGTCTCGGCCATACACCATTGCAAGTTTCAATCGGCGCGATGATTGGCGTAATTGTGGCGGTGTTGGTGATTTTGATTTGAAACAATAAAACAACAGACCAACTGACCAACCGACCAAACCAATTTTTTTAAAACACTCTTCAACTCTGACAAAAATCACAGTAGCTTGACGTTCGTCCGGCTACTTTTATTTTCTTTATTTTTCTTTTGCAAACGAAACATTTTTCTCCATACCGGCCATAAACCTGCAAATATTTCTGAAAATTACCGTTTTGGCCATACGCGGTGCGATAATCACTGAACGTAGTCCCCTTTTTTCTGATCGCCAAATTTAAAATCGCTTGACAATTTTTAAATAACGACTGTTTTTCATTTTTTTTCAAACTTTTCACCAAACGTTGCGGTTTTACTTTTGATACAAAACAAACCTCATCAGCGTAAATGTTCCCCAAACCCAAAATAATTTTTTGATCAAGCAAAAATGCCTTAATTTTCATTCTTGGTCTTTTTTGCAACGCATTTTCAAAAAATTTAAAAGTGAAATCTTTTTGAATAGGTTCCACGCCATATTTATCACGAGTTTTTTGCAAAGAGCTTCCATCAACCAATTCAAAATAACCGAATTTCCGAATATCATTAAAAAACAAGTTTGAACCATCAACAAATTTAATAATGACTCGGGTAAATTTATTCGGTAAATTCGCTTGGTTTTTGATCGGATGACCGCCTCCGATCGCTTTTGAACCTTGCGCGTTTTCAAAAACTAACTGACCGGTCATTTTTAAATGAATCAATAAAAAATCATCATTCGTAATTTCAAAAACCAGTAATTTACCAATGCGTTTGATATTTTTGAATTCTTCGTTTAACAAAAAATTAGCCAAAGTTTTCGCACTTGGCTTTATTTTATTTTCAAAGCTCGGCTCTATTTCAACTTTGCTTATTTCCTTTTGCAAAATATTTTTTACCAAGCCTCGTCTAATTGTTTCAACTTCAGGTAGTTCGGGCATAATTAAGTTTATAAAGTTTATAAAGTGAAAAGTTTATAAAGTTATTTGGATTTTATCTTTACGAACTTTACAAACTTTATGAACCTGCCCGCAATGCTACGCATAGCGTTGCAGGCGGGCCTTATGAACTCTGTTATTCAATCAACGGCTTCCCTGTCATTTCTTTTGGAATTTCCAAACCCATTATTTTTAAAATCGTCGGCGCGACATCGGACAAAAGTCCAATCGGTTGAACCAAACTCAAATCATGTCCGACAAGATCAACATCCTCAATAGTTTTGCCCTCATATTTTTTCCCGACAATAATCATTGGCACGGGATTAGTGCTATGTTCTTTGTCCATTTCGCTTGTTTGCAAATTTAAAAGTTCTTCAGCATTTCCATGATCCGCGGTAATAATGGCTACTCCGTTTTTTTCTAAAATTACCGAAATTAACTCACCCAAACATTTATCAACAAATTCAATGGCTTTGATTGTGGCAGGCAAATCACCAGTATGTCCGACCATATCGGGATTGGCAAAATTAACAACCGCAAAATCATATTTATCATTGACAATCTCTTTAATTAAATTATCTTTAATTTTTCCAGCCGACATTTCCGGCGTTTCTGCATAAGAAATCACTCTCGGAGAAGGAATTACCACCCTGTCCTCGCCTTGAAAAGGCTCCTCCAGTCCTCCGCTAAAGAAAAAAGTAACATGAGCGTATTTTTCCGTTTCTGCAATATGCAACTGTCTCAATCCGCTTTCTGATATCGTTTTTGCCAAAGACGCTTTTATTTCTTCTTTTGGAAAAACTGTTTGGACCGGTAAACCGTCTTCATATTCGGTAAAAGTGGCAAAAAACAAATTTTTTAATTTATTTCCCCTATTAAATTTATCAAATTCATCCAAAACAAAAGCTTTGGTTAATTCACGCGCTCTGTCCGCCCGATAATTGAAAAAAATCACGGCATCATTATTTTCAATCAAGGAATTTTCTTTATTTTTCAACAAACAAGGAACAAACTCTTCATCAAAAATCTTCTCCTTATATGAGACCTCCAATGCTTTTTCAAAATCAGGAAAAATGTCTTCGCTTTTTCCAAAAACCATGGCTGCGTAACTTTTTTCAATTCTTTCCCAATGATTATCCCGATCCATGGCATAAAGACGACCATGCATCGTGGCGATTTTACCAATTTTTGTTTTTTTTATTTTTTCTTCCAATTCGTGCAAAAAAGTTCCCGCGCTGTTAAATGGTGTGTCTCTGCCATCCAAAAAAGCATGGACAAAAACTTCTTCAATATTTTCTTTTTTGGCAAAATCCAAAAGGGCGAAGCAATGCTTCATAGCGCTATGAACCTTGCCATCGGAAACTAAACCGATAATATGCAATTTTGATTTATTATCCCGAACATGAGCAGCCATTTTTTTTAATATTTCATTATCAAAAAACGATTCATCATCAATGGCTTTTCCTATTCGCGGTAAATTTTGATAAAAGATTTTCCCAACGCCCAAATTTAAATGTCCAACCTCGGAATTACCCATTTCTCCCCAAGACAGCCCGACCGATTCTCCTGAAGCCAACAAAGTCATAGCCGGATAACTGGCTACCAAATGATTAAAATTGGAAGTTTTTGCCAAAGTAATGCCATTACTTTCAGACGGCGGAGCCACGCCCCATCCATCCAAAATAATTAACACAACTGGTTTTGGTCTGTTTGTCATATTATTTGATAAGACTTGAATTTAATTTTTTGGGCAAATGTTTCACTTGCATAATATCGTAAATTGTCGGAGCGATATTGGCTAAGCTGCCTTGTCTCAATTTAACATTTTTCAAATTTTTATCAACCAAAATAAACGGCACCTTATTCGTGGTGTGCGATGTCCAAACCTCGCCGGTGGTTTCGTCAATCATTTTTTCCGCATTTCCATGATCCGCAGTTATTATAGCCGTGCCGTTTTTTTTCAAAACATGATCAACAATTTTGCCAAGACAAAAATCCGTGTGTTGAATGGCTTTTATGGTTGCCATCAGATCGCCAGTATGTCCTACCATATCAGGATTGGCAAAATTAACAGCAATAAATTCAAACTTTTCATTTTTTAAAAAATAAATGACTTTTTTTGTGATTTCATAAATGCTCATTTCCGGAATCTCTGCATAACTTTTTACAATTTTTGAAGGGATCCTGATTCTCTCTTCGCCGTTAACGGGATTAGCGTATCCTCCATTTATAAAATAAGTCATGTGCGCGTATTTTTCCGTTTCCGCGATATAAAGCTGTGTTTTATTTTTTAAAACAATAGGCAAGCTGTTTTTTATTTCCGCCGAAGGGAAAGCCGTTAAAATATTATCCAAATCTGGTCCGAAATCAGTAAAAGCGCAAAACGCCAAATTTTTTACAAATTTTTTTCTTTTAAATTCTCCCTCATCCATTTTTTGAAAATCTTTTTGTACAAAACATTTACTGATTTGTCTGGCTCTGTCCGATCGCAAATTAAAAAAAATCAAACCATCATTATCTCTTACTCTGCTTATTTCTTTTTCTTTTTCAGTATCGGCAATTATTGTCGGCTCCAAATATTCATCCGTTATTTTTCTGTTATATTCATGCAAAACAGCCTCTTGATAATTTTTAAGAACTTGCGCCGATCCCAAGACCAAACATTCAAAAGCCCTTTTTGTCCTTTCCCAATTTTTTCCTCTATCCATGGCAAAAAATCTACCCATCAAAGAAACTATCTTGGCGCGATCAGCGATTTTTTTGTTGATTTTATCCAAAATGTTAATCGCTTCATACTGCGGTGCATCTCTTCCATCGGTGATTAAATGTAAATATATTTTTTTTACTCCTTTCTCAAAAACCAAATCAACCAAAGCATACAGGTGATCCAACGAAGAATGCGGACTGTCATTATCGGAAATCAAACCAAACAAATGCATGGCGCTTTTATTGGCAAGCACATGATCTATAATTTGATTAATCGCCGTATTTTTTTTAAAACGACCATCGTTTATTTCTTCGGAAATCCTTACCGAATCCTGTTTAATCAACCGTCCGCCGCCAATATTCAAATGACCGGCTTCGGAATTCCCAACCTGACTATCCGGCAACCCGACATGAAAACCGTGCGCGAATAATTCCGTATTCGCAAATTCCGACAAATATTTATCAAATTTTTTTTTCTCGGCCAATTCAATGGCATTGCCAGTACTTTTTTTCGCTATACCCCAACCATCAAGAATCAATAAAACAAAGGGCTTCATAAATTAAAAATCCAAATTGTAAATATTGTTAAGATATTCATCTTCCAATCTTTTTGCCGCTTGGGGATTTTCTTTTTCCAATTCTCGCAATAATTTTTGTCTGTTTTCTTCGGCTTCCTTGAGGTGTTTTTTCATTTTAATAAAAATATTTTTCGCGGATTCAATCAATTCTTCCGCGCTTGATTTATCAATACCATTTTCCATTTTTTCAAACATAAATTTATTTGTTATTTTTTAATTCGCTTTCTATATAAAGCAATCTATTGTATTTTTCCACTCGTTCGCTTCTTGACAATGACCCGGTTTTTATAAAGTCAGCATTAACCGCTACGGCCAAATCAGCGATAAAAGTGTCAGCCGTTTCGCCGGAACGATGTGAAACGCTGATTTTATAATTATTTGTTTTTGCCAAATAAATCGCCTCAATCGTTTCCGTCAACGTGCCAATTTGATTTAATTTTATCAATATGGCATTGGCCGTTTTATTTTCAATTCCCTTTTTTAATCTGTTAACATTAGTAACAAACAAATCATCTCCGACCAAAATAGTTTTTTCACCAATTTTTTCGGTGATTGTTCGCCAAGATTGCCAATCATCTTCCGCCAAAGGGTCTTCTAACGAAACTATGGGATATTTTTTCACCCATTTTTGCGTGGTTTTTATCAATTCGTTTGCTGAAATAAATTTCTTGCCAAGTTTATCGTTTAGTGAATAACCCTTATCAAAAGAAAAATATTCACTCATCGCCAAATCAACAGCGCAAAAAGTATCTATTCCCGATCCATATCCGGAAATTTTTATCGCTTTTACAATAAAATCCAAAGCTTGTTCATTACTTTTTAAATTCGGTGCAAATCCACCTTCATCACCAACCAAAGTCTGATAACCGGATTCCTTCAATAAATTTTTTAAACAATGAAAAATTTCGGAGCCGGCGCGAATTCTTTCCGCCATGGTCCTTTGCGCCGGAACAACCATAAATTCTTGGACAGTCAAAGAATTATCCGCGTGTTTGCCACCATTAATGATATTCATTGTCGGAATGGGTAGCCGCCATTTGTTCTCCGTCAATTTATAAGCTTGTCTCAAATATTTATAAAGCGGCATATTCAAACTATTCGCTCCGGCTCTGGCACAAGCCAAAGACACCGCCAAAATGGCATTGGCTCCCAATTTATTTTTATTGTCTGTTCCGTCCAAAGCTATCATTATTTTATCAATTTCTTGTTGGTTCAAAACATTAAAACCGATCAGTTTCTTTTCAATTTTTTCAATATTTTTTACGGCTGTCAAAACACCTTTACCGTGAAATCTTTTTTTATCACCATCGCGCAATTCCAAAGCTTCATACTTACCGGTTGATGCTCCGCTTGGCACACTGGCCACACCAAATGAACCGTCCGCCAAAAAAACCGTTGCTTCAACAGTCGGCCAACCGCGCGAATCCAAAATTTCTCGAGCACTGATTTTTTTTATTTTTGTCATATTTTCATTTTATTTGAATACTTTGCAAAAGCCTATCCTCATTGGGATCAAAAACCGTATCTCCAAAAAAAGTTACTTGATAAAATCTCCCATTTTTTAAAATTCCATAAACCAAATAAGGCGCCGAACAACTCGGACCATCGCACCAACCTTTTTCATTTTTTGATAAATAAGTCGGCAATTTTGAAATTTTATACTTTGTTTTTTCAAAAATATCTTCACGAACATTCCAAAATCCTACTGAATTTAACAAATCTTTTTCACTTAATTTTTCATCAGAAGATATCTTTTCAAACATTGAAAAAATTATATTTTCATCAAATAACAAATACGCAATATGATTTTCTCCATCAACAATATCGGCGTAATCACCAATCTCTTTTGGCGATAAGAAAGAAAAACCCCAATCCATTAATTCACAACGGAAAAGATCTTTTTCTCTTTCGCATTTTATTTCTTTTTCATTCACCACTTGTTCCGATAGTTTTGAATCCGGTTCATCAACATAACTGCTTTCTTTATTTTCATAAATAGGCAAATTTACTAAATCCAATTTTTCAATATTTTCTTCCGCTGATTTATAAAATATTTTTACACTCAATCCTGCCAATAAGCTAAAAATTAAAATACCAATAAAGATAAAAATCACTTTGCGATTTTTCTTCATATTACAAAATTTCATAAACAATAGTCACGTTGACTTTAATTTCATTTTCACCTTGTTCTATACTGGGAGCCACAGCGCTTTCGTTTATTCCCAATCCGGCAGGAGCGACTTTATAATCAAGATAGCGCTCCGCTGTTCCAGAATCAGCATAATAATTGATCACTTTTCCCAATTTAATATCCAATTTATCAGCCAACTCTTTGGCCTTTTGCTTGGCATCGACAATGGCTTTGTCGCGAGCTTCAATTCTTAATTTTTCAGGGTCATCAATGCCAAAAGTTAAATTCCCGATCTGATTGGCGCCCTTTTCTCCGGCCAATTGCAAAATATCACTTACTTTTTTGGTATCGCGAATTTTGATATCCAATGATTGTGAAACCGTATAACCGACAATATTGCTTTTTCCTCCGGTCCAATCATATTTGGGATAAATTGAATAGTTGGAAGTTTTTATGTCTTTTTCCGCTATTTTTTGCTCTTTTAACGCTTTGATAATTTCATTCATTTTTTCCGTGTTTTGTTTTTGCGCTTCGGCAACGGTCTTATAATCAGTGCTTAAGCCGATTTGAATTTGCGCAATATCCGGAGCCGATTGTATTTTCCCTTCGCCGGAAATGGAAATCGTTCCTTGCGTTTCCAATGATTTACCGACATAATCATATTCCTTCCAAACCTTTCTGGATTCAAAAACTAAAAACACAGACAATAAAAGCAAAACCAAAATCGCGCTGATTCCAATAACCTTGTCGCTTTTGATTTTTTCAATAATACTGTTTGGCATAAAATTATTTTTATTCCGGAATAAAATAAATAATATTTAAAATATTTTCTTCCAAGGAAAAAATAAAACAAAAAATTACCACTCTTTACTTTAGCACTTCCAAACCGGGCAACTTTCTTCCTTCCAAAAATTCCAACATCGCTCCGCCGCCGGTTGAAATAAAATCAAAATATTTAAACATTTTCGCTTGATTTATCGCCCAAATAGTTTCACCTCCACCGGCAATTCCGAATACTCTACCACTGGCTACAGCCCCCAGCACTCTGGCAATTGATAAACTTCCATAACTGAATCTTTTTTCTTCCAAAAAACCCATCGGTCCGCCCCAAATGATATTTTGCGATTGTCTAATCAACTCCGCATAATATTTTATGGTTGCCGGTCCGATATCCATTATTTTTTCATTTTTTTCACAAATTTTTTTTCCAGATATCTTTTTTATTTTCACTTTTTTGCCAGAGGCAACAACAACATCAATCGGCAAAATCAATTTTTTGTCATTCAATATTTTTTTTGCTTTCGCTATTTCATTTTTTTCAAAAAAAGAATCTCCGATTCCCCTACCAGCAGCCGCAAAAAATGTATTGGCCAATCCTCCGCCAAGCAACACGTGATCATATTTTTTTAAAAACTTTTTTAATACTGACAATTTTGTTGAAACTTTGGCCCCACCCACTATTGCCAAAGATGGGCTTTTTGGATCCAAAGCTTTGTTTAAAAAAAACAACTCTTTTTTTAAATGCAAACCGCCAAATGCCGGCAATAATTTCGCTACGCCGACAGTGGACGCATTTTCACGATGCGAGCAAGCAAAAGCTTCATTGATATAAACATCCGCCAAAGATGCCAATAATTTGGTGAATTTCAATTCGTTTTTTTCTTCGCCAGGATAAAATCTGACATTCTCAAAAAACAAAATCGGCTCGCGATATGTTTTTATTTTTTTTACATTTCGTTCAATCAACCGATCATCAACAAACCTGATTTTTATTTTCTTTATTTTCTTTTTCAAAACGCTGAAAACCGGTTTTAAAGAATATTTTTTATCGCATTTTCCGTCAGGGCGACCGAAATGAGAAAATAACAAAATCTGCGCTCCCTTTTTGAGCAAAAGTTCAATTGTCGGCAAAACGGCTTTGATTTTAAAATCTTCCTCAACAATTCCCTTAACTACGGCCACATTAAAATCAACTCGCAAAAAAACTTTTTTGCCTTTTAAATCAACACTTTCAAATGTTTTTATATTATTTTTCATCTCCGCTTATGCTTTTTATCTTCCAAGAATCGCCCTCGACTTTGTCAATAAAAACCAATGCACCTTCGGCAATAGTGTTTTTTAATAAAATACTCAAGTTAAAAACAAGATTTTCTGGTAAAATATCGCTGCCGTGTTCTTCTATCACTCCCAACTCAATCTTTATCTCTCTCACGTTTTGCAATTTATTTTTTTGTGCTTCGGCCAAAACAATATTTTTTATTTTATCGGCTACATGTAAATCATGCATATTTTTATGTATACATTATACCACATTTTCAATGAGTAGCACAGCTTATACAAGGGTCATAGGAACGAATCAACGCTTTTATCAATTTCTTTTGTTCAATATCGTCTTTTCCTTTTATCAAAGGTAAAAACTCGCGCAAATCTTTTTCTAAATTTGCCAAAAAAATTGCCGTTGGCGTAATTATATTGCAATGGACTATTTTACCATGACGATCAGTCTCATATTCATGATACAACAAACCTCTCGGCGCTTCCAACAAACAACTTCCTCTACCAGCTTTGATATCATAATCAAGCATAATCTTTTTATCTATATGAATGTCATCTAAATCTTCTTTTATTTTTTCCAAAATCGGAATCAATGATTGTAAACAATTTATTATTTCCACAAATTGAGCCCAAATATTATGGAATGGATTATATGAAGGAATTTCAATGTTTAATCCATCAAAACATTGTTTTGCCAAATCCGTGAGCCGACCATAATTATTATTGATCCTTGACAATGCCCCCACAAAAAATGGATTTTGTTTTCTTAACACTCTTTTTACTTTTTCATTTGGCATGGAAAGTTCCTCAATTTCCAAACTAAATTCATTTTTTGTTAATTCAATTTTATCGGAAAAATAAATTTTTTCTCCCCAAAACGGATAAATTTCTCTTGAATATAATGACGCAAAAATTGACTTCGCCTCAAAATCAAGCCATGAATATTTTTTAATTTTTGAAAATAGATGCAAAGCCTTGTTTAAAACCGCCGGCAACAATTGCATAATTTCCAATAATTCCTCTTTGTTCGGGACCATACGAAATCCGCCAACCACGCTGTTAATCGGGTGAACGGTCCGTCCGCCAATCGTTTTGGCCAATTTTAACCCAAAATCTCTTATTTCCAAAGCCAACTTTGATTCTTCCGGATATTGTTTTAACAAATCAAAATTATTATTCAAACCAACAACATCCGGAAAAGACAAAAAGAAAGCATGCAACGCATGACTGTGAATCCATTGCGCGTGCATCAACGCTTGCCTCAACAAATCAATTTCCTCGGTTATTTTTATTTCAAAAATTTCCTCCAACGAGATAATTGAAGCCAAATTATGAACAATTGGACAAACACCGCAAATTCTTGATGTAATAATCGGCACTTCTTGAAATTGTCTATTCAAAACCAAGGACTCCATCAGTCGCGAGCCTTCTTCGGTCTCAATTCTAGCCAAAGCAAAATCATTTTCCAAAAGCGCGCCAACAAAACTTAAATGCCCCTCGGTTTTCGCAATATGATTGATCTCAATCGTTTTCATATTTATTTGAATTTATCTGTTTTTTGATGCCAAAAATTTCCAATTTTTCCGCTATCTCCTGATCAGAATGATTTTTTTTCAAGACTTTTAACAAATTATCAACCTCCGCCGAAGCCACCAATCCACGACAACCGTAGCAACCTTGTTTTGATTTCAAACAAATGGCCTCGCACCCTCCTTGCGTTATCGGTCCAAGACAAATTTCCCCTTTTTGCAAACGACATTCATAATTTTTTGAAATACATTCAAAACAAACAGGTTCATTCGGCCAAACTTTTTTTGGATTGCCGACAATGATTTGACGAACAAAATCAATAAAATTTTGCGCGTTAATCGGACAACCCGGAATAGCGTAATCAATTTTTACCAGTTCTTTTAATGATAACACATCAAAATTTTCCAAATCTGAATTTTGACCATAAACGTAATTCAATGCTTTGTCTTTATCTTGATAATTTTTTAAATGATAAATTCCGCCCATTTCGGCGCAACTTCCCAAAGCCACCAAATAAGCACACTGCACTCTCAATTCGCGCAAAAAGTCAATATTTGAAGAAGTCAACGGACTGCCTTCCACAAAAGCGATTTCAAAAAATTCATCTACCGCGATTTCGCTTTCTTCAAAAAGTCTGAACCTCTTTATTTCAACATCCTCCGCCAAACGCAAAAAACCGATGGCATTATCCAGCAATGAAAAATAACAACCTTCACAACCGGTTAATGAAAACAGTCCTATTTTTAATTTTTTATTGGTCATTGTTTAACGATAAAATATTTTTTAACTGTTCTGCTTTCTTGGTTGTCACAAAAAATATTTTTTTATAATTCTTAACTTTGATTTTTAGTCCTTGGCCGCTTCTTGGAACATACCCCACCGTTTTGTCCCTGCCAATTCTGATGCCATACCCCCCGTAATTTCTAAATGCGTATTCGGCCGTTTCAATTGATTCTATATCGGCCACTTTAATTTTCTTTTTAAAAACCCCAAAACCAAAAATCAAATAACCGTCTTGGCAAACTATTTTTAATGTCTGAAAATTCACAAAAACAAATAGTTCCAAAAATAAAACCGCAAATAAAATTATTTTTAAAAGTATTGTGAATTCAGGATCATTCCATGTTTTTAACACAACAAAGACCAAAACAGCTAACGTTATACCAACCAACGCAGTGATAAATTTATAAGTTTGAATTTTTTCTTCAAATATTTTCATAATTTTATATAATTAGTTTCAAGTAAAAATCGCAAATCAAAAACCGGTCCATCTTTGCACACATACCGGTCACCGATAGCGCAATGCTGACACACGCCCAATCCGCAATGCATTCTTTTTTCCAAAGAAAGCCAAATATTTTCCGCTTTCAAACCTTTTTGCAGTAAAATTTTAACCACGCCGGCATACATTTTTATCGGTCCGCAAATAAAGGCATTTTCTTTGCTGGTAAAACTTTGTTTTTTTAAAATATCCAAAACCGATCCCTTTTCCGGACAAACATCTGGAAATATTTCTTTTTCAAAAATCACATTGATTTCCGCTCTTTTTTCCCAATTAGCCAAATCAGCGGCAAAAACTAAATTTTTACTATAAGCACATCCAATAAAAACTCGCCAGTCGGCAATTTTTTTTTGATTAGAAATTAAGACCGAGCGCAATGGAATAAAACCGCAACCTCCTCCAATTATTATTGTCGGACCTTGCATTTCAGGAAAACCATTGCCAAAAGGACCGCGCAAAAATACTTTGTCGCCCTTTTTCATTTGACACAGTTTTTGCGTCAAATTGCCAACTGCCCGAATGGTTAATGACAAATATTCGCTAGCCAAATTGGCGTCGGAAGACAAACTAATCGCACATTCACCAAAACCAGGTAAGCCAATCATCATAAACTGTCCCGGGACAAACTGAAAATTTTGTTGATCCGGTAAACACAAAATCAGTGTATTCGTCTTTTCATTTTCTTTTATTACACCAATTATTTTCGCTTCTTTTGGCAAATAATTATTTTTCATTGTTTGACTTTTTTAATTTTTGCAATTTTGCTAAATTTTCCGCGACACTTATTCCTACCGGACAAACTTTTGAGCATCGCCCACAACCTACACAGCCGAAATAATTGAATTCTTTTGGTATTCTGACAAATTTATGATAATACCAAAAAAATATTTTTTCTTTTGCCGAACCCAATTCGCGGAAATCACCATTAATTTGACTGAATTCAGGGGAAAAACAACTTGTTTGTCTTCTCTTTTTATAAATTTTACCAAATTCATCAAAAGAATCTTCCAAATTAAAGCAAAAACAAGTCGGACAAATTGCCGAGCATCTGCCACAGGCTAAACATTTTTCGCCTAATTCTTCCCATAAAAATTCGGCTTCTGAATTTTCAACGGCCGACAAATTTTGTAAAATTTTTTGGTCCACCCCATTTTCTTTTATTAAACCGGCAAACTCAATATTTTCAAAATCATCAACCTCCGCTTCTGTCAATAATTTTTGCCCCTTTTCCGATCCGGCAAAAAATTTATATTGACCATTTTTTTGTTTTTCCACAAAAACATCAAACAAGACATGCTCCAAAATATTATCTTCAAATTGATCATGAAATACTTGATATTTGCGATAATCATCTTCAATCCCAGAGCTAAAACCAATAACAAAATAATTTTGTCGCCGCTTTTGTAAATAGGAATCCTTTTCAAAAACAAATTCAAAAAGCGTAAGCGCTTGCAAATCTAAAATATTAACACCAAATAAATACTGCATTTCCTCCTTTGCCGAATCCACTTTTAAATCAGCATAACCAAACAAAATTTCTCCCTTTGGCAAAATAAAATCTTTAAAACTGTTTTCGGGCAAGGCTCCGGTTAAATCCACTTCCGCCAATTTTTCTATTTTTTTAACGCGTAAACTACTCCGATCTGCGGTCGGTGCAATAACGTTGCCGGAACAAAAAAGATAACTTAAAAATTTAGCGAATTCTAATTGGTTCATACGCAAACATTATAGCAAATTTTGTAAAAATAAAAAATCGGTTGTCTCAACTAACCGACACTCTTAAATTATCTAATCTTCTTTTTCTTTTTAAATTTTGTTTCTGGATATCTCAAAACCATTAAAAACGTTGACCCTGAGGCATCCACTTTTTCCAATCTTGAAAATAAATCAATAACAATATCCTCGGTTATGTCTTCTTTAAGTCTTATTATAAGCGCATGATCTATACCCAATTCTCTATAAACATGTTCCAAATCTGAAATTTTCTTCTGCTTATTTTTTACAACAGTATGAATACCAGTAGTAACATCAACAGCATAATTTTTTCCATTATAGCGAAAAAGAATATCAATACCCAACAAACGATCCAGAAGAGCTTCTTTTGACAATTGTTCAAAGCTGAAACCTTCTTCTCTCAATTTTTGCCCAACAAGTTCATATCTTTGCGGTTTTTTTTCTTTAAGATTTTTCAAAATTTCTTCCTTCCCGTGATTTACTGTAATTATTTCCACACCCAAATCTTTGGCAATTCCCAGCAATTGCTTTATTCTTTGTTCAGCAAGCTCCGAAACCTCACTTAAATAATTGGGTTTTATTTCTTTCTGATTTCCAAAACTTTCCTGCATAATAATTTTTAATTTAACAACGAAAGCATCATAACATTATGATTAAATCAAAGCAAATAAAAATTCAAAACATTTCTTCATATTAAAACTCCTTTTCATAATCAGCTAATTTAAATCCACCGACTTTTTCACGCATTTTTTCACTTTGCAAAATAACTGCTCGTTTAATAGCCGTTTGACCATATTTTATTTTGACTGAATCTATAGCTTGTTGCAAATCAGCCAAACGATTTTCTTGTTGAAACAAATTTTTTTGAAAATTTTTGGCATATAAATTAGTTAAATAAACGCCGACTAGCCGAACCGCGTTTCGTAAAATCAAATTGTGTAAAAACTTTTCAGAAATTTTTACAAAGACATCAACTTTATCTTCAATATTATTCAATGTTTTTCGGTAATAAACGTATGTAAAATTTGCATAGCGAAAAAAGACAATAACTGTTTTGGCGGCCAACTTTTTTTGACGCAATTCAAACAACGCCATTTCCAGCAAATTAACAACGACACCGAAAATTATTTTTTTTTCATACGTATTAACAGATAAAGTATATGTTCTGCTGATTGATTTAACAATTAGTTTTTCATAATGTGATAAAACCGGCGAAAAATCAACACCAAAAGCCAAATTGTGTAATTTTTGTCCGGCAAAAGAACCAAAATACTTTTTTAAATCAAGCAAGGACATTTTTCTTAATTCAAAAACAGTATTTACTCCCAAATTTTCCAATCTCTTAGCAAACCCATTGCCCAAGCCACAAAAATCAGTTAATTTTGAATTTATTAATAAATTGTCTTTGTTTTTTTCGTTGACAATAAAAAAACCATCCGGTTTGCACTTATCTGAAGCCAATTTCGCCAAAAATTTATTTGGCGCCATACCGATAGAACAAGTAACAAACTCACCCAATTCTTTTTTTATTTTCCTTTTTAAATCAAACCCGATTTTTTGCAATAAATTTAAATCAATCCGTTGATCGCTTAAGTCTAAAAAAGCCTCATCTATACTAAAAACTTCTACAAAATCAGTAAACGATAAAAAAATTTTAAATATCAATCTACTGGCAAATTCATATTTGGCTCCATCCGGTTCAATGAAAATAACTTTTGGAAAAATCCTTTGCGCTTCAAACGGCAACATCCCTGTTTTAATACCAATTTTTTTTGCTTCTTTTGATGAAGCGACAATAACCGAACGTGAGCCGACTTTGCCGGAAACAACAATAGGTTTACCTCGCAACGTGGGATTAGCCTGTTGTTCCAACGTGGCAAAATAAGAATCCATATCCACATGAGCGATTAAACGCTCATTGCCCATAAAAAGCTTCATTAAGCAACCATTCGTTTTTTTCAGTATTAAAAATCAATTTAAAATAATCTAAGCCAGTTGAAACGGAATAAAAATAAAATTTATTTCTTCCTTCATATTTGGCATGAACAAAATTCACATTTTTAACGCTATATTTTTTGTTTTTCCAAGAAAAAGCCAACGGAACAACCTTTCTTTTGGTATATGCGACCAAAACTTCAATTTGTTCATTAATTTTTTCTATTGTTGACATATTTTTTTATTCAACTAAGCGACTAAGAAATTGTAAAATATATTCTTTGAGTTGTTGTTCACTCATAAACTTTTAAATATTTATTTTTATAATAACATTAGAAGATAACGGAACGTAAGTGATTTGAGTCATATGTTTTTTATTTTAGATTAAACATTAATTAATAAGTCTTCCCAAAACCCAACAAATTGACGATAAGCGGCTTTCATTTTTCTTTTGGTCATATAATTTTTATTTTTAAGGGGAATTTAATATCCATGCTTATAAATATCAAATCCCCCTTTTATTTCTAAATATTTAAACTACTATTATTACTCAAATATTCAATTTTACCAATAGGCATACGATCATGCCCGATGATTTTTTGAAAAAGTTGATCAGCCTTATCGGTAATCAAATAAACTCGGTAAATATTATGAAAATGAACTTTTACCGCCTTTAAACCATAAGGAGATCTGAACCATTTTTTCTTTTCATAACCGTATAAACACGGCACTTCCACTGTTTTTGGAGACAAATAATCCCAAAAACCATCACGCAGAGATTCTATTCTTGCCCAGCCGGTTTTTGGCATTTTTAATAAACCATCACGATTACCCCACTCATAAAGATGGATACTATCATTTTCAAAAACCGGTAAAAATGGTCTGCGTTGCCAGTAAAAAGATTCCAATAACCGGCCTTTGCGACTTTTGCTCAACTCATTATTATTAAAAAAATTAGGTATTTCTTCCGACAAAATTATATTTTCATAAAAAGCAATTCCGGCGCACATATTTTTTTTATGCAAATTTTCTAATTATCGCCTTTACTACACCGCGGATGGCCACATCTTTGCAAAAAATCGGTTTCATTGTGGCATTTGCCGGTTGCAACCGGATACAATTGGTTTCTTTGTAAAATTTTTTTAATGTCGCGTAAGCATTATTTAATAACGCCACAACAACATCACCATTGCGAGGAGAATGATTACGTTCCACCACCACATAATCACCGCTTAAAATTCCCTCATCAATCATTGACTCTCCTTTCACTTTCAAAATATAAGAGTTCTCATCACTCACCAAATCAGCCGGCACGGCCATGGTTTCATTTTCTTCAATCGCTTCAATCGGTTCTCCAGCCGTGATCAAACCAACCAAAGGCAATTCTATACTTCTTCCCAAACGCATAACTTGACCAGTTAATTCAATGCCCCGAATAGCCTCGGATTGACATTGCAAATAACCTTTGCTTTTTAAAACTTGCAAATGCTGATGAACCGTAGCCGGAGAAGAAAGCCCCATACCTTCGGCAATTTCCCGATGACTGGGAGAATAATCATATTCACGCATGAAATCTCTAACAAATTTTAAAATTTCACTTTGCCTTTTGGTTAATTTGTTCATACGATTAAAATTTAATTTGTTCGGTTTTTGTTCGCTTATACCTTTATTATACCGAACAAAATACGAACATCAAGACCTGCCTGTGGATAAACAAAAAACAGAGCTAAATTAACTCTGTTTTTTTTATATCAATTTTTATTCCAAAATATCTTTTTCTTTTGCCACAAAATTCATCCATTGATTTTCACTGCCTCCATTTTTCAAATAATCTTTTTTTACTTCAAAACATCTACAAAAATTATCAAACAACGTTGGAAAACGAACCAATAAATCCACTATCTTTTCATACTGCGATTCATTTTCTATTGTCGTAAAAAATTCTTTGATCAAACCTTTGGTTTCTTCGCCAACTTCAGATTTGGCCAAAAGATTTTCCAACTGTTTTTTTGTTTCTTCGGCCATATGTTATTTTTCAAATTTATTTTTTAAAAAAACGTTTGCCAAGTCAACCAATTTCCCATATAGCGGCTTTTCTGCTCCGGGAACAGTTTCAAAAATTTTCTTTGTTTCAATCAACGGATCAACGACCGACTCTTTTTTCATTTTAAAAATTTCAAAACCAAACATAAAAAATTAAATTCATTATTTTCTTTATAATAGCAAAATTTTAAGAATTATGCCAAAAATGGTGACCCCGCGGGGAATTGAACCCCGGTTTTAAGGATGAGAACCTTATGTCCTAGCCGCTAGACGACAGGGCCAAAATCAATATCTCCTTATAATAAAACAATTAATTTTTCAACCATTTACCATTTTGACGAACCAACAAATCCTCCGCGTTGGTTTCATCAACCAACAAAGCTTTGGTGATTCTCTCCATTCTACAACCTTGAGAACCTTTTATCAAGATCAAATCATTATCAAAAATCAACTTTTCAACCTGTTCGGCCGCCACCGCGGAATTTTCAAACTCGCAAATATTTTTTTTATCAAACCCGTTATTTACGGCTCCGTCAATTAAAAACTGCCGGTTCTGCCCCACAACAATCAAAAAATCTATTTTATTTTTTGCCACTTTTTGCCCAACATTATAATGGCCATCTCCGACATAATTTCCCAATTCCAACATATCTCCCAAAATCGCCACTCTTCTTTTTATTCCGGCATATTTAAATCCGGACAAAGTATTCAAGGCGGCTACAACGGCTTCGGGAGAAGCATTATAAGTATCATCAATTAATAAGCTATTTTTCTTGCCGAACAAAAGATGCATTCGTCCTTTTGGCGGCTGATAGGTTAAAAGATTTTCAGAAATTCTCAAAATGCTTATACCCAATTGCAAACCAACACCAATAGCGGCCAAAGCCGCATAAATTTGATGTTTGCCAATGATTTCTTTCAAGAAAAAAGGAACGGCCGAACCATTATAATAAACTTTAAAATTTATTCCCAAACGACTATCTTTTTCCATCGCTTCATCCATTTCCACCGCTTTTATTTGAGCCTCCTCTTCAAAACCGTAAAAAATGATTTTTGCTTTTGATTTCGCGGCCATTTGTCTGACCAATGGATCATCATAATTTAAAATCGCAAAACCGTTTTCCGGCAAATGCTTAATCATTATTTCCTTTTCTCTGGCAATGTTATCAATAGAGCCGAACTGTTCCAAATGAGCCGGCGCCACTTTTGTCACTACTCCGATAAAACACGGCGCTATTGAAGTAAGATACGCAATATCACCCGGTTTGTCCGCGCCCATTTCCAAAATTAAAATTTCTGGATAATCAACCGATTTTTTGGTCATACGCCAAGCGCGCCACAAAATTTTCAGCCAGCCAAACAATGAACGGCCGGCGCTTTCTTCCCCTATTATGGACAACGGCAAACCGATTTCATTATTATAATTTTTAATATTGGTTCTAATTTTAAAATCGTTTTGTAAAGCAGCCACAATCGCCTCTTTGGTGGAGGTTTTGCCAATACTTCCGGTAATGCCGATAATTTTTGGTTGATACTTTAAAACTATTTTTTTGGCCAAATCAGCCAATATTTTTTCCAAAAGCTTTTTCATATACACTTAATTTAGCAGATTTCAATAAAATAATCAATTTAAAATTTTTAATTAATTCATAATTCTCCCAAGGGGATCACTTTATGATACACTCTTAATTCTTAGCGTCCTTCGGGACATTATAATAATCCAAAATAAACTTACCAACAGTACTAAAAACCGGCGCCGCCGAACCTTCAGCATATTGAACGTCTTTGGGTTTATCTATTTTTACCAACATGACAAATCTGGGATTTTCCAAAGGCGCAAATCCGATAAAAGTATGAATCGTTTCTTTGCTATAACCGCCATTAACATTATCCGGCACTTGCGCCGTGCCTGTTTTTCCTCCAACATTATAACCTTCAATCGCCGCCCGTTTGGTATGACCGTTATCAACAACCGACACCAACATTCCACTCAATAAACGAGCGGATTCGGAAGAAATGACTTGTTTTTCCATTTGCGGCTCAAATTTTTTTTCTACTTGTCCGACATCATTTAAAATTGAATCCACCAAATATGGCTTCATTAATTTACCCTCATTAACAATAGCCGAATAAGCTCGCGCCAATTGAATCGGTGTTGTTGTTATTCCTTGACCAAAAGAAGCGGTTGCCAAATAAATTTCACCTTTTTTATCCAAAGAGCTGATATTTCCGGCCGATTCACCGCATAAATCAATCTCTGTTTTTCTACCAAAACCAAAATCTTCCGAATATTTTTTAAAATTTTCATGACCGACTTTTTGCGCCACATAAATTGCTCCAGTATTCAGTGATTTTTCCAATACTTGCGTCATCGTTTGCCAACCGTTAGCTTTTAAATCAGAGTTTTTTATCGTAAATCCGGAACTTTTAAACTCCCCAATATCATTATAACCGGCAAAAGGAGTTACCAATCCCATATTCAATCCCATAGCCATGGTTATTGTTTTGTAAACAGAACCGGATTCATAACTTTCGGAAATATTATCATTATTAAACAAGGATAAATCTTTTATTTTGTTATATTCATTCGGATCAAAATCAGGCGCCGAGCACATGGCCAAAATTTTGCCGGTCGCCGGTTCCATCACCACCAAACCGCCTTTTTCCGCTTCATGACTTTTTACAGCCTTGTTTAATTCATCGCATGCCACATATTGAATCGCTTTATCAATCGTCAAAACAAGACTTTTACCATTCTGCGCTTCGCGAAAATCTTGTCCAGCCAAAGCAATCCATCGGCCGGCATTATCCAATTCTGACCGCAAAAATCCAGATTCGCCAGCTAATAATTTATCATAACATGATTCAAGTCCATAATAACCTTTTAAAATTCCACTTTCCGCCTGTTTGCCGACAAACCCCAACAAAGTTGAACCACTATTTTTTTCCGGATAGAATCTGGCCGTTTCTCTTGACCAACGCAAACCTTTTATTGCCCAAGACTTAATTTGTTCAATTTGCGATTCATCAACCAAATGTTTCAATGGCTCATAAGGATCATCTTTTTTGGATATTTTTTTTTGCCAATCATCAAACAAAGCAAACTTTTCTTCCTCTGATTTTTGCTCCTCAATTGATAATTTTTTTTTGTCATCTTCGGTCAATCTTTCCTGTCGCAGATTAAACAGTTCCGCCAACTTTTGCAAAACCGCCTTATCATCGGTTATTTCTTTTGGTACGGCAAACAAAAGATATTTTGACACATTGGTTGCTAATGGATACAACGCATTGTCTTTATTATTAAAAAATAAATCATTTTTTACATAAATATCACCTCTTTCCGGATTTAATTTTTGGAAAATCTCATGCTGATCAGACGCCATGGCCGCATAATAATCATGCTCTTTTATCTGCAAAACAAATAAACGCTGAACTATCGCCGCGACAGCCACAAAAAACAAAAAAAAGACCACCTTCAATCTTAAATTAATCCCTTTTTCAAAATCTTCAAGATTATATATTCTACGCGTTTGATTTTTCTTAACAAAAATTTGCATACTATATTATTATAGCAAAATCAACCAAACAAAAAAAGCGTTTTTCAACGCTTTTTTTTAAAATTACTTTTGTTCACCATTCTTGTAAAATCCTTCAAAAGACTTCAGCATTTCCAAAGGAATGGCAAAAACAATGGTATTTGATTTATCAGAGCTAATATCATTTATTGATTGCAAAGTTCGCAAATGCAAAGCGCCCGGAACTTTTGATAATATTGCGGCCGCTTGCGACATTTTTTCTGCGGCAATCAATTCTCCTTCAGACTGAATTATAACTGCGCGCTTTTCTCTTTCCGCCTCTGCTTGCTTGGCAATGGTTCTTTCCATGTCCTCCGGCAAAGAAATATCTTTTAATTCCACATTGTCAACGCTTACCCCCCAAGTCTCTGTCGTTTTATCAACAATTTCTTTAATTTGCAAAGAAACTTTATCACGTTGACTTAACAGTTCATCCAATTCCACAGCTCCAACAATATTACGCATGGTTGTTTGCGCTAATTGAGAGACAGCATAATAAAAATTTTCCACTTGCAAAATGGCTTTTGAAGCCTCGGACACTTTATAATAAATAACCGCATTGACGACAACAGAAATATTGTCCTTGGTAATGGCCTTTTGGTTTGGCACGTCAACGGCTTTAATTCTCATATCCACCTTGGTCATGGATTGAAAAACAGGAACAACTAAACGCCAACCCGGTTCTTTAATCTTGCTAAACTTGCCCATGGTAAAAACAACTCCTTTTTCAAATTGATTCACTTGACGCAAAGAGACAAAGAAAAGCACCACGAAAAAAGAAATAACATAATACATACTTTTCCGTTTTATTTATAAATTATTTCAAGCTTTTAATTCCTCTTTGATTTTTGACATCAAAGTCAAATAAAACTCCAAATTATTCAAAGTGCACAATCTAGCCGCCAATGGCTCATCAGTAATAAATAAATGTCTTAAATATGCCTTTGAATAATTTTTTAATTCAGGGAAAGCACTTTCTTTGTTGATTGGCAAAAAATCATTTTTAAATAACTCTTTTTTGATGTTGGCCACCGTATAAAAAGATTTATCATTATTTTTCCAAAAGGCTTTTTTGAAATTTACTTTTTCGTTCCAAAAATACATCCTACCATGACGCGCTTCTCTGGTTGGGATAACGCAATCAAACATATCAATTCCATATTTAACCGCTTGAACAATTTGATTGGGATATCCCACGCCCATAAGATAACGAGGCTTGTCTTTTGGTAATAATTTATCAATATGTTGCAAAATTGAATACATTTCTTGTTCAGACTCGCCCACGGCCAAACCTCCGATAGCATATCCGTCAAAATCCAATTTTTTTAGAGCCAAAGCACTTTTTGTTCGCAAATCCAAATCCGTCCCACCTTGAATAATGCCAAACAACAAAGCGCGATTTTTTTTACTTTTTTTTACTTTTTTAAAATAATATTCAAAACAACGACTGGCCCAACGCGCGGTCAATTCAATTGATTTTTCCAAATAATCCCGTTCAGCCGGTAATTCCACACACTCATCCAAGACCATCATAATATCCGAACCGATCGCCATCTGAATATCAATTGATTCTTCCGGTGTCAAAAAATATTTTTTCCCATCAATATGAGAATTAAAAGTCACTCCGTCTTCACTCATTTTACGAATTTTGGCCAAAGAAAAAACTTGAAAACCGCCACTATCCGTTAATATTGACTTTGGCCATTTCATAAATTTATGCAAACCGCCAGCTTTATACAAAAATTCTTTGCCCGGCCGCAACATTAAATGATAAGTATTGCCAAGTATTATTTCCGGCTTTAATTTTTTTATCTCTTCAACCGACAAAGTTTTGATGGCTCCTTTGGTGGCGATAGGCATAAAAACCGGCGTGGCGATATTGCCGCGTCTGGTCTTTAAAACGCCAAGACGAGATTTTTTTTTGGTGGTTTTTAGCTTAAACATTTTGAGTTGAATTACAAATTACGAATTATTGATTCCAAATTACATAAAGATCAATACAAAATTAAAATTCGTAATTTGAAATTCGTAATTCAGTATTTAAATCATTTTACACCAAAACCATCAATTTGGCAATAAAAAAACCGTCTTTAAAAACGGATTTTTATACTATTTTCTGGCTAAATATGAACTGTCATCTATATAAACAATCTCCGAAACGGTTACCATGCTCAACGCCGCCACTTTTTCTTGCAAATTTCCCATTGATTGCGCTTGGACCAGTTGAATTCCCAATTTTTCATTTTCCTCTTTAATAACGGCTATTTGCTTTTCTAATTCCTTGACCTTATATCCTTGTTCGGAAATATAATTTATTTCCCATAAATATGAACAAATACATCCAATAAAAATTATTGCCAAAAAAGTGATTATTGATTTGGCTGAATTGAAAAAACTCTTTTTCTCGGAATTTCTTTCAAATGATTTTTTTGAGTAATAACTCATAATAAATTTTCAATTTTTGTTTTTGTTTTGATATGACTGCGGATCTTAGAATAATACTCCACCGATGCTGCGAAAAATAAGAAATTGATTATTATTCCCTTATTCCTTATTCCTTATTCCTTTTCTTTAAATTCTCTCCACCACTCTCATTTTTGCTGAACGGCAACGGAAATTTTCTTGAATTTCAGCTTCTGTTGGGACAATCGGTTTTTTTGTCAAAAGTTTAAATTTAGCTTGATGATTGCATCTGCAAACCGGAATTTCCGGCGGGCAAAGACAATCAGTGCTTTCTTGACGAAAATAATCTTTTACCAGCCGATCTTCAATGGAATGAAAACTGATTATGGCCAAACGACAACCGACAGGCATGACCTCATGAATATTTTGTAAAAAATTCTTGATATTTTCAACTTCGTGATTGACGGCCATGCGTAACGCCTGAAATGTTCTGGTGGCCGGATGAATTCTCTGTCTTGGCATCATCGGGTAAATTTTATAGATCAAACCGGCTAATTCTTGCGATGTTTCAATTAATTTATTGCTTCTTTCTTTGACAATCGCTTGGGCGATTTTGCGAGCAAACTTTTCTTCTCCATATTCTTTTAAAATATCCGTAATTTCATCCACTGTCCAACCATTCACAATGTCATAGGCTTTTAACGGATTATTCAAAACGTCAAAACGCATGTCTAACGGTTCATTAGTCTGAAAAGAAAATCCGCGTCCTGAATTTTGGAGCTGATCTGAAGAAAGCCCCAAATCAAGGAGAACACCCCCAATCTTTTTAAAATCTTTTTCATATTGAACCAAAGTATCTTTTATTTTTGTATAACTATTATTTATATAAATTACTCTATTCCCAAAATCACTTAATCTCTTTTGACTACGCTCAATCGCCGAGCCATCCCAATCAAAAGCCAAAACACGACCATTTGGCGAAGTCATTTGCAAAATCGCTTCTGTATGTCCACCACCGCCCAAAGTTCCATCAACAAAATCAACATTCGGTTTTGGATCCAAATATTTAATCACCTCCTCCAACAAAACTGGCTTATGCACTGTATTCATCTTTTTTTCTTAAACGCCCAGTTGACTTAAATTTTCCGCAATTTCATTGCCGTCTTTTTCCGTTTGCTTCTTGTATTCTTCCCACTTTTCTTCGTTCCAAATTTCCAAACGGTTATAAAGTCCGGCGATAATCACTTTTTTGTTAATCGAAGAATATTGACGCAAATAGTCGGGCAAACTGATTCTACCTTGTTTATCCAAATCAACATCCATGGCTCCGGCCAACATCAAGCGTGAAAAAGCTCTACTGTTAGCTTGACTTAATGGCAAATTAGCCAATTTCCCCGCCAATATTTCCCATTCTTTTTTTGGATAAAGGAAAAGACAGTTATCAAGTCCTCTTGTAACCACAGCCCCTGCTTTTAACGTTTCGCGGAATTTGGCCGGCATAGCCAATCTTCCTTTGTCATCGACCGAATAGTTGTATTCTCCGATAAACATGTTTTTTATAAAAAAATTTATGTCGGGAAAGTTTCCACCTTTCCCCACATTTCCTCACTTCTACTCCATTATATCCCACCAAAAAACACCGGTCAACACTTTTTATTTAAACTGTGGATAAATACAATTGAGCAAATAAGCAAGGAGCAATGAACAATTTTTAAATTTCGCCTGCCTGCCGGTAGGCAGGTAGTTTCGCAGCATTAGTAGTATTAGCAGGATTCGCAGTATTAAAAAACCGCCCCGGATAAGAGCGGCGCTGAAAACTCAATTATTTTTTACTGAACAAACTGAAAACTACTAATCATCCAATTTTAAAATTTTTATTTTATTTTTCATGGATCGTTATCCATAATTTTAATTAAATTATCACACTCTATGATTTATCAGTATATTTTTGTTTTATCAAAAAAAATATCAAATTTATTATCCGAGAAAAAAATTTTTGCTTTAAAATTTTCAATCCCCCCGAAACAATTACTCTCCTTATCCCAATAAATAATTGCGCTTACATTTGACCCCGTTTTATCAAATAAACCAACGTTAACTTTTTTTAGCCCATCATAAATACCACCGCGTTTATATGAATCACAAACACCCAAAAATACTTTTCGTAAAATAAATCTTGAATTTGCAAAAATTCCCTCAATAAATAGAATGCGCGGCTGGTTGATATCTTTTTTTAAATTTTTAAATTTTTTACTCGCATCTTTCAAAAATGTTTCGAGCGGTCCCTTTAATTCGTCAGCTGGATTAAATACATCTATAGGTACGTTCTTTCCGCTTACTTCGTCAAGATAATGTTCCCTTTTTTGATTCGTCAAATTTGTAATAGTTTTAATTTCCACAAAAATTTCCTCCCCGTTTTTTTTACACCAAAAATCGGGACATTTGCCATTTTGTTTTATTAAAAATTTACTTCTCAGGTTTTTATTTAAAAAACTATCAACCTTTTCACATTCTATAGAATTTTTTTTACAAAAATTTTCAAATAGAATCTCGCTATCTTTCGCTTTTTCTTGCTTTAACTGCTTTTTTCTTATCATACAAAGATATCTGACGGAATAAAAAATAAATGCAAACTACTACACTAAAAAATTTATCTTTTTAAAAACTTTTTAATTTTAAACCGCCAAAACTTCACTCGGCACTTTGTCCGTGCGATCAAATTTAATTGATCTTACCAAGCGATGACGAAGAAAAGTCGGCTTATCCAAATCACGATCATAATATTTGCCAATTCCGCGAAAAATATAAGCTTTCACTTCGGATGTTTTCAACCAAGGGAAAGGCAATGGCGAGCCGTCCTTCATTTTTTTGACTTCCTTTTCCAGTTTTGGCGGATAAGCGTAACCCCTTGTTTCATTGCTAAAAACCTGCCCGCATTTAATCTCTTTGTCATTAATGGTAAAAACCACCTCCACAAATTCATCCGTTTTGTTGGCAAAATTAATCACACGGACTCCATCTTTTTCCAAAACTTCAAACTTAAATTTTTCATTATTCATAAATTTGATGGCTATAATTAAGTTAAATCCCTTTAAATTATTTCAAAACATATCCGAA